>Ga0302279_10000493_pt1 | contig 57379 bp, 52 predicted proteins | sample III_Bog_N3_3_FD_194541 | JGI IMG/M metagenome (GOLD analysis project Ga0302279, IMG submission 194541) | Peat permafrost microbial communities from Stordalen Mire near Abisko, Sweden - III_Bog_N3_3 | ecosystem: Environmental > Terrestrial > Soil > Wetlands > Peat | place: Sweden: Abisko... | reverse complement strand
TGCCGGGGTGTCGGGCCGGCCTCGGCCTGGAGATCGACCACTGGCAGGTGGACTTCGCCAACGGCGGGGCCACCGAGTTGTCGAACCTGGCCCTCTTGTGTCGGACCCACCACCGCCTCAAGACCTATCGGGGGTACCGCCTGGACGGGGGACCCGGGGCCTGGCGGTGGGTGCCGCCCGACCGACGAGGACCGGACACCGGTCCCCCACCGGGGACCGACGACGACGTCGACCGGTGCGACGGCCCCGGGGACGGGGAGACCCCGCTCTTCCGGATGGAGTGAGGGGGGCGACTCATTCCGGCGTTTCTGAAGTCACGGCGGGTAGCGCCACCCGGTCGCCTCGGCCCACTCATTGGCCGCCACCATGATCACGTCGACGACGGGACCCTTGGCCTCGGCGTACGACTCGGCGTCCGGACATCGACCGGCCAGTTGACGCTTGTAGTCGCCGTACGCCGCCACTGCCTCCCCGTGGGCCCGGAACCAGTCGCGGAACACCAGGGCGAAGCGCTCGTTCGGCGAGCCGACCGCCCGCACGTGGAGGTTGACATCCACACCGGTACCGTTCCGTCGGGTCCAGAGCCGCTTCGCCCAGCCCGAGGGAGGACTGCGTCGACCGGTCGGGACGTGGTCCGTGACGTGGGACGACCGTACGAACCCGAGGGCCGCCAGCGACACACCGAACGCCTGCTCGTCGGCGTCGGCGAGGTCGTCCACGCCCACCTGCAGGTCGACGACGTCCTTCCCCGCCATGCCGGGGATCGCAGTGCTCCCGATGTGCTCGATTCGCCGGGCCGACGGTCCCAGGACGGCAACCAGCTCCGCCGTCAGACGTGCCGCCTCGATGGGCCAGGCGAGGCGATAGGGCACGACGACCGCTCGCATGTCCCCATCATCCACCAGCACCAGCCGAGGGGATAGCCGACGGGCCACCCGATCAGGCTGCGGCGCTCAGCCGGGGGTTACCGGTTCGCCCACCGGCCCGGCGCCCGTCGACCGGACGGCCACGGCGGCGCAACCCAGGGAGACGAGGTCCTCGGCCACCGCCACCATGTAGTCGGGGACCTGCCGGGCCATCGCCCCACGGACGTCATGGGCAACCTTGGCGGCCACCAGAGCGGAAGCGCCGGCGATCGCCGCGGGGAGCAGCACGGGCCGACCGCGCGAGTGGGCCAGTAGCGCGGCGGAGGCTGCACCCAGCCCGAACCGGGCGACCAGGGGGCCGGGTCGGAGGCGGTCCATGACCTTGGCCGTCTTGTCGGCAAACAGTTCCCCGGCCAGGGCCACCACGGACGAGCGGACGACCGACGAGCGCCGGAAGTACCCGGGCAGGCGGTCACGTTCGGCCCCCACCAGGACGACGGTCATGCCCATCTGCGACCGCATGCCGGTCGCCGCGCCCAGCAGGACGGAGGATCGGGCGTCGACCAGGGATTCGCTCACCGCCCCAACCTATGCCTTCGGACAGGCCGTACGCCCGTCGGGCCGCAGGGCAGGACCTGCCCCCAGCCGACGGGGCACTCCGGCGACACACTTGACAATCGCCCTATCGCGATATATCGTGACTGTACGAGATCGGTCACGACTGACCGACACGAGCTGGTGGCAGTGCCACTGAGGAGAAGAACGGATCATGCACAAGGAACGGATGGAGAAGATGGTGCGGGACGCCGACCGCTACGGCGCAGGCTTCGGCTACGGACCCGACCGGTTCACCGGTGACGGTGGCCGGGGCCGGGGCCGGGGACGCTCCCGTGGGGGTCGTGGCCAGGGCGACGGGTTCGGCCGCCACGGAGGACCCGGTGGATTCGGTCCGGGCTTCGGTCCGGGCTTCGGTGGGCCGATGTTCGGCCGGGGCCCCAAGGTGGGGCGCGGCGACGTTCGGGCGGCCATCCTGGCGTTGCTGGCCGAGGATCCCATGCACGGCTACCAGATCATCAACGAGCTGAAGGAGCGAACCAGCGGGGTGTGGCGCCCGAGCCCGGGGTCGGTCTACCCGACGCTGCAGGCCCTCGAGGACGAGGGACTGATCATCGCCGACAAGGACTCCGGACGACGGGTCTTCACGCTGACCGACGACGGGCGGGCGGCAGCGGCCGAGCTCGGCGACGGGCCCGCCCCCTGGGAGGAGGTCACCCGCGGTACGGACACCTCGATGGTGGACCTGCGCAACCTCACCTTCCAGGTGGGGGCGGCCATCATGCAGGTCGCCCAGGCCGGCACTCCCGCCCAGGTCAGCACGGTCCAGGAGATCCTCGTCCAGACGAGGCGCCGGATCTACCAGGTCCTCGCCGACGACGGGTCCGAGACGGGCGGTGACGCCACCGCGGGGTCACCTGCAACCGGCGGGCCCGACGGGCCCGGGACCACCGACGCCGGCTGAGTCGGACGGGCAGACTGGAGACCATGGCCAAGCCCACGAAGCTCGAGAAGCAACGGCGTGCCGCCGCTCACCCGGACCGACCGGGTGAGCGGTGCGCCGCGCCCGCGGCCACCTGGCTGCCGACGGTCGACCACGCCCGGTGCGAGGGCGACCGCTCCTGTACCGAGGTCTGCCCCAACGACGTCTTCGAGGTCCGACGCATCGGTGACGCCGATTTCGCCGCGCTCGGTCGCCTCAACCGCCTGAAGGTGATCGCCCACGGACGGCAGACCGCCTACACCCCGCACGCCGACGCCTGTCGTGCGTGCGGGCTCTGCGTCGTGGCCTGCCCCGAGCACGCCATCACGCTGCAGCAGGCCTGACGACGAGACGTCGACCCCCGCGACGCTCGACGCTCGACACTCGACACTCGACGCTCGACCCCCGACCACACGCTCCCCCAGCGCCCGACCGGACCGTGGCGTCAGCCCCCTTCGTAGGGGAAACCCAGGTCCGGTGCGGTCAACAGCGCCCGGAAGGGGATGCCCTCGGCCGCGGCCATGGCCGCCACCGTGCCTCCCCGGTCCACCACGGCTACCAGCAGCACCGGCTCCGCACCGGCGTCCCGGACGGCGTGCGCCGCCTCGAGGAGCGACGTGCCGCGGGTGACCGTGTCCTCGGTGACCACGACCCGGTCACCCTCATCGAGCGCCCCGGCGATACGCCCGCCGCCGCCGTGGTCCTTCGCCTCCTTGCGCACGCTGAAGGCCTTCAGCGACCGGCCACGGGTGGCCGCCACCCCGGCCGTGACGAAGGCCACCGGGTCGGCGCCCATGGTCAGGCCGCCGATCGCCGTGACGTCGGCCGGCAGGCTGTCCAGGACGGCGTCGGCCACCAGGACCATGGCCTCAGGACGACACACCGTCTGTTTGGAATCGATGAACCAGCTCGACCGCTTCCCCGACTTCAGCACGAAGTCGCCCCGCCGCACCGAGTGGGCCAGCAGGTGGTCGCGCAGCGCGGCGAATCGCGTAGGCGGGAGTTCCGGATCACTCATGACACCACTGCTCCCCAGTCGGTACGGCCCTCGAAGATGACGCCGGACCCGCCCGTCTCCCCGGACTCGACCCGACCGACCACCACCGCCCCCTGTCCGGCGGCACGCAGCGCGGCGAGGGCCCGGTCGGTGTCGCCCGCCGCCACGACCACGACCATGCCGAGACCGAGGTTGAACACCCGGTCCATCTCGTCGTCAGCCACGCCCCCGAGCCGGCGGATCTCCCCGAAGATCCGGGGCGTCTCCCAGGTCCCCCGCTCCACCACGGCCCGGGTCCCCCCGGGAAGCACCCGGGGCAGGTTCCCCGGGATCCCCCCACCCGTGATGTGGGACACGGCGTGCACCTCGGCCACGGCAAGGGCCGAACGCACCGCCGGCGTGTAGAGCACGGACGGCAGGAGCAACTCGTCGGCCAGCGTCGTCGAAGCGCCGGGCCAGGCCGGGCCGTCGAGTGGGAGGGCGGCCCGCTCCAGCAGCACGTGCCGGGCCAGCGTGTAGCCGTTCGACCGGAGCCCCGGTGACGGCAGGCCGATCAGAACGTCCCCCGGGACGACCCGGGACGACCCGAGCACCGCGTCCCGTTCGACCACCCCGACGGCGAAACCCACCAGATCGAACTCACCGGGACCCATGACACCGGCGTGCTCGGCCATCTCTCCGCCGATGAGCGCGGCGCCGACCTGCCGACAGCCGTCGGCGACCCCGCCCACCAGCTCGGCCATCTGTCCCGGGTCGACGGCACCGGTGGAGATGTAATCGAGGAAGAACAGGGGCTCCGCCCCCTGGCACACCAGATCGTCCACGCACATGGCCACCAGGTCGATCCCGACAGTGTCGTAGCGCCCGGTGGCCTGGGCCACGAGGGCCTTCGTCCCCACCCCGTCGGTCGAGGCGACCAGGACGGGGGAGGTGTAGGCCGAGGGGTCCAAGGCGAACAGGCCCCCGAAGTCACCGATCCCTCCGAGGACCTCGGCTCGACGGGTGGCTTCGACCAGCGCCCGGATGCCCTCGACGGCCCGCTCCCCGGCGTCGATGTCCACCCCGGCCGCCGCATAGGTGGCTCCGGCCCCACTGGCCCCACTGGCCCCACTGGCCCCACTGGCACCGCCGGTGCCGGCCATGCTGCCGGCCACCGTGCCGGTCACGCCGTCGGTCACGCCCCGGCGCCGCTGAGGGCCGGTCGGGTCGTCAACTCCACCGGCACCGACACCGGAACCGGGTAGTCGCCGGTCAGGCAGGCGGTGCAGAAGCCCGCGCCCGGGGCACCGATAGCCGTCACCAGGTGCTCGAGGCTGAGGTACTCCAACGAGTCGACGTTCAGGAACTCGGCGATCTCCCCGGGGGACTTGATGGCGGCCAGCAGCTCGGTGCGGTCCGGCGTGTCGATGCCGTAGTAGCACGGCCACTTGAAGGGCGGTGACGAGATGCGCATGTGGATCTCCGCCGCACCGGACTCGCGCAGCATGCGGACCATGGCCCGGGTGGTGGTCCCCCGGACGATCGAGTCGTCCACCACGACCAGTCGTTTGCCGGCGATGTTCTCGCGCAGCGGGTTGAGCTTGCGCCGTACCCCGGCCGCCCGCTCCTGCTGGGTGGGGGCGATGAAGGTCCGGCCGATGTAGCGGTTCTTCACCAGGCCCTGGCCGTAGGGGATGCCGCTCGACAACGCGTACCCCTCGGCGGCGGGCACGCCCGAGTCGGGCACCCCCATCACGAGGTCGGCCTCGACGGGGGCCTGGGTGGCCAACAGTTGGCCCATCCGCCGCCGGGCGCCGTGGACCTCGTGGCCGTAGAGGATGCTGTCGGGGCGGGCGAAGTACACGAACTCGAAGATGCACAACTGGGGGTCCACCCGGCTGTCCGGATAGACGTGGCGCGACCGGACCTCCTTGCCGTCGATGATGACCATCTCACCAGGCTCCAGCTCGCGGACGAACGTGGCGCCCACCACGTCGAGGGCCGGCGACTCCGACGCCAGGACCCACCCCTCGTCGAGGTCGTCGGTGGCCTCGAGGTACCCCAGGCACAACGGCCGGAACCCGTTGGGGTCCCGAACGCCGATGAGCCGGTCGGCGTCGAGGAGCACGAAGGAGAACGCCCCCTCGAGGCGGGGGAGCACGGCGGCCAGCGCCGTCTCGAGGTCGTCGGCGTGGTCGGCCCGGGCACAGCCCCGCACCGGGCCCGAATAGGCGTGGGGCAGCGCACCACCATCGGCCAGCGAGCCCGCCACCTCGGAGTCGGGCGGGTAGGCGACGCCGATGAGCTCGGCCACCAGGTCGCTGTCGGAGGTCACCATGCCGGGCAGCATGCCCGCCTCCTCGGTGAGCGCCCCGGTGTTGGTCAGATTGCCGTTGTGGGCCAGTCCGAAGCCGGCCCGACCCACGCCGCGGAACACCGGCTGGGCGTTCAGCCACTCGCTGCTGCCGGCGGTCGAGTACCGGGTATGTCCGATGGCCAGGTGGCCCCGCAGACCCGACAGCTTCCGCTCGTCGAAGACCGTGGTGACCAGGCCCATGTCCTTCATCACGGTGATCAGGTCACCGTCGCTGACCGCCATGCCCGCCGACTCCTGACCGCGGTGCTGCAGGGCGAAGAGGCCGTCGAAGGTCAGGTGGGCGACCGAGCGTCCCGGGGCGTAGACCCCGAAGACACCGCAGGCCTCCTTGGCGTCCATCAGTGGGCTCCGGGCCTACCGGCGGGCTCGGCCGTGCACGGGTTCACCGGGTCGCTCCGTGTCGGCACGACATCGCAGCTGCTGGGGAAGTCACCGTGCTCACCGTGCTCACTGGGGGTTGTCGGAACGTTCACCGGTACGACACCTGACGGTCACGATCACCGGGGAGCGGCACCGTCGGGATCCATCGGTCCCAGACTAGTGCGCCGGGCACCCCGCCGACCGCGGCCACCGGACCCTCCGCCGGTCATCGTCGCCCCCGGCTGTCAGTGCTCCCGGACGGCGGCGCTCCCGGCTACCGCCCGATAGCCTCGGCCCGTGATCGACCTCCACGCACATTCCACCGTCTCCGATGGGAGCGACCCGCCCGGCCGCATCCCCGAACTGGCCGCCGAGGCCGGGTGCAGCGCCGTGGCCCTGACCGACCACGACTCCCTGGCCGGCCTCGGTGAGGCCCGCCGACGGGCCGACGAACTGGGGATCACCCTGGTCCCGGGCTGCGAGATCTCGTGCCGGTCGGAAGGACCGGGCGGCACCCACGTGCTCGTCTACTTCGTGGAGGACGACGACCGGCCGCTGTCGCGCGAGCTGGCCCGGCTGCGGGACGACCGGCACGACCGCAACGCCCGGCTGGCCGCGCGGCTGGCCGAGCTGGGCCTCCCCGTCACCTACGAGGACGCCCTGGCCGAGGCGGGCACCGAGGACGGGCTCGGGAGGCCCCACTTCGCCGAGGCCATGGTCAAGGCCGGGGTGGTGGGATCGATCCAGGAGGCGTTCGACGACTATCTGGCCAACGGCCGTCCGGCCTACGTCAGCAAGTCCCGGCTCGAGGCGGCCGAGGTGGCCGGATTGGCCCGCGAGTCGGGCGGCGTGGCCGTGCTGGCCCACCCGTACAGCACCGGACTGGAGGGTGACGGGCTGGCCCGCTTCGTGGCCGGACTGGCCGAAGCGGGCTTCGGCGGCATCGAGTCGATCTACGGCCGCTACTCACCGCGCCAGCGCCAGGACCTGGCCAACCTGGCCCGGAGGTTCGACCTGGTGGCCACGGGCGGCTCGGACTACCACGGGACGGTGAAACCCGACCTCTCGGTCGGTACCGGTACCGGTGACCTCAAGGTGCCCGACCGGGTGCTCGACCAGCTGGCGGCGCGCCGGCCGGCGGACTGACCCAACGGAAGACTGGCCTACCGGCGGACTGGCCCACCGGCCGGCCGGGGAACGACGGGCCGGGTTGCTACCCCTTCTCCCCGCCGCCCCGCAGGACCACCACCGGGCAGTGGGAATTTGCCACGAGGTGCTCGCTGACCGAACCGAGCAGCATGCCAGCGAACTCGCCGTGGCCACGGCTTCCCACGATCAAGAGCTCCGCACCCTCGGACGCGGCGAGCAGGACCGGGGCCGGATGCCCCTCGATCACCTCGGCGCTGATGTCAACGGCCGGGTGGGCGACCCTGATGGGTGCAAGCGTCTCCTCGAGGGCCCGGCGGGCGTCGGCCTCGGGGTCGTAGTCGGGCGGGAGGAAGTACGGCACGCCGTAGCTGGTGGGCCACTCCCAGGTCATGATGGCCTCGAGGGTGAACCCGGTGAGCTCCGCCTGGTGGGCCCCCCATTCGAGGGCCTCGACCGAGGACGCCGACCCGTCCGTGCCCACGACGATCCGATGGCCGGACTGCTCTGGTGTGCTCGTCACCGCTACCTCTTCCATCTCGAGTGCTGTCACTCCACGCCCTGCATTTCCGTCGGGGCGTCGTCGCCGATCAGCGTACCCGCAGGCCCCGTTGCCCGGCCCACCAACCGGCCGGTCTTCGACCGACCCCGGTCGACCGACCCCAGTCGACCGACCTCAGTCGACCGACGGCGCCAGGTCGTCCAGCAGCGCAGGCAGTCGTGTCCGCCACGCAGCCACGGCCTCGTCGAGCCCCACGTCGACCAGCCCGTCGATCACCAGTCGGTCACCGCCGGCCGTGCCCAGCACCCGGGACGCCACGCCGGCCGTCGCAGCCCGCGAGAGGAGCTCCTCCGGATGGGCCGTGCACACCACGACCCGGGAGGGCGCCTCGTGGAACAACTCGTGATGGTCGGCCACACCCCGGACCACGAATCCGGTGCCCGACCGGACGGCCATCTCGGCCAGTGCCACGCCGAGCCCACCACCCGACACGTCGTGGATGCCGGACACCACGGGACCGGCCCCACCGACACCATCCCCGCCTCCGACGATCCCACCCACCAGGTCGGTCATCAGCGCCAGCAGTCGGGCATGGGCCGCCAGGTCGAGCAGGGGGAGCGTGCCGTTGCGGTGACCCCGCACGTCCACGGCCCAGCGTGAGCCGGCCAGCGAGACCGGCCCGGACGATTCCGTCCCGAGCTCGACCAGCGTGGCCCCGTCCTCCAGCCCGACGCCGGGCGGCCGCACGACCAACCGGTCGATGAGCCCGAGGACCCCGATGACCGGTGTGGGGTCGATGTCGGCCCCGGCGCTCTCGTTGTAGAGGCTGACGTTGCCACCGATCACCGGCAGGCCGAGGGCCAGGCAGGCCTCGCTCATCCCGTCGACGGCCTCGGACAGCTGCCACATGACCTCGGGGTGCTCGGGGTTCCCGAAGTTCAGGCAGTTCACCACGGCCAGGGGACGCGCCCCCGAGATCGCCACGTTGAGCGCCGACTCGGCCACGGTGGCCGTCGTCCCGGCCCGGGGGTCGAGGGAGCACCACCGGGGGTTGGAATCGGTGGACAGTGACAGTCCCCGCTCCGAGGACGGCAGACCGGGGGCGGCCAGCCGCAGGACGGCGGCGTCACCGCCGGGGCCCTCGACGGTGTTGAGGAAGAGCTGGTGGTCGTACTGGCGGTAGACCCAGGTGGGGTCACACAGCAGGGACAACACGTCGGCCCCGCAGTCCGCCGGGGCCGGCAGCAAGCCGGGGTCGTCGGCCAGACGCCCGTCGTGGCCGGCCGGACGGGACATGGGCCGGTGGTAGAGGGGGGCGTCGTCGCTGAGCGAGGCGGCGGGGACGTCACCCAGCACCTCGCCGTCGAACCCGTCCAGGATGCGCAGCCGCCCGGGGCCGTCGGCCGGCGGCTCGGTCACCCGGCCCACCACCGAGGCCCGGATCTCCCACTTCTCGCACAGGGCCTGCACCCGGGGCAGGTCGGCGGGGGTGACGATGGCCAGCATGCGCTCCTGGCTCTCGGACGTCATGACCTCATAGGCCGCCATCCCCGACTCTCGCCGGTGGACGGCCGACACGTCGACGTCCATCCCCACCCCACCACGGGCCGCCGTCTCGCTGGTGGCGCACACCAGCCCGGCACCGCCGAGGTCCTGGATGCCCACCACCAGGCCGGCGTCCAGCAGCTCCAGGCAGGCCTCGATCAATCGCTTCTCCTCGTAGGGGTCGCCCACCTGCACGCTCGGTCGCTTGGCCGCCGCCGCCTCGTCGTCGTCCCCGCCGAAGCCGGCCGAGGCCAGCACGCTCACCCCGCCGATACCGTCGCGCCCGGTGGCCGAGCCCAGCAGCACCGCCAGGTTCCCCGGGCCCGACGCCTGGCCGAGCACCAGGCGCTCGGTGGGCAGGACCCCAAGGCAGAGCACGTTGACCAGCGGGTTCTGGGCATAGCAGTCGTCGAACGTCAGTTCACCACCGATGGTGGGTACCCCCACCGAGTTGCCGTACCCGGAGATCCCGGCCACCACGCCCTCGATGAGCCACCGTTGCTTCGCCTCCTCCGGGGAGCCGAAGAACAGGGGGTCCATGACGGCGATGGGCCGCGCCCCCATGGTGAAGATGTCGCGGAGGATACCGCCGACCCCGGTGGCCGCCCCCTGGTAGGGCTCGATGGCCGAGGGGTGGTTGTGGCTCTCGATCCGGATGGCCACGGCGATCCCGTCACCGGCGTCGACGACCCCGGCGTTCTCCCCCGGGCCCACCAGCACCCACGGCGCCTCGGACGGCAACCGTTTCAGGTGGACCCGCGACGACTTGTAGGAACAGTGCTCGCTCCACATGACGGCATAGAGGGCCAACTCGAGGTGGTTGGGCGGCCGCTGCAGGATGGCCTCCACCTCGTCCCGTTCGCCATCGGTGAGCCCGAGGGCCCGGTGGAGCGGTTCGGAAGTGGGAGCGGGGGCGCCGGCGACCATACGCAGCACACCGTACCCGTCCGAGGTCGGCGAACCGGACGGGGGTCGGCGTCACCGGAGCACGACGGATCCGGTGGCCCCCCGCAGACCGGTCCCCGGCCCGTCCCCGGGGTCGGACGGGCCCCGCCGGACGCCGCCGACCTACGGAATCGGGTGCACCCCTATTGCCCAAAGCCGAACGTAATTGGGGGCTGTCTTGCCGGAAAACAACTCCTATGGAAGACTGTCCCCATGGCTACTGCATCCGCAACGAAGACCCGCAAAAAGACCTCCATGACCGAAGCCCACAAAGCGGCATTGGCCAAGGGGCGCGAAGAGGGTCGAATCGTCCGTAACTACTTGGAGGCGATCGAGTCGTCGAAGCCGAGGCGGGGGCGCAAGCGCACGCCGGAGTCCATCGCCAAGCGGATCACGGCCATCGACGCCAAGCTGGAGAAGGCCGACCGGGTGAACTTCCTCCTTCTCACCGAGGAGCGGTCCCAGTTGGCCGCCGAGCTCGAGGGCAGCAGCGAGACGGTGGACCTCCCGGCCCTGGAGAAGGAGTTCACCAAGGTGGCCAAGTCCTACGGCGACCGCAAGGGCATCTCGTACTCCTCGTGGCGGGCCGTCGGCGTCAGCGCCTCGGTGCTGCAGCAGGCGAAGATCCCCCGCACCCGGGGCTGACCGCCCCGCCTGACCGCCCCGCCTGACCGCCCCGCCTGACCGCCCCGGCGGTCCCCCCGGCTGACCGCCCCGGCGGTCCCCCCTACGGTCCCCGCCGGATACAGGTCATCCCGTCCCGGCCTCCTGCGGAGGCCCGTCTCCCGGGACCACCGTCAGGTCCCACCCCCGCCGGTGTGATCACCGAAGGATCACTCGGAGAAGGCCGCCGCGTCAGGCCACGCCGGCGCCGGCCGTGGCCAGCAGGGACCGCAGCAGCACCTCGCCGTCGGTCTGGCCCGATAGCGGGTCGGTCGCCCGCTCCGGATGGGGCATCAATCCCACGACATTGCGGCCGGCATTGCAGACACCGGCGATGTCGTCGACCGACCCATTCGGGTTGTCCACGTACCGGACGACCACCCGTTCCTCCCCGCGCAGTTCGGCCAACGTTTCGGCGTCACAGGTGTAATTCCCCTCGAAGTTGTTCACCGGGATACGTAGGACGGAGCCGACCGGCACGCCCGAGGTCAGGACCGACCGGTCGGTCTCGACCCGGAGGTCGACCGTCCGGCACATGAAGCGCAGGCCGCTGTTCTTCTGCAGCGCACCGGGGAGGAGCCCCGCCTCGGTCAGTACCTGGAAGCCGTTGCAGATCCCCACCACGGGCCCGCCGGCGGCGGCGAACCGGGCCACGGCGCCCATCACCGGCGAGAACCGGGCGATGGCCCCGGGCCGGAGGTAGTCCCCGTGGGCGAACCCGCCCGGGACGATCACGGCGTCGTAGCCGTCCACCGACGTGGCGCCGTGCCACACCAGCTCCGCCGTACCCCCGAGCCGCTCGACCCCGAGGATGGCGTCGTGCTCGCAGTTGGTACCCGGGAAGATGACCACCCCGACGCGGGCAGGCATCAGCCCCCCGCCACCACGGTGACCACCGAGTCCTCGATCACCGGGTTGGCCAGCAGCCGGTGGGCCACCACCGTGGCGTGGTCCAGCGCCGCGGCCTCGTCGACCGCCTCCACGTCGAACCGGAAGGCCTTGCCCGCCCGCACCCCGCTGATCCCGTCGAGCCCGAGCGCCGGGAGGGCCCGCTCGATGGTCGCCCCCTGGGGATCGGCGATCCCCGCCCGCAGGCTCACCTCGACGAGCACCGAGTAGGTCGTCGGGTCGGCCACGTCAGGCACCGTACCAGTCGCCCAGCTTCCGTCCGCTGATCCGTTCGTAGGCCGCGGTGTAGCGGCTGGAGGTGGCATCGACGACCTCGTCGGGGAGGGGCGGCGGCGGCGCCTGCTTGTCCCAGGGCTGCTCCTCGAGCCAGTCGCGCAGCGGCTGCTTGTCGTAGGACGGGGGGTTGGTGCCCGGGGCACAGTCGTCGGCCGGCCAGAAGCGCGAGGAGTCCGGGGTCAGCACCTCGTCGCAGATGGACAGTCGGCCGTCGATGTAGCCCAGCTCGAACTTGGTGTCGCAGATGACGATGCCCTGGGGCTCGGCCCTCGCCGCGGCCCGGGCGTAGGCGGCCAGGCACAGCTCGGCCGCCTGGGTGGCCGCCTCCTCGCCCACGATGTCGATGGCCTCGTCCATGCCGATGTTGAGGTCGTGGCCCTCGGTGGCCTTGGTCGACGGGGTGAAGATGGGCTCGGGCAGCCGGTCGGCGTGCCGCAGCCCGGCGGGCATGGCCATGCCGTGGACCGTCCCCGACCGCTCGTACTCCTTGTAGGCCGAGCCGGCCAGGTAGCCCCGCACGATGCACTCGATGTCGAGCATCTCGGCCCGGTGGACCAGCATGGACCGGCCGGCCAGGTACCCGAGCCCGCCGGGGAGGGCCGCCGCCCCGGCGGGGAAGTCGGCGGTGTCGGCACTGATCAGGTGGTTGGGGGCCAGGTCGGCCAGCTCCTCCAGCCAGAAGTCCGTCATGGCCGTGAGCACCCGGCCCTTGTCGACGATGGGCTCGGCCATGATCACGTCGAACGCCGAGATCCGGTCGGAGGCCACCATGAGCAGACGGCCGTCACCGGCGTCGTAGAGCTCACGGACCTTGCCGGACTGGATCAGCGGCAACGCGTCGGCGGTGGCGGTCGGGGACTGGTCGGTCATCTGCCTATCTCCTCCAGGGCATCGGTGAATCGGTGGACATGTCGCAGCGTACGCGACAGGTCGAAGGCCTCGTCCAACTGGGCGGCCGACAGGGTCACCTCGGGGTCGTCGTCCAGTACCCGGCGGAAGGGGAGCCGCTGCTCCCAGGCCGCCCGGGCGTCGCGCTGGACGATCCGGTAGGCGGCGTCGCGGCTCAGCCCCCCGGCCACCAGGGCCAGCAGGACCGACTGGCTGAACACCAGACCGAAGCTGCCGTCGGTCAGGTTGGCCAGGGCTCGCTCGGGGTGGACGACCAGGCCCGACACCAGGCCGGTGGCCTTCTCCAGCATGTACAGCGTCAGCGTCGAGGCGTCGGGGAGCACCACGCGCTCCACCGAGCTGTGGGAGATGTCGCGCTCGTGCCACAGGGCCACGTCCTCGATGCCCGCCGAGAGGTAGCCCCGCAGGACGCGGGCCAGGCCGCAGAGCCGCTCCGAGAGGATCGGGTTGCGCTTGTGGGGCATGGCCGAGCTCCCCTTCTGCCCCGGCTTGAACGGCTCCTCGACCTCGCCCAGCTCGCTGCGGGCCAGGTGGCGGACCTCGGTGGCGATGGTCTCGATGGTGGCCCCGACCGAGGCGCAGGCCCAGAGGTACTCGGCGTGGCGGTCCCGGGCGATCACCTGGGTGGCCGGCACGGCGGTCAGCCCCAACGCCGAGCACACGTGGGCCTCGACCCGGGGGTCGATGTTGGAGAAGGTGCCGACGGCCCCGGAGAGCTTGCCCACGGCCACCCGGCTGCGCGCCGCCTCGAGCCGCTGGTGGTCACGGTGGGCCTGGAGGGCCCACAGGGCGAACTTGGCCCCGTAGGTGGTGGGCTCGGCGTGCATGCCGTGGGTCCGCCCGGTGACCGGGACGTCGATCAGCTCCACGGCCCGGGCCCGCAGCGCCTCGACCAGGTGGCCGGACGCCGCCAGCAGCAGGTCGGCGGCCCGGGTGAGGGTGGCGCACAGCGCCGTGTCGACCACGTCGGACGAGGTCAGGCCGTAGTGCACCCACGAGCCCTCGGGCTGGCCGATGGCCTGCTGCACCACGTCGACGAAGGCGGCCACGTCGTGGTCGGTGACCCGCTCGCGCTCGGCCACGGCCTCGACGAAGGCGGCGTCGACCCGGGGGGCCCGCTCCCGGCACACCGCCACCTCGTCGGCCGGGATCTCACCGACGGCCGCCCAGCCCTCGGCGGCCAGCAGCTCCACCTCCAGCCACATGGCGAAGCGGGCCTCGTCGGAGAACAGCGCGGCCATCTCGGCCGGTGCGTAGCGGGGGATCACGGGGCAACCTCCTGGGTGGGTGGGACGCCGGCCGGACGCGGTCCGGCGACGTGGGCGGCGATGTCCGTCCGGTGGTGCATGCCGGGCCACCCGAGGAGGGCCACGGCCTCGTAGGCCCGTGACCGGGCCTCGTCGATGGTCCCGCCGAGGGCCGTCACGCCGAGCACCCGTCCGCCGGCCGTCTCGATCGGTGGGGTCCCCCCGGCCCCTCCGCCGGGACCGGCCCCGCCGGTTGCGTCGGCCCCCGTCGGGCCCGCCCCGTCGGGCCCGCCACCCCCGCGCCCGGCCCCGGGCCCGCCGCCCCCGGGCCCGGCCCCGGTTCCGGCCCCGTACCGGGTCCCGGCGTGGAACACCACGGCCCCGTCGACCCGGCCGGCCGCCTCCAGCCCCTCGATGACGTCCCCGGTGCGGGGGGCCTCGGGGTAGCCCTCCGAGGCCAGCACCACGCAGACCGCGGCGTCGTCGACGAAGCGGGGCACGGTGCGCAGCTCGCCGGCCGCGGCCTCGGCCAGCAGGGCGGCCAGGTCGCCGTCGAACCGGGGGAGCACGACCTGGGTCTCGGGGTCGCCGAAACGCACGTTGTACTCGAGGACCTTCGGGCCCTCGGGGGTGAGCATCAGCCCGGCGTAGAGCACGCCCCGGTAGTCGATCCCCCGGGCCCGGAGCGCCGTGACCAGCGGGGCCACCGCCTCGTCCACCAGCCGGGCCACCAGGTCGTCGTCGACCGAGGGCACCGGGGAGAAGGCGCCCATCCCACCGGTATTGGGACCCCGGTCGCCGTCGTCCGCCCGTTTGAAGTCCTGGGCCGGCGCCAGGGGGGCCAGCCGTCGGCCGTCGCAGAGCACCAGCAGCGAGCACTCGGGCCCGGTGAGCCCCTCCTCCACCACCACCCGGCGGCCCGCCTCGCCGAAGGCCGACCCGGACAGCTTGGCCACCACGTCGGCCTCGGCCTCGGCCAGGGAGTCGGTGACCAGCACGCCCTTGCCGGCGGCCAGTCCGTCGGTCTTGACCACCCACGGACCGGGCAGGGTCCGCAGGAAGGCCACGGCCTCCCCCACGTCGGAGAAGGCCCCGAACCGGGCGGTCGGCACGCCGGCCTCGGCCAGCATCTCCTTCATGAAGGCCTTCGAGCCCTCCAGCCGTGCCCCGTCCGCACCCGGGCCGAAGACCAGTTTCCCCGCGGCCCGCAACCGGTCGGCCAGGCCGTCGACCAGGGGGGCCTCGGGACCGATCACGTAGAGGTCGGCGTCGACCTCCTCGGGCGGGGTGTCCACGCTGCGCAGGGTGTGGCCCTCGGGCGTGGTGCCGGTGATCCCGGGGTTGCCCGGCGTGGCCACCACGTCGGCCGTCCGGCCCAGCACGCGGGCCAGTGCGTGCTCGCGGCCCCCCGAGCCCACGACACAGACGATCACGCCGCCGGACTCATTCGGCGAGGTGGACGAACTGCTCGCGGCCCGGGCCCACCCCGACCAGGCGGATCGGGGCCCCGATCTGTTCCGAGAGGAACCCCACGTAGTCGCGGGCGGCCTGGGGCATGTCGGCCAGCTCGGTGACGCCCGAGAGGTCGGTCTTCCACCCGGGCAGCTCCTCGTAGACCGGGGTCACGCGGTGGAGTACCGACTGGTGGTAGGGCGGGTGGATGAAGCGCTCACCGTCGGCCTCGTAGGCCACGCAGACCTTGACCGTGTCGAACGTGTCGAGCACGTCGAGCTTGGTGAGGGCCACCTCGGACAGCGAGTTGATGCGCACGGCCTGGCGGAGCATCACGGCGTCGAACCAGCCCGGCCGGCGGCGGCGTCCGGTGTTGGTGCCGTACTCGTGGCCGTGCTCCACCAGGAAGTCGCCGGTCTCGTCCTGGAGCTCGGTGGGGAACGGCCCCGTGCCCACCCGGGTGATGTAGGCCTTGGCGATGCCGATCACCCGGTCGATCTGCATGGGACCCACCCCGGCCCCGGTGCAGGCCCCACCGGCCACCGGGTTGGACGACGTCACGAAGGGGTAGGTCCCGTGGTCGAGGTCGAGGAAGGTGGCCTGGGCCCCCTCGAGGAGGACGTGCTCGCCCCGGTCGATGGCGTCGTGGACCACGCCGACGGTGTCGGCGATCATCGGGATGATCCGGGGAGCCAACTCTCCGATGTACTTGTCCACGATCTCGTCGGCATTGAGGGGCAGCCGGTTGTAGACCTTGGCCAGCACGGCGTTCTTGTCCTTCAGCGCCACGTCCAGCTTCTGGCGGAAGATCTTCGGGTCCTCGAGGTCCTGGACCCGCAGTCCCACCCGCGAGGCCTTGTCCGAGTAGGCCGGGCCGATGCCCCGCCGCGTGGTGCCCAGGCTGTTCTTCCCCAGGTAGCGCTCGGTCAGCCGGTCCAGTTCGTGGTGGTACGGCATGATCAGGTGGGCGTTGCCGCTCACCAGCAGCCGGGAGGTGTCCACCCCCTTGGCCGCCAGGGTGTCGACCTCGGCCAGGAGGACCGTGGGATCGACCACCACGCCGTTGCCGATCACCGGGGTGATGTGGTCGTAGAGGATGCCGCTCGGCACCAGTTGGAGCGCGAAGGTCTCACCGTCGACGACGATGGTGTGCCCGGCATTGTGGCCGCCCTGGTACCGGACGACCAGCTGCATCTCCTTGGCGAGCAGGTCGGTGAGCTTGCCCTTACCTTCGTCGCCCCATTGGGTCCCGACGACCACTGTCACGGGCACGCGTCAAACCTCCGTTGCGGAAAGCGGATTACGGGACAGTGTAACCCGGCCCGGCGGGGCCCACCGCTGGACCGGCACCCGCCGACCCCGCCGACCGGCCCGACGACCACCCCGCCGCCCGGCCCGACGACCGGCCCGACGACCACCCCGCCGCCGCGGCCCTCAGAGGAGGACGACCGCGCCGTCCTTCTCGTCGACGACGACCGTCGACCCCTCGGGGTAACGGCCCTCGAGCAGGGCCAGGGCCAACGGGTCCTCCACCTCGCGCTGGATGACCCGGCGCAGCGGCCGGGCCCCGAAGTCGGGGTCGAACCCCGTGCGGGCCAGGTGGGCCTCGGCCGCCGGCGTCACCTCCAGGGTGAGGCGCCGTTCCTCGAGCCGGCTACGCAGGCGGTTCAGCTGGATCGAGGTGATACGGACCAGGTCGGCCTCGGTGAGGGTGGCGAACCGCACGATCTCGTCGATGCGGTTGACGAATTCCGGCCGGAAGAAATCGGTGGGCTCGCCGGCCAGGTTCGAGGTCATGATGAGCACGGTGTTGGTGAAGTCCACGGTGCGCCCCTGGCCGTCGGTCAGCCGGCCGTCCTCCAGTACCTGGAGGAGGGTGTTGAAGACGTCCTGGTGGGCCTTCTCCAATTCGTCGAGCAGCACCACGGCGTAGGGGCGGCGGCGGACGATCTCGGTCAGTTGGCCGCCCTCCTCGTACCCGACGTACCCCGGGGGGGCGCCCACCAACCGGGACACCGAATGGCGCTCCCCGTACTCGCTCATGTCGATGCGCACCATGGCCCGGGGGTCGTCGAACAGGTACTCGGCCAGCGCCCGGGCCAGTTCCGTCTTGCCCACCCCGGTCGGACCGAGGAAGAGGAACGAGCCGATGGGCCGGTTGGGATCCGACAGCCCCGAGCGGCTCCGGCGGATGGCGTTGGCCACGGCGGAGACGGCGTCGTCCTGGCCGACCACCCGGGCGTGGAGGGCGTCCTCCATGCGCACCAGCTTCTCGACCTCGCCCTCCAGCAGGCGCGACACCGGCACCCCGGTCCACCGGCTCACCACGTCGGCGATGTCCTCGGCGTCGACCTCCTCCTTCAGGAAGCGCTGGTCGGCCTGCAGGGCGGCCAGGGCCTCGGTGGCCTCCTCGACCCGGCGCTCGAGCTCGGGGACCTGCCCGTAGGTGATCTCAGCCGACCCGGCCAGGTCGCCCTCCCGGGACAGCCGCTCGGCGTCGTGGCGACGGGTCTCGAGGTCGCCCTTCAGCGTCTGGATTGCGGCGATGGCCTCCTTCTCCGATTGCCAGTGGGCCGTCATGGCCACCGACTGCTCGGACAGGTTGGCCAGCTCCTCTTCGAGGCGGGCCAGCCGCTCGGCCGAAGCCGGGTCCGTCTCGTTGGTGAGGGCCATGCGCTCGATCTCCAGCTGGCGCATGCGCCGGGTCACCACGTCGAGCTCCACGGGCATGGAGTCGATCTCGATGCGCAGCCCGCTGGCCGCCTCGTCGATCAGGTCGATGGCCTTGTCGGGCAGGAATCGCCCGGTCACGTAGCGGTCGGACAGCACGGCCGCGGCCACCAGGGCGGCGTCCTGGATACGCACGCCGTGGTGGACCTCGTAGCGCTCCTTCAGGCCGCGCAGGATGGCGATGGTGTCGTTGGCCGACGGCTGGTCCACGTAGACCTGCTGGAACCGCCGCTCGAGGGCGGCGTCCTTCTCGATGTACTTGCGGTACTCGTCGAGGGTGGTGGCCCCGATCAGCCGCAGCTCGCCCCGGGCCAGCATGGGCTTGATCATGTTGCCGGCGTCCATGGCGCCCTCGGCCCCGCCACCGGCCCCCACGATGGTGTGGAGCTCGTCGATGAAGGTGATGACCTCGCCCTCGGCGTCAGTGATCTCCTTCAACACGGCCTTCAGCCGCTCCTCGAACTCGCCCCGGTACTTGGCCCCGGCCACCATCGAGCCCATGTCCAGCCCGATGACCCGCTTGCCCTTCAGCCCCTCGGGCACGTCGCCCTCGACGATCCGCTGGGCCAGACCCTCGACGATGGCCGTCTTGCCCACGCCGGGCTCGCCGATCAGCACCGGGTTGTTCTTGGTGCGTCGCGACAGCACCTGGATCACCCGGCGCACCTCGTCGTCCCGGCCGATGACCGGGTCCATCTTCCCCTGGCGGGCCAGGGCCGTGAGGTCCCGGCCGTACTTCTCCAGGGCCCGGAAGGTCTCCTCCGGATCCTGCGAGGTGACCCGGTGGCTGCCCCGGACATCGCGCAGGGCGCTGAGCAGGTCGTCCCGGGACACCCCCACCCGGTCGGCCATGGCCAGCAGCAGGTGCTCCACCGACAGGTAGTCGTCGCCCATGTCGACCCGCAGCGAGTCGGCGTCGACCAGCACGTCGCGCAGGGCCCGGTTGATGGTCGGCTCCTTGCCGCCGTAGGCCTGGGGCAGCCGGGCCAATTCGCCGTCCACCCGCTCGGCCAGCACGGCCGGCTCGACGCCGACGCGGGCCAGCACCGGCCCGGCGATGCCGTCGGCCTGGGCCAGCATGGCCGAGAGCACATGGTCGGGGGTCACCTCAGGGTGGTTGTCCCGGGTGGCCCGCTCGACGGCCGAGCTCACCGCCTGCTGGGTCTTCTGGGTCCACCGGTCCGGGCTCAGACTCATCGTTGCCTCCCTCCTCGACTGCCGTAACTGCCGCCGCTGCCGCCACTGCCGCCACCGGCACCCCGCTGGCGCGTCTGCACCAGGGCCTGGGACACCGGCACCAGTTCGCGCCGGTACTGCTGGTGGGTACGGGCCACGGCCTCGCGGGCCTCGGTCCGGGTGGCCTCCAGCTCGGCCCGCAGGCGGGCCACCTCGGCTTCGAGGTCCATGACGCGTCGGACGCCCTCGAGGTTCACCCCCTCGGCCGTCAGGTCCTGGATGTGGCGGAGCCGGGCCAGGTCGACCTCGCTGAACCGTCGGCTGCCCCCGGTGGTCCGGCTGGGCCGGACCAGGCCCTTGCGTTCGTAGACCCGCAGGGTCTGGGGATGCATGCCGGCCAGCTCGGCGGCCACCGAGATCACGTAGACGGCCCGGGTGCGGGCGTCGTCACTCACCGCCGGCCTCCAGGAACTGGCGCGGCGCCGGGTCCGACACGACGGCCAGCGCCTCGACGGCGGCCCGCTGCTCGTCGGTCAGCTCCTGGGGCACCACCACCTCGACGGTGACCAGGAGGTCGCCGGTGGCGGCCTTCCGGCCGGCCGGCACGCCGCGCCCCTTCACCCGGAAGGTCCGCCCCGACGGTGTGCCCGGCGGCACCCGCAGGGTCACCGGGTCGCCCAGCGTGGGCACCGTGAGGGTGGTCCCCAGCGCCGCCTCGGCGAAGGTCACCGGGACGGTGAGGGTCAGGTTGCGGGCCTTCCGCCCGAAGATCCCGTGCCGGTCCACCCGGACCACCACGTAGAGGTCCCCCGGGGGGCCGCCGTTGCGCCCGCCGGCGCCGCGCCCCTTCACCCGGATGCGCTGGCCGTCCTCGACCCCGGCCGGGATGCGCACCTTCACCTCTCGGCCGCGGTGCTCCATGCCCGTGCCGTGACAGGTCGGACAGGGCGTCACCACGACGGTGCCGCGGCCCTGGCAGCGCGGGCAGATCTGGCTCAGGGAGAACAGGCCCTGGTTGTCCTGCAGGGCTCCGGTCCCCCCGCACTGGGGGCACGTCTCCGGTCGGGTCCCCGGCGCCGACCCCGAGCCGGCACAGGTGTGACAGCGCACGTCGGTGGTGATGTGGACCTTGGTGGTCACGCCGTTCACGGCGTCGTCGAAGGACAGATGGAGGTCCGACTCCACGTCGGAACCCCGCTGGGGACCGCCGCCCGGAGCCCGTCCGCCCCGCCGGCCGCCCCGGTTGCCGAACAGGCCACCGAAGACGTCACCGAGGTCACCGAGGTCCTCGACCCGGAAGGTCCCGCCCCCGGGGCCGCCGAAGCCGCCTCCGGGGCCGCCCGGGCCCCCGAAGCCGCCGGCCATGGGCCCGAGCTCGCGGACCTCGTCGTACTCCTTGCGCTTGGCCGCGTCCCCCAGGACGTCGTAGGCCGCCGAGATCTCCTTGAATTTCTCGTCGTTGCCCGCGTTGGTGTCCGGGTGGTGCTGCTTGGCCAGCTTGCGGTAGGCGCTGGTGACCTCCTTGGCCGTCGCCGACTTCGGGACGCCCAGGATCTTGTAGTAGTCCTGCTCGAACCATTCGCGTTGGGGCGCCACTGCCGTCAGACCTCAGTTCCCGTCCGTCGCACGCCGGTCGACCGCCGGCCCGTCACCCACGCACCAGGACCATGGCCGGCCGCACGACGGTCCCCCGCCACACGTAGCCCGCCCGCATGACCTGGGCCACCACCGGGCCGTCGGGCACCGCCGCGGTGTCCGCGGTGGCGGCACCGCCGTCGCCGGCCCGCTCGCCGTCGGTCGGATCGATCCCACCGTCGTCCGCAGGGGACGCCGGGCCGGTCGCCGCGTCGCCGTCGGGCACCTCCGCCGGCGCCTGGCCCACGGCCTCGTGGAGGGTCGGGTCGAAGACGTCGCCGACGGGGTCGACCCGCTCGAGCCCGGCCTTGCCCAGGACGTCGTTCAACAATGCCGTGGCCTGCACCAGCGCCGTGGCGTCGTTCGACCCCGGGTCGCCCAGGTGGGCGGCGGCCAGGTCGAGGACGTCGAGGACGGGCAGGAGCTTCTCCACCAGGGAGCGCGCCGCCCGGTCGGCCTCGTCGGCCTGCTGCTTCTGGGTCCGCTTGCGGTAGTTCTCGAATTCGGCCTGCATGCGGCGCAGCGAGTCGAGGTACTCGTCCCGCTCCGCCGTCACCTGGGCCAGCGGGTCGACGGCCACCGCGGCGTCGGCGGCGGCGGCGTCGGCTTCCGCGGCGGCGCTGGCGGCGGCGGCCGCACCGGTCACCTCGCCGTCGGCGACACCGCCGTCGACGACGCCGCCGTCCACCATCCCGTCGTCCCCGGCCCCGCCGGCCGGGGACCCGAACGTGTCGGCCACCGGATCAGCCCTTCTCGTCGACGATCTCGGCGTCGACCACCTCGTCGTCCGAGGTGTCCTCGGACTCGCCGGTCACCGACCCACCGCTGGCGTCGGCCTTGGCCGACTCCTCGTAGAGGCGCTGGCCGAACGACTGGCTGGCCGTGAGCAGGGACTCGGTCGACGTCTTGATGACCTCGAGGTCCGTCCCGGCCAGGGCCTCCTTCAGCGCCGTCAGGGCCGAGGTGACCTTCTCCTTCTCCTCGCCCTCGAACTGCTCGCCCTGGTCCTTCAGGAGCTTCTCCGTCTGGTAGACGAGCGTGTCGGCGTTGTTGCGGACCTCGGCCTCCTCCTTGCGCCGGCGGTCGTCGTCGGCGTGGGCCTCGGCGTCCTTCACCATGCGCTCGATGTCCTCCTTGGCCAGCGAGGACTGCCCGGTGATGGTCATGGACTGCTCCTTGCCCGTGGCCCGGTCCTTGGCGAAGACGTGGACGATCCCGTTGGCGTCGATGTCGAAGGTGACCTCGATCTGGGGGACGCCCCGGGGTGCGGGCGGCAGGTCGACCAGCTGGAACTTGCCCAGGGTCTTGTTGTACATGGCCATCTCGCGCTCACCTTGGAGGACGTGCACCTCCACGGACGGCTGGCTGTCGTCGGCCGTGGTGAACACCTCACTCCGCTTGGTCGGGATGGTGGTGTTCCGCTCGATGAGGCGGTGCATGACCCCGCCCTTGGTCTCGATGCCCAGGGACAGCGGGGTGACGTCGAGGAGCAGGACGTCCTTCACCTCGCCCTTCAGCACGCCGGCCTGGACGGCGGCACCGATGGCCACCACCTCGTCGGGGTTGACGCCCTTGTGGGCCTCCTTGCCGGTGAGCGACTGCACCAGCTCCTGGACGGCGGGGATACGGGTCGAGCCACCCACCAGCACCACGTGGTCGATGTCGGACTTGGTCAGCCCGGCGTCCTTGATGGCCGACTCGAACGGTCCCTTGCACGCCTCGACCAGGTCCGCCGTGAGCTCGTTGAACAGCGAGCGGGACAGCTTGACGTCGAGGTGCTTGGGACCCTCGGAGGTGGCGGTGATGAAGGGCAGGTTGATCTGCGTCTCCTGGAGGGAGGACAGTTCGATCTTGGCCTTCTCGGCCGCCTCCTGCAGGCGCTGGGTGGCCATCTTGTCGTTGGACAGGTCGACCCCCTCGGTGTCCTTGAAGGTCTTGACCAGCCAGTCGATGATCCGCTGGTCCCAGTCGTCGCCCCCCAGGTGGGTGTTGCCCGAGGTGGACTTCACCTCGAACACGCCGTCACCGATGTCCAGCACCGAGACGTCGAAGGTGCCGCCGCCGAGGTCGAACACCAGCACGGTCTGGTCGGCACCCTCCTTGTCCAGGCCGTAGGCCAGGGCCGCCGCCGTGGGCTCGTTGATGATGCGCAGGACCTCGAGCCCGGCGATCTTGCCGGCCTCGTTGGTGGCCGTGCGCTGGGCGTCGTCGAAGTACGCCGGCACCGTGATGACCGCCTGATTCACCGTGTCGCCCAGGAACGCCTCGGCGTCCCGCTTCAGCTTGGACAGGATGCGGGCCGAGATCTCCTGGGGCGTGTAGTCCTTGCCGTCGATGTCGACGGTCCACGACGTCCCCATGTGGCGCTTGACGGACCGGATGGTCCGGTCGGGGTTGGTGATGGCCTGGCGCTTGGCCACCTCGCCCACCAGCACCTCGCCGGACTTGGCGAATCCCACCACGGACGGCGTCGTCCGCCCGCCTTCTGCGTTCGGGATGACGACCGGTTCCCCGGCCTCCAACACGCTGACCACCGAATTGGTGGTTCCGAGGTCGATTCCCACGGCCTTGGCCATCGTTACTGCCTCCTGATCTCTGCCCTCTCGGGCGTTCCGACTCTTCTTAGGACCACCACTCTAGCAAACTTGAGTGCACTTGTGTAAAGTTTTTTTCTTCGGATGGGCTCAGGGAGCCCCGGAAGCCGCCCCGGTACACTGGCCGCATGCCCGACCTGGTCCTCCTCCGCCACGGACAGTCCACGTGGAACGCCGAGAACCTGTTCACCGGATGGCACGACGTCGACCTCACCGACCGGGGCGTGGCCGAGGCCACGGCGGCGGGAGAGCTGCTCGCCGGGGCCGAGGACCTCGACCTGCGGGTGGTCCACACCTCGCTGCTCACCCGGGCCGTGCGCACGGCCAACCTGGCCCTCGAGGCCGCCGGACGGTCGTGGCTCCCCGTGCACCGGCACTGGCGGTTGAACGAGCGCCACTACGGCGACCTCCAGGGCCGCAACAAGGTGGAGACGGCGACCCTCCACGGCGAGGCCCAATTGAAGGCCTGGCGCCGCAGCTACGACGTGCCGCCGCCGCCCCTGCCGGCCGGTGACGAGCGCCGGGCCGACGGCGACCCGAGGTACCGGGACGTCCCGGTCGAGGTGCTCCCGGTGTCCGAGTGCCTGGCCGACGTGGTGCGCCGCACCCTCCCCTACTGGGAGGACGCCATCGTGCCCGACCTCCTGGCCACCGGGGCCCGGGGCGGGGCCGTCCTCGTGGTGGCCCACGGCAACAGCATCCGGGCCCTGCGCAAGCACCTCGACGGCATCGCCGACGCCGACATCGTCGGCCTGGAGATCCCCACGGGGATCCCCTACCGCTACCGGTTCGCCGACGACCTCACGGTCATCTCGTCGGACTACCTGGGCGACCCCGAGGCGGCCCGGGCGGCGGCCGAGGCCGTGGCCCGCCAGGCCGGCTGAACCGGCTTCGGCCCGGCCCGGCTCCTCCGGCACCCCCTCCCGCCCGACAGCACCCGCACTCCTCCGACACGCACCACGGGGACGGCCCGCGCCCCGGTACCCCGCCCCGGTACCCCGCCCCGCCCACCACCCCGGTACCCCGCCCCGCCCACCACCCGCACCCCGGGCGCGAACGGAGGCCGGCTTGGGGGAAGCCGGCCTCCGTTCCACTCCATGTCCGGCCCGACGGCGCCGTGGGGCGACGGCGGTCGGGTGTCCTCCGGTCTACAGGGCGTCTGCTCCCCGCTCGCCGGTCCGGACACGGATGACCTCCTCGACGGGGATCACCCAGACCTTGCCGTCACCGATCTTGCCGGTGCTGGCGGCCTCGACGATGGTCGACGTCACCTCGTCTACCTGACCGTCGTCCACGAGGACCTCGACCCGGATCTTCGGGACGAACTCGACCTCGTACTCGGCGCCCCGGTAGACCTCGGTGTGGCCCCGTTGCCGTCCGAAGCCCTGAGCCTCGGACAGGGTCAGACCGTGCACCCCGAGGTTCTTCAGTCCCTCCTTCACATCATCGAGTTTGAATGGTTTCAGTACTGCGACGACAAGCTTCATGGTGCGTTCCTCCTTGAGTTCGTAGTGGTCCGGTCAGGTGCCTGCGGTGCCGGACGGTGGCGGCGCCTCTTGGGGACTGACCGATGGTACCGATGCCGCCGGAGCGGGGGTGATGCCGGCCTCGGCGAAGGCACCGACCCGCTCGGCGAGGGTCTCCTCGGGGAAGGCCTCCTCGTCGTGGATGGCGACATCGCCGATCTCCAGGATCTCGTCCTTGTAGCGGGCGCCTCCGAGCACCAGGCCGATGAGCTTCATCAGGATGAAGGTCACGAGCGCCGACCACACGATGACCCACACGGCGGCCCGGAACTGCTCCCACAGGAGGTGCGTGCCACCTCCGTAGAAGAGGCCGTTGGCCGCCACCGGGGTACAGCTGCCCGATGCCGTGGCGTAGTGCGCCGTGCTGATCACCTGGCCGTTGGCGTCCAACCTGCCGCATCCGTACTCGATCATGTTCGGGTCAGCGAACAGTCCGAGCAGCATGCCGCCGAAGAACCCGGCGATACCGTGCGTATAGATGACCCCCAGGGCGTCGTCCACCTTGGAGAACGGACGGACCTTGGACAGGTAGTTCCAGGCGACCCAGACGATGATCGTGCAGATCACACCGACACTGATGGCGCCGACACCGTCGACCCATCCGGCACAGGGAGTGATGCCGACCAGTCCGCAGATCATGCCGTTGACACCACCCAGGAACGTGGGCTTCTTCTGCTTGGAGAGCCAGGCGTCCATGGCGATCCAGGTCACCACGCCGGCCGCGGTGGCCAGGTTGGTGTTGACCACGGCCGCTGCGGCGTCGGTCCCGGCGTAGTAGGGGTCGCCTCCGTTGAAGCCGTTCCAACCGAGCCACAGGATGCCGGCGCCGACCGCCGCCATGACCAGGTTGTTGGGCAAGGCGTGCTTTCGGTCCCGCAACAGTCTGGGCCCGAGGACCCATGCCGCGACGAACCCGGAGACACCGGCCGACATGTGGATGACGTACCCACCGGAGAAGTCGAGCGAGCCCTCCTGAGCGAAGTAGCCACCGCCCCAGAGGAGGAAGGCGTCCACGCTGTACACGAAGGTCGACCACAGCGGCACCAGGATGCACCAGGCGCTGAACTTGATCCGGCCCAGCACACTCCCCATGAAGAGCAGGGGGGTGATGGCGGCGAACACGAACTGGAAGTAGGCCAGGGTGCTCGTCGGGAAGTGGAAGGGGATGTCGGTATTCGCTGCCGACACCGCCTGTCCCTGTTCACCCGTACTGCTGAGGATCGGCCCTGGTTTCCCCCAGAAGTTGTGGAAGAAGTAGCTCAAGCCCTTTCCGGTACCGAATTGGGTCTGGACGCCGTCTTTCACGCCGCCACCCCATGAGGTACCACCGAAGCCCATCTTGTACTCGTAGAGGTACCAGACCAGCAGCACCAACGAGAACCCGGCGAACATCATGGCGAGGACGTTGACGGCCCACTTCTTCTGGACGATCGACGCGTAGAGCACCGCCAGTCCGGGAAGGCTCATCAGGCCGACGAACGTGGCGGCTACCAGCTGCCAGGTGTTGTCGCCCGTATTCAGCCAACTTGGATACGGAACATAAGTTACAGCGGCTAGCACGGTGTGTGTGCTCCTCTCGTAGTCGTCAGCGCCCGCGGGCCCCCGTGATCAATGGTCGGGGACGTCACGTGCACCAATGCCAGGGCAGACGGTCCTTGCTCTGCCTGCGTGCATGATGCTGGCAAGGGATTTCGGCACGGTCACGCCAGTGTTACCAGCGCGTGAACTGGCACGTCGGCCCAGGTCATCACCGGTTTCCCGACCTGTCGGCGACCTCCGACCGGCCGGAATTCGGCGTCGTTGACGTCCGGTCGGGCCGGTGCGGACCGGTGCGGCCGGTCGGCGGAGACTCCGGTGGGCCCACGGCGACCGGACGGTGGAGGACCCACCGGGCGGACCCGCTCTGACGTCCGTGGCGCCGGCCGGTGAGCCGCGTGCCGGGCCCGGGGCCGGGGCCGGGCCCCTCAGTCGGTCGGCGCGTCCCTGCCGGGGTTCGGCGTGCGCTTGGGCGGCGAGGTCGGGGGCGTGTAGCGCTTCGACGGTTTGGGCGGAGTGACCGAACCGCCCGTCCGGCCGGACCCTCCGGTGTCCCCGCCCTCCCGGGCCAGCTTCAACTTGACGTTGAGCCGGTAGGCCCGGACCAGCAGCCAGGCCCCGGCCAGGATGTAGGGGACACCGAACCCCCAGAAGTGGAGGTTGAAGATGGACAGCCCCCACAGGGCCAGGACGATGCCCAGGTAGAGGCGCTTGCGCCACAGGGCCATCACCAGCATCAGCACGGACAGGGCACAGGCCACCGCCCCCAGCTCGACGTAGAGCGACGGGTTCACGTGGTGCGTGTTGACCAGGCCCCTGGAGGTCAGGGCGGCGGGGTCGTTGCTGATCAGGCTGCCCGTGAGCAGGATGCTGATCGCCGCGGCGACCGGGGCGGCGATGAGGCCGACCGCCCGCTCCTTGTCGTCGGCCCGGGCCACGGCCGCCTCGAGTTCGTCGACGGTCGAGGGACCCTCGTCGTCCGTCCGCACCCCTGACCTCCGACGGGTGTCGTCGGGGTTCTCCGCCTTCACCATCAACAGGGTGATCCGCTCCCAGAGCGTCTTCTTCGGCGGCGCCTCGCCGTCGTCACCGTCGTCGGCGGCAGTGTCGGGGTCTGGTCCGGCCATGGTTCAGGGTAGCGCGGGCCGCGGAACGGTCCCGAAGGCCGGCGACCTGCCACACCCATCGGCCGCGGCCGGCCTAGGCACCGGCCGACCGGTCCGACGGGGCCGGTGGCTCGGTGGTCGCTCGGCGCCGTCGCCGTCGCCGGACCACCACCATCAGGACCACCACCACCACGACCACGCCGAACAGCACCGCGGGGAGCACGAACACCTTCGCCGACGTGTGCTCGTCGGCGAACTGGTCGGCCGGCGCGAGGAGGGCCGGGTCGCCGGGGACCACGACGACGGCGACGGTGGATCCGGGGTACCGGAAGATGGTCCCGGGGATGCCCTCCTCGTAGCGGACGCCGTCGAGGGTCAGCGTCCCCCGGCACTGGTAGCTGGCCGTGTTGCTGCCGCTCCCTCCGAGCAGGCCGATGCAGCCGGTCACCGTCATCTCGGCGTCGACCCCGTGGGCCCGCAGGTCGGCGATCTGGTGGTTGCGGCGCACGCCGCCCACCACGAAGAGGACCGACAGCACGAGCAGGGTCACCAGGCAGAGCACCATGACGACCTGGCCCACGCGCCGGGCGTTGACGTCGACCCCGGCGCCCCGCAGGCTGGAGACGGGCTCCTCCGGGCTCTCCTCCGCGGCGGGCACCTGTTCCGCCCCGCCGGCACCCGGTGCCACCGGACCGGCCCCGTCGTCGTCACCAGCGGTCATAGCCGGGACAGGCTACCGATCCGACGGCCGACCGTCGGCACGACGGCCCACGGGGAACTCGATGTCCACCCGCCCGCGGTGCCGCGTGATCGCGCCGGGTGCCCTACCCTGGAGGTATGGCACGCCCGAAGGAATTGGACCTGAAGACCGTCTGGCTGTTCTCGAGCTGCTCGCCGTCGGAGCTCCGCACCATCCGCAGTTCACTCGAGGAGATCACCGTGCCCGCCGGCAAGGTCCTCTGCGAGGAGGGGACGGTGGGCCGCGAGTTCTTCGTCATCGTGGAGGGCACGGCCGACGTGGTCCGTGACGGCAAGACGATCGCCACCCTCGGGCCCGGCGGCCATTTCGGCGAGCTGGCCCTGCTGGACCACAAGCCCCGGTCGGCGTCGGTGGTCTCGGTGTCGGACCTCACCGTCCTGGTGCTCGGCCAGCGCGAGTTCAACGGGGTACTCGAGGCCGTGCCGACCATCGCCCGCAAGCTGCTGGCCGCCATGGCCACCCGGCTGCGCGAGTCGGACACCAAGGCCCTGCACTGAGCTGAGCGGCGACTCCCGCCGGACCGGTCGGGCCGGCGGGTACGGCGCCCGGTCAGTCCCCGGCGTCCGTCGTCCCGGCGTCGTCGCCGGCCGGCGCGTCACCGGTGCCGGCATCGGTCGAGGCGGCGACCCCGACGGGCACGGGCTCGTCCAGCGACTCCTCCACCAGCTGCGACAGGTCGAGGACGCGGACGTCGTCCTCCTTCTGGTTGGCCCGGACGGCGTCGTCCAGCATGATCATGCAGTAGGGACAGGCCGTCGACACCACGTCGGCACCGGTGCCGATGGCCTCGTTGGTGCGCTCCATGTTGATCCGGGTGCCCAGGTTCTCCTCGAGCCACATCCGGGCCCCGCCGGCGCCGCAGCAGAAGCCCTTCTCCCGGCAGCGCTTCATCTCGACCTGGTTGGCCCCCGGTATGGCGTCGATGACCGAGCGGGGCTCGTCGAAGACCCGGTTGTGCCGGCCCAGGTAGCACGGGTCGTGGTAGGTGACGGTGCCCGCGTAGCCACCCCCGGGGTGCAGGCGGCCCGAGGAGACCAGGTGGTCGAGCAGCTGCGAGTGGTGGATGACCTCGAAGTCGCCACCCAGGGCGGGGTACTCGTTGGCGATGGTGTTGAAGCAGTGCGGGCAGGTGGCGATGATCTTCTTGGCCCCCACCGACTGGAGCGTCTCCACGTTGGCCCGGCCCTGCTCCTGGTAGAGGTACTCGTTGCCGAGGCGCCGCGCCGGGTCACCGGTGCAGCTCTCCTTGGGACCGAGGACGGCGAAGGTCACCCCGGCCCGGTGCAGGAGGCGGGCGGTGGCCAGCACGCCCTTGCGGGCCCGCTCGTCGAGGGCGCCGGCGCAGCCGACCCAGTAGAGGTACTCGACGTCGTCGGGGATGGTGGTGGTCACGACCGGCACCTCGAAGTCGAGGGACTTCGTCCAGTCCAGGCGCTTGGCCCCGCCCAGACCCCAGGGGTCGCCCTGGTTCTCGATGTTGCGGAGCATCAGGCCGGCCTCGGTGGGGAACCGCGACTCGATCAGCACCTCGTAGCGACGCATGTCGACGATGGTGTCGATGTGCTCGATGTCCACCGGGCACTGCTCGACGCAGGCGCCGCAGGTGGTGCAGGACCACAGCACGTCGGGATCGATCACGTTGGGGACCAGGGTGTCGACCTCCACGCCGGCGGCCCGGTTCTTCTCCATGATCCGTCCGGCCGAGGCGAACATGTTGTCGCGGAGGTCCATGATGAGCAGCTTGGGCGAGAGCGGCTTGTCGGTGTTCCAGGCCGGGCACTGGGACTGGCAGCGCCCGCACTCGGTGCAGGTGGCCATGTCCAGCAGCTGCTTCCACGAGAAGTCCTCGATGCGCCCGGCGCCGAAGATCACCTCGTCGTTGTCACCGACGTCCTCCATGCTCATGTCGGGCGTCGAGGCCAGTGCACCGAGGGCCCGGGGCCGGCGGGAGGCGGCCACGTTGATCGGCGCCATGAAGATGTGCAGGTGCTTGGAGTACGAGACGAACACCAGAAAGCCGGTGATGATGGTGATGTTGGCCAGCAGGGCCACCGTCTCGATGACGCTGTTCACCCCGGTGCCCAGCGGCGCCAGGGCCCGGGCCAGGGCATGGGAGGCGAAGGCCCAGTTGGAGTAGGGGAAGTTGCCCGTGTTGACCTGGGCGGCCCGGTAGAGGAGGAGCGTGATCATCACACCGGAGATCAGCGCCAGCACGGCCCAGGCGGCCCCGGTGTGCGAGCCGAAGAACCTCGACCGCCGGTTCTCCCGCTTGGGTGAGTGCTTCACCCGGATCCCCACGAAGACGCACAACGAGACCAGCACGGCCACGGTGAAGAAGTCCTCGAGGAGCCCGATCCACGACCACACGCCGATGCCCGGGATGTGGAAGTTGCGCTGGAAGAGGGCGCCGTACGCCTCGATGATGGTCAACATGAGGATGGTAAACCCCCAGAAGGTGAAGGCGTGGGCCACGCCGGGCACCGTCCACTTGAGCAGCTTCCGCTGCCCGCCCACCTCGACCAGTTCGGCCTCCACCTGCCTGCCCAGACGCTTGAACCGCCCGGGGGCGGGCTGGCCCGAGCTGATCAGGCTGAACAGCCAGTAGAAGCGCCGGCCCGCGATGGCGAACATGATCGCGGTGATGCTGAGGCCGATGGCGATTCTGAGGGGCACGGAATCCTCCTGGGAGTTACGACGGGGAGCTGGTTCGGACGGTGCGGCTCACGAACGGAAATTGTCCGCGTACCGGCTGGGAGTCGGACCCCACTGGCCCTGGTACTTCGACTTGAGGCCGTCGGAGCCGTACGGGCTGTCGGCCGGGGTGGTCATCTGCAGAAAGCTGATCTGGCCGATCTTCATCCCGGCGTAGATGGTGATGGGGAGGTTGGCCACGTTCGAGAGCTCGAGGGTGAGGTGCCCGTCCCACCCGGCGTCCACGAACCCGGCCGTGGAGTGGATCAGGAGGCCGAGCCGTCCGAGCGACGACTTCCCCTCGAGGCGGGCCACCAGGTCGTCGGGCAGGGTGACCTTCTCCAGGGTCGACCCGAGCAGGAATTCGCCGGGGTGGAGGATCAACGGGGTGTCGGTGCCGATGTCCACGAGCTCGGTCAGGTCCTCTTGATCCTCCCGGACATCGATGACCCGACTGGTGTGGTTACGGAAGAGGCGGAAGTACTGGTCGACGTGCAGATCCACCGACGACGGCTGGATGCAGCCCTCCCCGAGTGGGTCGATGGCGATGCGGCCGGCGTCGAGCGCCTCACGAATTGATCGGTCTGAGAGAACCATGCCGGATAGACGATAGTGTGACGCGGACACGCGGGCGTAGTTCAGAGGCAGAACATCAGCTTCCCAAGCTGAGAACGCGGGTTCGATTCCCGTCGCCCGCTCTCGAGAAGTCCCAGGCCGGCGAGCATGCAGTGCGGTGGGGAGGACCGACAGCGCGGGCCAACCGGTGCCGTTCCGTGCCATTCACGGCGATGACTTCCGGCCGAGACCACCGCTGAGCCGGCCGAACGGACCGATGCCCCGGTGCCATTCGGGAGCCATCCACCCGTCCGCAACGGACGACGAGGCCGAACGCTGAGCCCCGTTCGTTGCACCGTCCGACGGCAACGCGGATCGTGGGGGATGACCAGACCACGGACAGGCACGATGATCAAACTGGGACCGGACCGGTGGCGGCTGCAGGTTGCCGTCGACAGCGATCTGGTCACCGGCGAGCGACGCCGGCTCTCCCGGACGGTCGTCGGTTCCCGCTCCGACGCCAAGGAGGCGTCGCAACGCCTCGTCGTCGAGGCCGGCGCCGGTCGCTACGGTGGAGGACGGGTCACCGTCGGCGGACTCCTCGACCAGTACTTGGGCTCCGCCACCCTGGGAGCGAGGACCCGGGAGGACCGGCAATCGCCCACCACGCGCCACCTGAAACCCGCCCTGGGCGAACTGCCGCTGTGGAAACTGACGGCCCGGGACTGCGATCGGCTCTACGCCCGGATGGCCGCCCAGGGGCTGGGCCCGTCGCGGGTCCGCTGCGCCCATGTGGTCCTCCACCGCGCCGTCGCTCAGGCGGTGCGGTGGGGATGGCTGACCCGCAACCCGGTATCGGCGGCGACGAGACCGCCCGGCCCGAGGACGACCATCGACCCGCCCTCCGTGGACGACGTGCGCCGGCTCCTCGACCAGGCCTGGCACGCCGACGTGGACCTGTGGTGCTGGCTCCAGGTCGCCGTGGCCTCCGGGGCGCGCCGAGGCGAGATCTGTGCGCTCCGGTGGTGTGACGTCGACCTCGACGACCGGGTGGCGCGTATCGATCGGTGCGTGACGGCGACCGCCGCCGACGGGATCATCATCACGTGCACCACGACCGACCGGCCCCGGGTGGCCTCACTCACCCGACAGGCCGCGGCCGCGCTCGCCGGACGACGGGCCGGGGCCACCGATGCGGCGCAGACCGCGGGGGTCGAATTGGCCGACACCTCACTGATCCTCTCGGTCGATCCGGGTGGCGTCCGACCCTGGCGCCCCGACGCCGTGACCGCACGCTGGGGTCGGCTCCGGGCCTCGGCCGGCCTCCCCCGCATCCGGATACATGACCTCCGTCACTTCGTCGCCACCGAGCTCCGGTCCGCGGGGATCGATATCCGTACCGTGGCCAACCGCCTCGGTCACGCCCGCACCTCGACCACCCTCGACGTCTACTGGGGCTGGGTGCCGGCCCGTGACCGCGAGGCGGCCGACCACCTCGACACCCTGCTCGACGCCAACGCCGCATTGACCTCGTCGAGCTCGAACCGTGCCGGGTCGAAGTCACCTCCCGCCCAGGTCAGCATGGTCTCGTGCTCCTCGTGAGCAGGGTCGCGGACCGCCTCGAGGAACTCCGCGTACCCACCGGTCCCGCCGACGTCCTCGGGGGGGCACCGTCCCCGACCTCCGGTGCACCTCGGACGGGAATCGGCGCCTTCCACACGTCTTTCCGACCGCACCTCGACCGTGTGCTCCCAGTTGTCACCGAAGTCGTAGGTGTACCTGAACGTGTCGCCGACCCCTGCCACCGAATCAAGGCGGACCATCCGGTCATCGGTGAGCGAACCGCCGAACTCCTCGCCCCAGTCCTCACCGTCGTCGATGCCGAAGCGCCGGTCGTGGATGACGTACTCGTGGAGGTGGTAGTCCTCCCAGCCCATGGACACCTGGAGGACGTCGTGGAGCTGTTCCAGGCTGAGGTTCGACGGGACCGACACGGCCCGCTCCACCGGCGGGAACACGCCGTCGAGCACGACCCGGAGCTCGTAGACGACGCCCGATCCGGGGAAGGTCGGGGCGAACACCTGGGGACGGAGATCGGAGAACTCGTTCTTGGCCGTCCACCACGCCCCGGCCTCGGTCGGGACCATCCATCCCCCGAAGGGCGTGTGAACGTAGCGGTCCTCGGCGGGCGGCGGATCACCGTCCCGTTCACGCCGGACGATCCCGGCGACTTCGAGGAATTCACCGACGATGTCGAGATCGGACTCGAAGTTCCTGCGGCGACTCCCGGGGTCGGCCATCGGCCCGCCGAACGAATAGTGGCTCTCGAGAAAGGCGCAGAGCTGGTCCACGGAGTCCTCGAAGTCGACCGGCCCGAGCTCGAGGGCAGCGAGGAGCGTGGGCACCGTCTCGTCGACGAGCCCGGCCAGCTGTCGGGAGAACGGCCACGAGTCCGAGAACCTGATACCGAGCGGACCCAACGCCAGAAGGGCTCCACTGGACCGTTCGAAACGGCGGAGCGTGTCGTACTTCGCCCACGACGCCGTGGCCACCAGCCGGCCCCGGTCCTTCCGCACGACACCGGCCTTCAGAGCCCAGCGGACCGTGAACATGAGATCCGGGAGGTCCCCGGCCGACGTCGTGCGATACACCCGGTTCCCGTACCGCTCGTCGAACCGGTCGGTCAGTTCGAGCAGTTCCACCAGCTGGCGGGCGTCGGCGAGCGTCGGGTACCCCTTCGCCGTCAGTTTCCGACCGGCTCCGTAGAACTCGGCTAGCCGTGCGAAACGCAGGGTCACCGGTGCACGGGCGACGATCTCGATGATCTCCGGGGCGACCGCTGTCTGCTTGGAGCGTCGTACAGGTTTCGCCGGAACGCCGACGTCGGGCAGCAGGCGAAGGTGGGCCGAACGCTGATCGGGCATCCGGTAAGTCTGCACCGTCGACAGGGGGAGGCGCCGCAATGACGTCCATGCCGGCAATCGAACTCGGCCTCCCGGTTGCTGAACGATCGGTCGAGTACCTGTCTGTCCACGTTGGCCGCGTCCTGCGCCTGGTGTTCACGCCTCCCATGCACTACGGAAGATTCCCAAGATCGATGACTCTGTACAGCAGCTAGATTTCCTGTACACTCTGTACATGAGTACGACCGAGTCGATCAACATCACCGAGGCACGTAAGCAACTGGCTGCCATCATCGACCAGGTGCGGACCGAGCACGAGCCGGTCTTCCTGACTCGACGAGGACAACGGGTCGCCGCGGTGATCGACGCCGATGACCTCGAGGGCGTTCTCGAGCTGGCGGAGGACATGGCCGACATCAGAGCCGCCGAAGCGGCACGTGCAGAAATGCAGGCTACCGGCATAGAGCCAATTCCCTGGGATCAAGTCAGGGCCGACCTCGGTCTGACGTGACGTACTCCGTCACGCTTTCCCCGGCGGCGGCACGCCAGCTTCGAAAGTTCGACCCCAGCGTCAGACGTCGTGTCCAAGCGGTGATCGAACTGCTCGCGGAAAATCCTCGTCCTCCTGCCGCTACCCGCCTCGTAGGCGGTGCCGGAGAGTGGAGGGTCCGAACCGGCGACTATCGCGTGATCTACGAGATCCACGATGGCGAGCTCCTCGTGCTGGTCCTGCGAATGGCACATCGGCGCGAGGTCTACGAGCGCTGACGTCTGCCACTCGGATCCACCAAGGTGGATCTGGACAGCGGACCTCCGGTAGACCACGGATCGACCACGAGACGTCGGAACAGGGTGGAGCCTGGCGGTCACTCGTGGTCCGCGTGTTTGCCGTTGACCACGGTCTTGTGCCTTCGACCAGGGTCGTCACCCAGTGACAGACGATTTCCCAAGCTGGACACGCGGGTTCGATTCCCGTCGTCCGCTCCAGGGGTCAACGACAGAACTGACCCCTTCGCAACGACAGAACTCCATCGAAACGAGTCGCCAGTATGCCCATCGGCTGTGACGTCCGGCGATTGCGGTGGTGAGCGGGGGTCACGGCGACACGGATCGGCCGCTAGGGCGCGCTGGATCCCCGGGTGCCCGGACCGCCCCGGATCCCGTGGGGGTCAGCCTGAGGGCCGGAAGGCGGCCAGGGAGGTCCGTCGGCGCCTGACCCGTCATCGGGGAGACGGTGCACACGAGGCCCCTGGTGGCCCACCTGTGCTGCGACGTTTCCCGACGGCCCGATCCGCCCGCCGATACCGTGACCTCCGGCCACTTGGCCTCTACGACCCGGAAGTGGCGCGGGATGCTCCCATCAGTCCGAGACACCGCTCAGCCCGATCCGCGACGAGATCGGTCAGACGCGCCGGCAACGGGCGGTGCAGCTCGACCACTTCTGCCGCCGTGGCCGCTTCGGCGAACGCCCCAGGGGCGAGCGTGGCCAACTCCACGACGCGCGTCACGAGTTCGTCGCCATCGAGGCCGAACTCACGGGCCACATCGGGCCAAGGGTTCCGGCTGGCGACGACGCGGTAGTCCCCACCGACCTTCATGGCGAGCATGAGCTTCCGTTCGTGGACGTCGTACGGCAGCGCTGAGGCGACGTCGTACATGGGTGCCAGGCGGACCTGGTCGTCAGCGAGGAGCAAGGAGTAGTTCTTGGCGTGGGCGTCGGTGCCGGCGATGATCCAATTCCAAACGAGCGCGTCGACGAAACGTTGGACCGCGACGTCGGCGATGCGGGGCGGCATGGCCCGGCGCAGGAGCTTGGCGATATCCGCCGGTCCCGGTCCACCCTCGTTCTGGTACTTCCGGGACGGCGGCACACCGAGGGCCTGACAGAGGTCCTCCTGGTGGACCCGAACGATCTGCTCTCCCCGACGCAGACGGTCGTAGCGTTCGACGACGACCGCTGACTCGTCGCCGAAACGGGTGACGGCGGTTCGGACGGCAACGAGCCCCACCCGGCGGGCGGCATCGAGGCAGAGGTGCTCGTTGAGATCGTGATCGTCGAATCCGGCAACTGCGGGCTTGAGGATGTGCGTGGTCGGGATCGATCCGGACGGGACGCCCCACCGACCATCCTGGACCAGCAGTGCCGTCTTCGCCTGGGCCCCGGCCAGGCTGAACTGGCCCGTGAAGGACTCACCCAACCAGGACGTAGCGTCATTTCGCAGGTCGCGAAGGCGCCGGGCGACGTCGTCCTCGGTGAGCCATGTGACATCGCCGGAGCGTGCCAGCACCCGGTCGATCTCCTCCGACGGCGCGAACCGAACCGCACCTGCGCAGTCCTCGCCGATCTGCGTGGCGAGGAGCGAGAACGGGGACGATGCCGAGACCTGGAACTGACGCGCCCATCGCTCCACGACGGCGCTGCTGTCGGGCAGGAGGTTCCGGAGCCACGGGGTGACGACGCCGTCCGCGTGCGACCGGACCTGGATGGGCATCGAGAGGGACAAGGGAGTCGCCCCAGCCCGGACCCGGTACTGGTACTGGTACTGGTCGTCGTAGTCGAATTGGAGCCGACCCCCCTGGAGACGGACGACGGCACCGGCAACGGTGTCGTCGAGAATGACGAGCAGCGAGTCCGTCATCGGTGGCGGTAGTCGTCCAAGAGGTCGTCCAGGTCGACTGGACGCCCGCCAGCCGGTCCGGTGTGCTGGGTCAGCGGAACGAGGTCGAGCCGCAATTCGAGGACGTCGAGGACCCGTAGGACAAGGCCGAACTCGGCGGAGGGCTTGCCGGCTTCGATCTGGTTGACCCAGTCCCGGGAGACGCCCGCAGTGGCGGCCAGTTGTCCCTGGCTCAGGCCGAGCTCCTGGCGACGTCCCCGGATGGTCGCTGCGACGTCTTGTGCCGAACTGATGTGCATGGCTCACCTTGTCGATGTTCGTCGACAGGTCGACTCTGACGACGTATGTCGATAATCGTAGCATGTCGACGTTCGCCTGCAATCTTCATGCATCGACGTCCGCCGTCGCGCCGGCACCGTGACCAGGGGAGATCGCGAGAGGAGTCGGACGATCTACGGAAGACCCCCGTGCCGCCGCAGACCACCGGGAGGCCGGCACTCCCCACGTCGCGGCGGAGGGACGACCCGCGATGTTCCCAGGTCGGCGATCTGCGACACCCGCTGGCCGCACACATCTTCGCGCCCGAGGTGCCGGACGGACTCATCGTGCCGGGTCCAAGGGGCCCATCCCTACGACGCGGGTTCCCCCAGCGCCAGGGTCGCGGCTCCCGCCGTCATCGCCTCGTACAGGGGACGGAGCCCGTCGATGATCCGTGCCGCGTCTTCTCCGAGTGCAGACGGGTCGAGTTGACGAAGGAGCAGATCGGGAGCGACCGCCAGCCGGGGACGGATCTCGATCGCCGCCAGTTCGTCCGGCCTTCCCCACAGCTCCTCCGGTCCCGACGGCTCACCCGCCGTGTCCGCGTCCGACTCCCGCATCGGCCATCCGAACAGCCGGGCGGCGCGTCCGCCGTGGTCGTCCGCTGATCTGGGCGCCTCCTCGTCACCGGTCGGCTCCGTGCCCCGTCGTCTCGCTCGCAGGCCGGCGAGCAGCTCTTCCTTGCTCCTGCCGCGCCAGGTGAAGATGAGGAACGGGTCGCGATCGAAGGCCTCCGCCAGTAGGAAATAGACGGCGGCGATGTGCTTGCACGGGTTCTCCGAGTCCGGGCACGAGCACGCCGTGTCGAGACCTTCGGCCACTGAGGGAAAGAGTGTGACCGAGGCGCCGGAGAACGCGTCCTCGATGTCCTCGGGCATGTCACCGGCCAGGAGGGGGGCGACGAAGGAGGCGCTCGACGCCATCGCCCGTTCGGCCGCGTCCCACTCCGTGTCGTCCAGCACGCCTGTCTCGATGAAGACCCGGTACGGCCGGGCCCGGGAGCCCTGGACCGACGCCGTCACCTGACCGGGCCCGATGTCCATCGACAGCACCTGGCCGGCCCGTGCATACCGCTTGCCGCGTTGCAGGCGGCTCCCGAGACCGAACGACTCGAGCACGGCGAGGAACCGCTGTGACCACCAGGTATCACCGATCCTCCCGCGTTGACTCCTCGCCTGGAGGCCTCCCTCCACGGCGATCGGTACGGACGGAGGCGGCCACCATCCCTCACTGCGCCGCCCGGGTCGACGGGCCGGCATCAGTCCTCCCCCACGGCGTCGGCCGAGAGGGCGATGACCTCCCGGAGCTGGGCGGTCGACATCTCCGTGATCCAGCCCTCTCCACTTCCGACGATGCGCTCGGCGAGCTCGCGTTTCCGCTCGATCATCTCGTCGATGCGCTCCTCGAGCGTACCGCCGCAGATGAATTTCCGGACCTGGACATTGCGCTTCTGGCCTATCCGGAAGGCCCGGTCGGTGGCCTGGTTCTCCACGGCAGGGTTCCACCAGCGGTCGAAGTGGACGACGTGGGTCGCGGCCGTCAGGTTCAGGCCAGTGCCGCCCGCCTTCAACGACAGCAGGAACACCGGTGGGCCACCGTCGGTCTGGAACGTCTCGACCATCGCATCGCGTTTCTTCTTCGGGACCCCTCCATGGAGCCACAGCACATCGCAACCCAGGTGACGCCGGAGGTGACGTTCGAGCATCGTGCCCATCTCGGTGAACTGGGTGAACACGAGCGCGCGGTCACCCTCCTCCACCGCCTCTTCCAGGACCTCGACGAGTCGGGTCAATTTTCCCGACCGCCCCGGGAGCGTGGAGCCGTCGCCCAGGAAGTGCGCCGGATGGTTGCACACCTGCTTCAACTTCACCATCGTGGCGAGGACCAGGCCGCGGCGTTCCATGCCGTCCGCCTCCTCGATCCTGGCGAGCATGTCGTCGACGACGGCCTGATAGAGGCTCGCCTGCTCGCGGGTCAGCGTGCAGAACTCCTTCATCTCGAGCTTGTCGGGCAGGTCGGCGATGACCGAACGGTCCGTCTTCAGTCGGCGCAGCACGAACGGTGCGGTGATCCGCCGGAGGCGCTCCGCAGCCTCATCGTCGCCGTCCCGCTCGATCGGGGTGGCGAACCGCTCGCGGAATCCCTTCTCGGAGCCCAGCATGCCCGGGTTCAGGAACTGCATGATCGACCAGAGCTCGGACAGGCGGTTCTCCACCGGTGTACCGGTCATGGCGATCCGTCGCTCGGCCGGGACCGCCCGCACGCTCTGGGTCGTCCGGGCTGCGCTGTTCTTGATCTGTTGCGCCTCGTCGAGGACCATACGACGCCACGGCACGGTCGCCAGGAGCTTCTCGTCGCGTGCCGCGAGACCGTACGTCGTGAGGACGATGTCTGCCTTCGCAGCACCCCGGGTGAACAGCTTGCCGGTGGCCCGCTCCGGTCCGTGGTGGACGTACACGGATAGCCCGGGTGCGAAGCGGGCGGCCTCGCGTTGCCAGTTGCCGACGAGCGACATCGGACAGACGACGAGCGTGGGCCCTGGTGCGGGGGGTACCGCAGACTGAGATCTCCTTCCCGTCGACTTGCGACCCTGACGGACTGCAGCAGTGCCGTTCCGATTGCGCTCGTCGACCAAGAGGGCGAGGAGCTGGGCCGTCTTCCCGAGGCCCATGTCGTCGGCGAGGCAGGCCCCGAGACCGAGCTCACCGAGGAAATCCAACCACGCGAACCCGCGCTCCTGGTACGGCCGGAGCTGCCCGACGAAGCCGTCGGGGGTGGGACGTGGCTCCAGGTGACGGTCCTCGGCGCCGGCGAGCAGGTCACCGAGCCATCCGTCCGCCTCCACCCCGGAGACGGGGAGGTCTCCGGTCGTCGGTGCGATCCCGATCGCCGTGCGCAGGACCTCCCCGGCGGACATCGTGTCGGCGCCCGCTCCCTTCCTCCCCACGGCGGCGATCGCCGCGGCGATGTCCTCCTCGCGCAACTCGACCCATTGGCCTCGGACCCTCACCAGCGGTTGCTTGAGGCGTGCCAGCTCCCGGAGTTCACCGATTCCCAGCCGGTCGTCGCCGAGTGCCGCCTCCCAGCGGACGTCACAGATGCCGTCAAGCCCGATCGCCGTACTCGCCCCGCCCTTCGACTTGGTGCGCGCCCTGAGCCGGAGGCTCAGCCGTGCGCCCGACGAACGCCACCAGGGTGGTGCGAGCACCCCGAAGCCGGCCTGCTCGAGGATCGGCGCACCTTCGCGCAGGAACTCGAGAACGCCGGCGGAACCCGTCTCCTGCACACTGGGTGTGGCGGACGCCAAGACCGAGCTCAGCGAGGGAACGAGCCGGGCCGCTCGACCCAGACCCCGGAGGAGCTGTTCGTCGGGATGCGGCGCATAGCGTTCAAGGGCCGCGAGCTCGGGACCGTCCGACCACACCGCCTCGGCAGGGACGAACAGGCTCGGGTCGTCGACCGCCTGCAGCGCGAACTCGATCCGCCACGCGAGTGCGGGAGCGGCCCACTCCGGACGGCGGACCTGACCTCCGGGAAGGTCCTCGGCGTCTATGGATCCTTCGCCGGCCTCCTCGCTCGGCGGAACTATCCGGAAGCAGGTGCGCAACGCGTCCGCCTCCGAGTTCTCCGTGTCGTGCCATTCGTCAAGGGCCTCCGAGAGCCGGGCGAGACCGTCTCCGTCGGCTTCGACCGCGCCGTCCGGTGAAACGAGGGCCGTCAACCACGGGCCAACGACACTCGGAATCGATGGGCGGCGCCCCCGAGTACGGTTCGGCTTGGCGGGCGGTCCGTCAGCGATGAACCGGCGGGCGAGACCGTCGGTGACACTCCACATGTACGACCGGAGTACCTCGTCCGGTCCTTCCCGGATCTGATCGGACTGGGCACCTTCGCCCTTCCCACCCTCCGTGCCCGCGGCTATGAATGACAGCGGGACGCTCCACGCGAGGGCCCTGATCCGCCCTGCGTCGTGCCTGTCGAGTACCGGGCGCCAACGGGCTGCCCATCCATCGGGATGGGCCTCCAGGGTCGGGGCGATCCGGCCGCGTGTGATCAGTTCCAGGACCATCTGGGCGGCACGCTCGGCCAACCGTAGATCTGATGCCAGGGCGATCTCCGCCTGCCCGACGGCCGGGGCGCCAGCGGGACACGCGACGGAGAGCCCCATGACGAGGCGCGCCGCGTCGGAAGGCTCGAGAGCGATCCCCGGTGCCGTCCAGATTCGCTCCGTGGTCGATGATCGGGTAGTGGAAGCGGCAACCGTGGACGGGGACCGGTCCTCCAGCCATGGAGATCCCATCGGGCCACCCGCGATGTCGGGAAGGAGGAGGCGGAGGTCGATCTCGTCCGCCTTGACCACGAGGTCATCCGCGGCGGCTCCCCCGATCTCGCCGACGGCGAGGCGAATGCCGTCGGCCTCCAGGGCGAAGGGGTGCGCCACCGGTCGCGGTTGCTTCGGTGGCCTGCCCCGGCGCGGTGGTGCCGTTCGCGGCCGGCCGTCGTCCTCGGCCCAGAGGGCAAGACGGGCGCTCGATGTGAGCCAAGCTGCATGGAGGACGCGCATCCACCAAGTGTGCATCACGCCGGAGGGATGCCGGGTTCTCCATGGCGACGACCGATTCAACCACGATGGGGACGTTCAGCCTGACCCCGGTCGGACCACAGACAGACCACAGATTCCCGGAACTTGGTGGCTCATCACGGTAACCGGCGGACACCGAATCGGTCGCTGAACTGGATGTTCTCCCGAAGTGGCCTACCCACTGGAAGGCTTCGGATCGCTTCCCAAGCTGAGAACGCGGGTTCGATTCCCGTCGCCCGCTCCACGGGACCCACGCGAAAGCTCGCGCTGGCGCAGCGCGAAAGCCGAGTTAGACCCGCCACTGGCAGGACTTCGGCGTTGCCGGTGGGAAAATTCTAGGTCCCGATCAGGCATTTCTTCCGAGAATGGCTGATCACCACCGCCTCAACCAGATCTAACCTTTGCCCGGACGCGACGAACCTGGCCCGAAGGCCAGGTTCACGCGAAGCATCGGTTCCAGGAACGAATTAGTCGTCAGGCGGTACCTTGGCGGCAGTCATACCTCGCTGCCTTCCCATCGCCCTCTGGGTATTGGGGGCACGCTGCGCCCGGGTCTCCGGCGGCGGCGAGACCGGACGAATCGCGTGCGCCTTGCGCTGAGCAGCCCTCCGCTTCTCTTCGGTCTTACTGACCACCAGGCGCTCCTTCTTGTCCCGGTACCGCTTGACGGCACCGACCCGAGTCCCCTGGCGACTTCCCTTGTTCGCCCGCTTCGGCGCCAGACCGGCCGCTGCCCGCTCGGCTGCTCGGACCCCCAGCTTCGCGACCCACATGGCCCGCACCTCCTCCCTGCGGGTCACCTCGGCGTTGTACCCGGCGAATCCGAACGCCAGCATGATGCTGACCTTAGCCATTCCTAGGACCTCGAAGTACTTCGCGTCGATGTTGATGAACTGGCCCTTCAACATGGCGTTCCCACTCTCGGAGACATTCCGACGGCCGTATGCCTTCTGATTCGCCCTGGGTCTGATGGTGGCTCGGGTATATGAATTCCAACCAGCTCCTGGTCGGTCTGTTGGGCAGCGCAGGCCGCCTCGAACTCGACCGGCGGCCCGTCGTCGAGATCGCCGTGCAGCCGTTCGTTGTTGCGCCAGTGGACCCACCCGAGGATGGCGAGCTCAACGTCCTCGACGGTGTGCCAGGGGCCCTGCCCGGGGCCTCGGATGAGCTCGGTCTTGGTGAGGGCGTTGACCGCCTCGGCGAGGGCGTTATCGAACGAGTCCCCGACGGTCCCGATCGAAGGCACCACGCCGATGTCGGCCAGGCTTTCGCCGGAGCGGATGGACGTGCATTGTGAACCGGCGGTACCAGGACCACCTGATGGCGATTTCCGCCACCGTCATGGGACCACCCGTCCGCCAGTCATGGGATCACCCCTCAATCCACCGATGCCGGCCGGTTCCCAACTCGGCTAGGCACCTCGTTCCACAACGGAGGGTTGCCGATTCGCCGCCCCACCACCCGCACTCGCAACCCGCTCGGCTGCGTGTACGGCCTCGCCGTGGCACGCACTCCCCGCCACCCCGGCTCGACCCGGAGGTCGAACCGGTTGACCCAGTTCGACACCATCTCCACGGCGATCAGCTCGCCCAGCGCCGCGCCGGTGCACCGGTGGATCCCGCTGCCGAACGGGAGCACGTGGCGCTTCAGCTCGGCGGCCCCTTCGCCGAGGAACCGGGTGGGCTCGAAGGTCGTCGGATCGGGGAAGTACCGCTCGTCGAGATGGTCGCTGGCGATCACCACGAGGAGCTCCTCGTCCTTGCGGATCGAGCAGCCCGCGAACTCGAAGTCGTCATTGGCGTAGCGGAGCACCGCTGATCCCGGTGGGTTCAGCCGGACCGTCTCGAGAAATGCGGCCCGCAGGTACTTCTGCGCCGCCGGGTCCACCGGACCCGAGGAGTCATCGGAGAGCGCACCGTGCTCCTCCCGGACCCGGGCCAACGCACCGGGGTTGGTCAGCAGGCGGTAGAGGAGGAACGAGGCGGCCGACGCCACCGTGTCGAAGCCGGCCAGGTAGGCGCCGTAGGGGACGGAGACCAGGTCCCGGTCCGTCCACTCGCCCAGCTCCGGGGGCGGCGGGAAGTCGAGGTAGTGGCCCACCAGGGTCGACGCCACCCGCCCGGGATCCTGGCGGATCGCGGCCACCAGATCGAGGAGGTGGGCCCGCATGCGCCGCTGGGCGGACCGGTAGGCGGGATTGCGGAGTACCAGACGAGGGGCGTGCCCGAAGGTGGCCCAGATCATGGTGTGGACCACCAGGGCCAGCTCCCGCCGGTTGAACGGGAACGGCTCCCCGTTCAAGAGGCGAGACAGGATGTCGACGGTCTGCGTCTGGGCCTCGCTGAGCACGTCGATCCGGGTCCCCGGCGCCCACCTGCGGGTGTGGTCGTCGAGCCAGGCCTGGATCTCGTCCCGGCGGGTCGACTCGAGACTGTGGTTCATGAATTGGTGATGGGCCTTGCGGATGGTCTGGCGGTTCGGGCCGTCGATCATGCTCGGAAGACGGCTGTCCATCTCCTCGTTGAGCACGTGCATGGAGGTGCTCGTGCGCAGGCCGCCGTCGCGCTGAAGCAGGGCGATGGCGTCCGGCCCGCAGAGGCAGGTCAGCTCCAGGTGGAACATCCGGAGCCGGAAGGCGTCCCCGTACCTCGCCCGGGTGGCCGCGAGGAACGGCAGGACGTCGCCGAGGAACGGGCGTACCGGACCCACGATCGGCGTGGACGCAACCACCGGTGGCCGCGGCACCGCAACGGTCTGGACCGTCTCCATCATTCCCCCCCTTGTGCGGGCTGGACCGGGAGTTCAGCCGTTCCCGCGAGTTGTCGGATCAAGAAGTCAAGCCGCCGACGGCGATCAGGCATCGTTCCTTCGTCAGTGGCCAGCAGTCCGAACAGGCCTGTCAGGAACACCATGGTCACGTCCACTGGATCCACCTCCGGCGCACAGGATGCGATCTGTTCAACCAGCATCAGACCCAGCGGGTGGTCATTGACGGCGAGGAGCTGAGCGAACTCCGGCCGGAATTGAGCGGCGCACAGGTCACGGACGAGGCGGCGTCCGAGGCGCTGTTCCGCGGTCAGCACCGTGTCGACGACGGCGGTGAGGAGCGCGCCGAGCGACGCCCCGGGTCCGGTCGCCGCACGGGCGGTCTCGGCGATGAGCCGCTCCTCGGCGATGAGCATCTCGCGGAGGACGGCGTCCTTCCCGCTGAAGTGCGCGTAGAAGGCGCCCCGGGACACCCCGACCCGTTCGGCCACCACGGCGATCTCGGTGTCGGCGAAGCCGCGCCGGCGGAATTCCGCCACCGTCTCCTCGAAGAGCCGCGCCCGCGTGGCCTCGCGTTGCGCGGCGCGGCGGTCGCCCCCCCACCGTCCCGCCCCCCGGTCGACGTCCACCACGGCCCCCATCGGGAAGTACACTAACGCGCGTCACTGACGTGCGTCAATGAACGGCCGGCGCACCGGGCCCGAGCCGGGCGGACGGTCGAGCCGCGGCCGACCGGGCCGCCGGGCCCGCCGACCGGTACCAGCCGTCCACCCCGTCCACCCCGTCCACCCCGTCCACGGTGCCCATGATCGCCGAGGAGCTCTGCAGCTCGACGGTGCTCCCCGGACCGAGGGTCGCCACCACCAGGTTCGACACCACCGCCCCGGCCACCGAGGTGAGGTCGGACGGCTGGGGCGCGGCCCCGCTCGGCCACACGGTGAGCCGGGTCGACGCCAGGAGGGTGGCCACGAAAGGCTCCCCGGCCAAGAGGTCGTCGACCACCGACGCACGGGGGGCTGCCGCGGTCCCGTCGAAGGCGGGCTGCCCGCCGTTGGTGACGGTGAGATCGGTCGTGGTGGTGGCCCCGACTGCACGGTGGCGAGCCCCGGGGAGGACATCGTGAGGCCCAGGACCAGGGGTTGGGGATCGTCCTCCATGCGGCCGATCTGGTCGATCTGCCCGCCGGCGATCCTCGGGTTGCCGTCGGGCCCGGGTCCCCCCGGGGGGGTGAACCCGGCGGTGAATTGGGTGACCGTCCCCGTCTCCGCTCCCGCCCCCGGAGCCGGCGCCTGGAGGACGGTCCCCGTCCCGAGCGCCGCCGTCAGGGCCACCACTGTCCGGAGCGGCGTCTTCATGTGGGTCCTCCCGGAACGGTGACGCGCCTCGGCGGTCGCGGCAATTGCTGCGCCTCGCAGTAGAGGTCGACGGAGCACCGCGACTCGGGTGGCGGAACGTGCGGGCCTGCCGCCTGCACACCGGGAGTACCCGGCAAGTGCCCCTGGTCCGCCTACCATCGAACCGGCGAGCGAACGTCCTCCGGGGCGTCCGTTCCGCTCGCGGTCCGTGGCGATGGGCGTCCCGGTCCGACCCGCACTCCACAGATGGCACCGACACCTTCCCACACCACCGAGGCGACTCCACCACCGGCCGCTCCCGGCTGGCTCCACCGCCACGACCCCGGCCTCCTCACCATCAAGCGCTCCGTCCGGTCCGCCGTGGTCATCCCGGCCGCCTTCGGACTGGGCTTCGCCCTCTTCCCCGACCAGCAGGTGGCCCTGTTCGCCGTGTTCGGGGCCTTCGCCCTCTGCCTGTTCGTCGACTTCCGGGGGACGTTCCGGACCCGACTGCGCTCCTACGGCGTCCTCGTCGTTGTCGGATCGGCCCTCATCGCCCTGGGCACCGCCGTCTCCCCCTACCGCTGGGTGGCCGTGGCCACCATGGGCGTGGTCGGGTTCGTGGTGCTCTTCGTGGGGATCCTCTCGCCCCGGATCGCCGCGGCGTCGACCTCGGCCCTCCTCACCTTCGTCCTCCCCGTGGCCGTGGTGGTCCCTCCCTCGGCCATCGGGCCCCGGCTCGGCGGGTGGGCCATCGCCGCCGCCCTCTCGGTACCGGCTTGCCTCGTCGTCTGGCCCCCCCGGTGGCGGAACGACCTCCGGCGGCTCGCCTCGGCAGCCGTCGGGTCGGTGGCCAGGGTGGCCGAGGCACGAGCGGACGGCAGGGATGCGACCACCGAGTCCGAACGGATGGACCGGGACCTCGACGCGCTCCGCTCGACCTTCCACGCCACCCCCTACCCGCCGGTGAGCGCCGTCGGAACCGCCGTGTCCCTCACCCGCCTGGTGAGCCGGGTCACCTGGGCCGCCGGAAACGCCGTACTGGTGGGCGACCCGGCGGCGGCCCGGGACCCCGGCGCCATCCGGGGCCTGCTCCGGGCCTCAGCCGCCGCCCTGGACGCCAGCGCCCGCCTGATCAGCGACGACGGGTACGACGAGGACGACGGGGCCGCCGCCGACCAGGTCCGCCGGGCGGCCGAGGACGTCGACCGCCGGGTGGCCGCCGAGCTGACAGATGAGCTGGCCGGCCTGGCCGCACCCGACCGGATCGACCGACCGGGAGAGCCGGGCAGCGACGACCCCCTCGACACCAGCTTCCGGGCCCGGGTCCTCGGGATCGCCACCGAGATCGTCACGGACGCCGCCCTGGAGGCTTCGGGCCGTCCACCGGCTGTTGGACGTCGGGTCGGCCCGGTGGAGGAGCCCCCGCCCCGCCTGGCCCTCGGCCGCCTGACCTCCCACCTGACGGCCCGGTCGGTGTGGTTCCGCAATTCCCTCCGGGCCGCCATGGGTCTGGCCCTGGCCGTCGCCGTGGTGGAGGTCACCGATGTGGAACACGGCTTCTGGGTGGTGCTCGGCACCCTCTCGGTGCTCCGGACCAACGCCCTGGCCACCGGCGCCACGGCCGCCCGGGCCCTGCTCGGCACCGTGATCGGGTTCGTGGCCGGGGTGGCCGTCATGGTGGCCATCGGGGGCCACACTCCCTACCTGTGGGTGGTGCTGCCCTTCGCCGTCTTCCTCTCCGGGGTGGCTCCGGCCATGATCTCGTTCACCGCCGGCCAGGCCGGCTTCACGGTCACCGTGGTGGTGGTCTTCAACATCCTCCAGCCCACCGGCTGGAAGGTGGGCCTCACCCGGATCGAGGACGTCCTGCTGGGCTGCGCCGCCAGCCTGGTGGTCGGCCTGCTGTTCTGGCCCCGGGGAGCGACGGCCGCCCTGCGCCGGGCCGTGGCCGAGGCCTTCGTCGCCAACGCCGCCTACCTCTCCGACGCCGTGGCCCATCTCACCACGCCCGGCCACCCGGTCGACCTGGATCCCTCCCACCGGGCCTCGGACGACGCCTACCACCGCCTGGACGACGCCTACCGCCAGTTCCTCTCCGAGCGCGGCACCAAGACGGTCCCGGTGGAGCCGGTGGCCGCCCTGGTGACCGGGGCCAACCGCATCCGCCTGGCCGCCTTCACCCTGGGCTCGCTCCCCGATCTGGCCGCCACCCCCGCCGACGGAGGCGTCGAGCCGGTGGCCGTGGCCGGGGCCGTCCTCCGGGACGCCTACGCCTCGAGCCTCCACTGGTACGGCACCTTCGCCGCCTCCCTCGACGGGTCGGGCCCCGACCCGGGCCCGCCCGACGCCCACGACCCTACCCTGGACGACGTCCTGCGGACCGCCTACGACGCCGCCCGGGCGGCCGGGCGGACCGATCTGCTCCGCCTGGTCATCGTGATGGCCTGGGCGGCCGAGCTGCTCGACACCGAGCACGACTTCGAGGGCCGACTGGCCGGGACGGCCCGGCTGTTCGCCGCCCCGGCCCGGAAGGGCGGAACCGGGCCCGCCACCCGGTCCTGACCTCCGGCACCGGGCGGACGACGGCCGGACCACGGAATCCCGGAATCCGGTGGCCGATCCCGGCAACCGGTGGTCACCGGACGGGCTGCCGAACCGGACATCCTCCTGACGTGGGGTATGCACGGGAGGGCCCCACGACTCCTCCCAGCCGGACGCACCGGTCCGATCACGGTCGTCCGCCCGGCATCGACGGCCGAATACCCGTGGCCCGACCGGTCGCGCCGGCGGCTCGTCCTCGGACGGTGGGCCGGACCAGGGACCCGGATCCCCGCCACGGGAGACCGCGCCGCGTCAGTGCGGAACGGGAACCGCCACGGCCGTCGCCGGCACGGCCGCCCACCGCAGCCCGGCGGCCATCATCCGGGCGGCCGGGACGGCGGCGGCGGCGTCGACCAGCGGCGGATGGGGGATGCCCAGCTCCGAACGGGCCCAGCGGGGCAGCAGGCTCACCGCGGCGCCGATGACCACGGCGTAGAGGAGCCGTTCCTCGGGCCGGCGGGCCGCGCCCCGCAGCAGGAAGTCCCGGGCGGCGAGAGCCTGGGGACCGGCACCGAGCCCGGGCCGCATCCGACGGAAGTAGGCCTTCACCTCCTCCACGCTGGTCGGCACCGGTCCGGCGCCGAGCTCGCGGGCCAGGACCGACACCTCGAGGTAGTAGGCGTCGCACTCCGCCGGGGTGAACCGGTGGGGACCGAACCGCTGCGCCGAGTGGAGGAAGCTCGACACCTCGGCGACATGGACCCAGGTCACCAGGTCGGGGTCGTCGGCGGAGTAGGCGCGGCCGTCGGGTGCGGTACCCCGGACCCGACGGTGCACCCGCCGCACCCGGGCGATGGCCCGTCGGGCTTCGTCGACCGTCCCGTAGGTGGTCGTCCCCACGAACTCGGCGGTCCGCCGGAGCCTGCCCTCGGGGTCCACCGCGTAGTTCGAGTGGTCGGCCACCCCGGCCATGGCCAGTGGGTGGAGCGACTGGAGGAGCAGGGCGCTCAGCCCGCCGTAGACCATGGACGGCAGGTCGGCGTGCACCCGACGGGCCACGCCGCCCGGCGGCAGGAACGAGGTCTCCGGGTCGGTGGCCGGCGGTGCGGGCTCGGCGGCGACACCGAGGGCGCGTCGCACGTCGCGGCCGAGATCGGCGCGGACGGGTTCGGCCAGCGCCCCGAGTACCTGCAACGGGGCACGCACCGTCACGGTTCCGAGGTCCGTCACCCGTCGAAGCGGTCCGGCCAGGGTGATGCCCACGGGGAGAGTGTCCCATACCGCGCCACCGTCCGGGCCGGCCGCTCCACGACCGGCGGGCCGCTCGGCTCGGACCGGGCGGTGGCACGCCCGGAGGCCCGGGATCGTGCACACTGGACCTCATGGCCGACGGACCTCCACCCGGGGGAGCCCCAGGGTTCCCCCAAGGACAACCTCAGGGACCAGGCTTCCAAGGCTCCCTGCCGCCGACCCCGGGAGGCTGGTACCCCGACCCGGCACAGCCCGGCCTCCTGCGGTGGTTCGACGGCCGACAGTGGACGCTGTACACGCAGTACACGCAGCCGAGCGGACCTCCCGGGCCGTCCCCGACCGACGACCTCGACGGTGTGCGCCGTTTCGTTCCCTGGGCCAAGGTCGGCATCTGGGTACTCGCACTCTCCGGGCCGATCGTGGCGTTCCTCTACTCCTTCATCTTCCACTCGTTCTTCCGCTCTGTGCAGAACTCCATCCAGAACCCCAACAATCCGCCGTCGACCCCGTTCGGCGGCGGCCTGGGGGGGATCCTCCTCCTCGACCTGTTCGGCCTGATCGCCCTCGGCGCGGAGATCGGGTTGATGATCTGGATGTTCAAGTCCGCGTCGTTGGCCAGGAACCTGCACATGCCCATGACCCTCGACAACTACTGGGCGATCCTCGGCTGGCTCATCCCCATCGTGAACTTCTGGTTCCCCTACCGCATGGTCACCGGGATGGTCCCCCTCGGCCACCCGGTGCGGACCAAGGCCTTGCACTGGTGGGTCGTCTACATCGTCGGCGCCGTCGGATTCGGCGTGCTGGGGATCGTGCTCGCCTTCCTTCCGTCGGTGGCGCGACTCGTCGTGCTACCGCTCCTCCTCGTGAGCTGGTACGAAGCCACCCAGGGAACGGCGATGGTCGACGGGATCCTCGAGGTCCACCGGTCGGCCGTCAAGGCTCTGGTGCCCGGCACCGCTGTCTGACCCCACACCACCGACCACCGGTCGGGCAGACACGCCGACAGGGCCACCTCCACGGCCGACGTCGCCAAGCGGTGCGCCGAAGCCCACCTGGTGCCTGGGCGATGCGCCGGCATCCTCCGACCCGACGCCGATTCGCCCATGGTTCGCTGGATGGCACACCATGTGGACGGGCTCGATCGTACGTTCCACGCGCTCGCCGATCCGACCCGTCGCGCCGTCATCGACGTGCTCACCACACGCGGTGCCCTCTCGGTCACCGAGCTGGCCGTGCCGTACCCGATCGGGCTCCCGACGTTCCTCAAGCACCTGAAGATGCCCGAGGACAGCGGGCTCGTCTCGACCGCGACGTCCGGCAGGATCCGCACCTGTCGGGTCGGGACGGAACGTCTCGACGAGGCCGGGCGCTGGCTGTCGCGGAGGCACGACGCCGTCGGGGACCAGCTCGACCGCTCCTCGAATTACGTCGAGGGCGTCCACCGGACCGGAGGAGCACGACCATGAGCCCACAACGATCCATGACGCACGGAACCGTCGAAGCCACGCGCCTGATCGGTGCACCCCGGGCGACGGTCGATGAGGCATGGACGGCGCTCGAGCGCCGACGGAAGTGGTTCGCCGGTCCGGCGTGGACGGGGATCGGGCGGAGCATGGATCTCCAGGTCGGAGGTCGTGAGGTGGCCCGCGGCAGGTTCGTGAGCGGCATCGAGACCATCGTCACGGCCCGGTTCCACCTGACCGAACCCCGGGTGCGCCTGATCTACGCCTTCGACATGCACGTCGACGGGGAGCACTTCTCGGTGTCCCTGGCCGGTGTCGAGCTCGGGGACACACCGGGGGGAACCGAGCTGCGCACCACCGGGGACGCCTTCTTCCTACCCGGTGGGTACGACGTCGACGAACGGCAGGAAGGCACGAACTTCCTGATGGACCCGTTCACGGCCCATGTGTCGGCCCTGGCCTGACAACGCCGAGGACCCACCGCGTCCACGAGGATGCCCACCGTCCGGGAGCGACGGCGGACAGGGTCGGACCACCGGGTCGGCCGGATCGGCCGGATCGGCCCGGTCGGCCCGGTCACCCCGCCTCCCGACGGGACTCCGGGGCACCCCACGCCGAATTGAGGGGAACCCCCGATAGTTCGCGTGGCCCCGTCCCGTCATCGTTGGGGACATGGCCACCGAACCCCCGCAAACCGACACGAAGCGGTCCGTCCGGCGTCCCGCCCCGGGGTGCCCGTGAACCCCTCCTACGAGCTCCTCGTCGCCTTCGCCGTGGCCTTCATGGCCTGCGAGGCCGCGGTCCGCCGGCACCGCGGGGTTCCGCTCGACCGCCGCGAGGGTCGGATCTCGCTCACCGTCGGCCTGCTCAGTTACGCCATCGGCCTGGCCGGCGAGATCGCCTTCGTCGCCGTGGCCGGCACCATCCTGGCCGGTGCCGCCGTCTGGCACCTGTCGGCGGCCGATCCGCTGGTCTGGATCGGCTTCTTCGTGGTCGACGACGCTGTGAACTACGGCGTGCACGTGGCCACCCACAAGGTGCCCGTCCTGTGGGCGGCCCATGTGGTGCACCACTCGGCCGAGGACCTGAGCTTCGTCTCCGCCGTCCGCCTCTCACCGGTCGAGGCCCTGTACCAGCCCATGCTGGTGCTGTGGGCCCCGTTGGTCGGCGTCCCGCTCCGCGTCTACGCGCCCATGACCGCCCTGGCCCTGGCCATCGGTGGCCTCAGCCACACCCAGATCGTCGGGAGGATCCCCGCGCTCGACCGGTGGTTCGTGACGCCGTCGAACCACCGGGTGCACCACGGCACCAACCCGCACTACCTGGACCGGAACTTCGGCAGCTCGCTGATCATCTGGGACCGCCTCTTCGGCACGTTCGAGCCGGAAGTCGAGCCGGCCCGCTTCGGGGCCGCTGATCTGGCCCCGACCTCCGCCGCCCGGACCGCCCTCGGCGGGTACCCGGCGTGGTTGGCCCGACGACGGCCGCCGGTCTCCCCCGGGGTGCCGGCCGGGCTGAGTGCCACGGGTCGGGGCCGATGACCGCCGGGACGGTGACCGCCGTCGCCTCCGCCCGGCGGGGGCTCCTCCTGGCGGCCACCGGCTTCGGGCTGGGCGTGGGCACGTGCGGACTGCTCGTCCCGCGCGGCCTCGACCTCGACGACGGCCTGTGCTTCTACCAGGGACAGTTGTCGACGCTCGTCCCCGTGACGGTCGCCATGGCCAGCGTGGCGGTGGGCCTGTGGGCCACCTCCGGCCCGGTCCGCCAGCCGGTGCTGCGCCGGTGGCTGCGGACCCTCGCCGTGTTGGCGGGTCTGGTGGCCGTCCCGCATTCGTGGAGCCCCCTGGCCAGTACGGCGCACATGGTGGTCGGCAGCACGCTCTTCACTCTGGCCCTGCTGCTGGGCGCCGGGGCCACGTTGTGCCCGCGACGACTGGGGCTCGACACCTCCGGGACACCGGCGGCCGGGGTCACGAGCCTGGGCGCCGGTGTCCTGGCTGCGCTGGGCGCCCTGTGGTGGACGGGGACCCCGCAGGGTTATCTCACCTGGGCCCAGATCGTCTTCATGCTGGCGGTCCTGGCCAACTTCTGGACCTGGCTCCCTCCGGCCCCGCCGGCCGGACCATCCGACACCCGGCGGGCCGGGTCCGGGTCGACCGGGGACCGGGGTGCGCGGCGACTACCACCGCCCGTCGGGCTCGGGAAGTCCGATCGGGTTGGGGAAGGGGATCTCTCCCGAGAGGTGGACGTCCCGGGCCACGGTACCGAGGAGGGCCACCATGTCCCCGAACTCGTCCTCGTCGAGGACCCGGTAGGGCGCGAGCGCCAGGTCGTCCGTCCGCCGCTCGATGTCGCGATGCAGCCGGCGGCCCGCCGGCGTGGGCGCCCCGCCCGGCTCCAGGAGGCCCCGGCTCCGTAGACGGTCGACCGCACCGGCCCACTCGGACGTCGACCATCCCCGGGCGTCCTGCAGCACGTGGGGTGGCACGTGCTCGGTGGCCGAGAACAGGACGTGGACCTCGCAGCCGTCGAGGTCGGCGCCGGTGAGCACGGCGACGTGGCCGTCTCCCCGGTGCTCGCGGAGGGTGGTGGCCGCCTGCCACAGACCCTCGACGGCACCGGTGGTGGTCACCTCCCGGTTGGCGGCGAACAGCGGTCGACCGGCCACGCTCCCGTGCTCGATCACCCGGCGGAGGACCGGGAGGAGGCGGGACGCCGCCTCCTCGACGTCCGGTGCCAACCGCCGCAGGGCGGCCGCGGCCCCGGCGCTGCGGACCGCCACCACGTCCTCGGGGGCCGCCCGGGCCCAGGCGTTGGGGAGCGCCCGGCGCACCATGGCCGGATGGAAGTTGTAGAACGTGGCCTCGACCAGGGCCGGTGGGGCCGCTCCCATCGGCGCGGCCCGGCCGGAGAAGTAGCCCATCCAGAACCCCCGGAGTCCGAGACGTTCGGGGCCCTCACGGCACTCCGGCGAGAAATAGGTCACGGCATTGAAGGCCTCGAGCAGCTGCCACGCCCGTCGGGAATGCCACGCCTCCATCAGGTCATCTTCGCAGCCCGGACCACGCCGTCCGGCGCCGCACCCGTGCGGCGGGCCACGGCGCCGCTGCGACGGACCGGTCGTCACCGGGGAAACACGCTGGACAGTGGACCCCGTACGGCAGAGACTTGGCGCAATGCAGGGGGCAGGCATGGGGGACGGCACCGCGGACCTGGTGGAGGAGCTACGAGCCAGCGAGGCCCGCCTGGCCGACGGCGAGCGGTTGGCCCACCTGGGTTCGTGGGTATGGAGCGCCGGCAGCCAGACGGTGACCTGGTCGGCCGAGATGTACCGGATCTTCGGGATCGACCCCGCCGACGGGCCGATCGACGTGGACCGGTTCATCTCATCGGTCTGGCACCCCGACGACCGCGTCCAGACCGAGACGGCGATCGTCCAGGGCCTCGAAGCCGGTGAGCCGTTCGAGTACGAGAGCCGGATCGTCAGACCCGACGGGGAGATCAGGGTGCTCCACGCCCGCGCCGAGGCCACGCTCGGTGCCGACGGTGCGCTGGAGCGGATCATCGGGTTCGGCCAGGACATCACCGAGCGGCGCCGCGACGAGGACCGACGGCGCGAGGCGCAGGCCCAGCTGGCCCGCCACCAGGCCATCCTCCGCCAGATCGTGCGCAGCGATCCGCTCGGCGAGATCCTGGCCGGGCTGTGCCACGAGATCGACGAACGGTACGCCGAGGCCCGGTGCACCGTCGTGCTCGACGGCCGGCGGGAGCAACTACCCGGGACGTCCCCGGGCCTCGCGCAGGCCGTGGTGGCCCTGGCCGCCACGGCCCGGGAGGACACCGCGGCCACCGGACGCCTGCCGGGGTCCCGGGCCGACCCCGTCGTCGTCGCCGACACCCGGGAGCATCCGTCGACCGCAGCCCTGGCCCGTCCCACCGACGGGCGCCCGGTGGGGTCGTTGTGGCTGCTGCCGCTCGTCGACCCCACCGGGCGCGACCTCGGGGCCCTGGTCGTCAGCCGGGAGGCCCCCCACACCCCCGACGCCCAGGAGATCGAGGTCGTGTCGGCCACCGCCGACCTCGCCGCCCTGGCCATCGAACGGGCCAGCAACGAGGAGACGCTCCTGACCGCGGCCACGGTGGACTCGCTGACCGGCCTGGCCAACCGCAGCCATTTCCTCCACTGCGTGGCCGAGCGGCTCGGCGGCGGCGGGGGGCTCGCCGTCATGTTCGTCGACATCGACCGCTTCAAGTGGGTCAACGACAGCCTGGGTCATCCCACCGGCGACCGGATCCTCGTCGAGGCGGCCGACCGGCTCCGGGGAGTCCTGGACGATCGGCACCATCTGCTGGCCCGCTTCGGAGGGGACGAGTTCACCGTCCTCCTCCACCACGCCGACCCCGCCACCATCGAGGAGACTGCCCGGAGGATCGGGGACGCCTTCGTCGAGCCCTTCGTGATCGACGGCGGGGAGTTCTTCCTCTCCGTCTCCGTCGGCACGGCCCGGGCCGACACGTCCTCGGGGACCTTCGAGCTCGTCCGCGACGCCGACGTCGCCATGTACGCGGCGAAGGAGGCCGGAGGATCACGCCACGTGGTGTTCGACGACCGTCTCCGGCAGCGGGCCGTGGGACGGGTGTCGCTCGAGTCCGAGATCCGCCACGGGATCGACCGGGGGGAGTTCGAGCTGTACTACCAGCCCGTCCTCGACGTGCGCCGCGACCGGTGGAGCGGCGTCGAGGCGCTGGCCCGTTGGAACCACCCGACCCGGGGGCTCGTCCACCCCGACGAGTTCATCCCGTTGGCCGAGGAGACCGGGCTGATCGTCCCGCTGGGCTCCCAGCTCATGGACCGGGCCGTGGCCCAGGCCGCGGTGTGGCGGCGGCTCGGTCGCTGGACGCCGGTGGCCGTCAACCTCTCGGCCCTCCAACTGGCCGACCCCGACTTCCCCGACGAGGTCGGCGAGGTGCTCCGCCGGCACGACGTACCCGCCGACCTCCTGATCGTCGAGGTCACCGAGTCGAGGATCATGGAGCACCTGGGGGTGGCCCGGGGGGCCCTGGAGCGGTTCACCGGGCTCGGCGTACGGGTACTGATCGACGACTTCGGCACGGGCTACTCCTCGATCGCCCGCCTCCGCGAGCTTCCGGTGGCCGGCGTGAAGGTGGACCGGGCCTTCACCCACGAGCTCGGGCGGGACCCGTCGGCCGCAGCCGTGCTGGGCGCCATCGCCGGACTGGTCCACTCGCTGGGCCTCCCGGTCGTCGCCGAGGGGATCGAGACGGCGGCGGCCCGGTCGCTGGCCGCCGGGGCGGGATGCGAGTTCCTGCAGGGCTTCGGGCTGGCCCGGCCCACCCCGGCCCCGGAGGTGGAGGGGGTGCTCGGGGGCGCCGGGGGACCAGCCTGGCCCGATCGCAGCCGCTGACCGGAGCGGCCGACCACCCGGCCGCCGCGGCGGGTCCCCCGGGGTCCGGGCCGCCCACCCGGCGCCCCGTACGCGAGGCTGGCGGGGTGCCCGAGGCCACCCCGGACCGTCCCCGCCCCGACCGGGGCCGCCTGGTCACGGTGGACGACCCA
>Ga0302279_10000492_pt1 | contig 57396 bp, 41 predicted proteins | sample III_Bog_N3_3_FD_194541 | JGI IMG/M metagenome (GOLD analysis project Ga0302279, IMG submission 194541) | Peat permafrost microbial communities from Stordalen Mire near Abisko, Sweden - III_Bog_N3_3 | ecosystem: Environmental > Terrestrial > Soil > Wetlands > Peat | place: Sweden: Abisko... | reverse complement strand
CGGCGTTCGTGGAGCAGCGATGCAAGAGGTTCGACGTCGTGGAACCTCTCGCATCGCGTCCCTCGGCCTTCGCGGAGCGTCCCTCGGTGCTCGAAGGGACGCTCTCGGCCTTCGTGGAGCGACTCTCGGTGCTCGAAGAGACGCTCTCGGCCTTCGTGGAGCAGCGATGCAAGAGGTTCGACGTCGTGAAACCTCTCGCATCGCGTCCCTCGGCACGCGCGAAGCGGCCCTCGGTGCTCGAAGAGACGCTCTCGGCGTTCGTGGAGCGACTCTCGGCGCACGAAGAGACGCTCTCGGCGTTCGTGGAGCAGCGATGCAAGAGGTTCGACGACGGGGAACCGACACGTGGGAGCCCGCGCCCGCGACGGCGTGGGCTTCGATCGGGCTCCACCTCCTGGATTGCGCTGCTCCGGACTTCAGTCCGGGGCGCCCCAGGCTTCGAGGCAGGCTCTTCAGCCCGGACTCGGGTCGCTGGAAACTATCTCGATTCTACTGGGACGGTGGGACGCCAAGACGCACTGGCGCCGTGCAAGGCGTCCTGCCGTCCCCCCGTCCCAGTAGAATCGAATCACCCCCGGAGCGATTCGCCCAGTCTGTCGGCCGCCGCGACGCCACGCTTCTAGGCCTCGGCCTCCGCGATCGCCTCCACGGGTGTGTTCTTCTTCCCCGGCGTCACGTTCCACAGCTGCGCGATGATCGCCGCCCCCGCGAGCGCGAACGGGATCGGCACGAACGGCCACGCGCCCCATCCCCAGTGGTCGAGCACCCATCCCATGCCGATGCCGACGAACGATGCCGAGCCCCGCGATGCCCCAGACCGCCACCTGGTACGGGGGAGGCAACCGACCGACGCCGTGAGAATTGAGAACCGGCTGGGGTCCGGGGAGCGGCCGCGCTCCCTCACGGAAGGAAGGAGGGAGGCAGCCGACCGACGCCGTGAGAATTGAGACCGGCTACTGGCGCAGGCAGGCGCACGTCCCCTGCGCCGGCGGCTTCATCCCCGCCGTCATGCAGCAGCCCGACCACTGCATGGTGCACGCGGACATGCAGCGGGCCTCGTGGCAGTCCTTCTGGCAGTCGATGCACCCCTTCGCGCAGTCGTTGCCCGTGGCGAGCGCGTCGCCGTCGGAGTCCATGACGCGCGTGTCGGCCGAGGCGGAGGCCGCCCCGAGCACCCAGACCGAGCCGACGACAGCGAGGACCGACATCATACGACGCGCGAGCTGGCCGGTGAGCAAGGTGACCTCCGAGCGCGAGTGCGGCGCTGTCCTTGAGGCTAGCGGTGTGGGCCGTGGGGTCAAGGAACCGTTGGTTCCGCCCCTACCCGCCGTCCACCAGGCAGCGCGCCAGGTCCCCCAGCACGCTCTCCGCGTTCGTGATGCCGTCGTCGCCCCCCTCGAAGCGACGCGTGAGCCGCATGTCGGGCGTCAGGCGGTAGGGGCTCTTGGTCTTGCGAACGAGCTCGGTCACCTTGCGCGGGTCGAGCGGCGTGTCCGCCCGCAGGTGGAGCGTCACGCTGCGCGACGAGGCCTCGCAGCCGAGCACCTTGAGGCGGCGGAGCTCGGTCTTCAGCGACATGAGCTTGATGAGGTTGCGCGCCTCGGGGGGCGGCGTGCCGAAGCGGTCCTCGATCTCGACGGCGATGTCCTGGACGTGCGCCTCGTCGTCCGCGCTCGCGAGCCGCTTGTAGAGCGAGAGGCGCACGCCCGTCTCGGCGACGTAGCTCTCCGGGAGGAGCGCGCTCACGTCGAACGAGAGGTCCGGGTCGACGTCGTGGACGACCGTCTCGCCGCGCATCTCGTGGACCGCCTCCTCGAGCATCTGGCAGAAGAGCTCGAAGCCGACCGACGCGACGTTGCCGGACTGCTCGCCGCCGAGCAGATCGCCCGCGCCGCGCAGCTCGAGGTCGAGCGACGCGATCTGGAAGCCGCTCCCGAGCTCGGTGTGCCGCTCGAGCGCCTCGATGCGCGAGCGCGCGTCGTCGCTCATCGCGTTCGGCGGCGGCACGATGAGGTAGCAGTAGGCGCGCTCCTTCGAGCGGCCGACGCGCCCGCGCAGCTGGTAGAGCTGCGAGAGGCCGAAGAGGTCGGCGCGGTCGATGAGGATCGTGTTGGCGCGCGGGATGTCGAGGCCGTTCTCGACGATCGCCGTCGCGACGAGGATGTCGTAGCGCCCCTCGACGAAGTCGAACATCACGCGCTCGAGCGCCCCCGAGATGTGGCTCTCCTCCGGGTCGATGTCGCCGCGCGGCTTCCCCTTGCCGGTCATCTGGCCGTGACCGACGGCGATGCGCGCCTCGGGGATGAGCGCCTGCAGGCGCTGCGCCTTCTCGTGGATCCCCTCGATGCGGTTGTAGACGTAGAAGACCTGCCCGCCGCGCGAGAGCTCGCGCTGCACGGCCTCGCGGATGACCTGGTCGTCGAAGCGCGTGACCACGGTGCGCACCGCGCGCCTGTCGGTCGGCGGCGTCGTGATGAGCGAGAGGTCGCGGAGCCCGCTCACGGCCATCTGCAGCGTGCGCGGGATCGGGGTCGCCGAGAGCGTGAGGACGTCGACGTCCACGCGCAGCTGCTTCATCCGCTCCTTGTGAGCGACGCCGAAGCGCTGCTCCTCGTCGATGACGAGCAGCCCGAGGTCCTTCCAGTGCACGTCCTTCGAGAGCAGGCGGTGCGTGCCGATGACGATGTCGCACTTGCCCTCCTTCAGCATGCGCAGCGTCTCGTCCTGCTCCCCCTGCGACTGGAAGCGGCTCAGCGCGCGGACCGTGACAGGGTAGTCGCGGAGCCGCGCCTCGAGCACGCGGTAGTGCTGCTGCGCGAGGATGGTCGTGGGGCAGAGGAGCGCGACCTGCTTGCCGTTCATCGCGACACGGAACGCCGCGCGGATCGCGACCTCGGTCTTGCCGAAGCCGACGTCGCCGCAGACGAGGCGGTCCATCGGCCGCTCGGCCTCGAGGTCCTTGTTCACGTCCTCGATGGCGCGCGCCTGGTCCGGCGTCTCCTCGAAGGGGAACGTGGCCTCGAACGCGCGGTAGTCGTCGTTCGCCGGAGGGAGCGCGATGCCAGGGGCGGCCTTCCGCTCGGCGTAGAGCCGCAAGAGCTCGTCGGCCATCTGCCGCACGGCCTTCTCGACGCGCGACTTGGTCTTCGAGAACGTGGCCCCGCCGAGGCGATCGACCTTCGGCGCCGCGTGCTCGCCCCCCGAGTACTTCTGGATCTGGTTCAGGCGATGGACCGGGAGGTACAGCTTGTCGCCCCCCGAGTACTCGACGGCGATGAGGTCGACCGTGAGGCCGCCGATGTCTCTGTGGACGAGCCCCTGGTACTTGCCGATGCCGTGCTCGACGTGGACGACGTAGTCGCCGACGCTGAGCGAGCGCAGATCCTCGAGGAAGGGGCGCGCGACCTGGGCGCCGGTCCGCTTCGCGCGCTTGTGAACCCTCGCGCCGAAGACCTCCTCCTCGGTGACCAGCACCAGCCCCTCGGCAGGCAGCACCGCGCCCTGAGAGAGGACGCCGCGCACCACGAGCGGCCGTCGGTCGTCGGTCTCGGCGAGCCACGCAGGATCGAACGGACCGAGCCGCGCGCGGCAGTCGACCCCCTGGTGCTTGAGGAGCGACGTCATGCGCTCCGCCTGCGTGTCGGCGCGGGCCGAGAGGACGACGCGGAGGCCGTGCTCCTCCCAGTAGGCGATGCGCCGGGCGAGGGGCGCGAGGACGGCGGTCTTCCCGCGAGACGCGCGCGCCGCCTTCACGGCCCGCGAGAGGTCCGCGTGGTCCCGGGCGGCAAGGTCGTGCGTGCGCGATGCCTCGCTGGGCGCGACCTCGTACACGGCGAGCGGGCTCGGGTTTCCCAGGTCGAACGCGCCGTCGTCGCCCACGCCCACGATGGGAGTCGTGTGGAGCACCAGACAACCGTGCGCGTCGAGCACGCGCGCGACGGCGGCCGCGTCCTCGTAGAACGCGTCGGGGGCGAAGTGGACCTCGCGCCCTTTCGCGACAGCGTCGTCCTTCGCGCGCAGGAGCTCCGTGCTCACCGCGCGCGTGATCCCGGGCGGATCGTCGATCGCGAAGAGCACGTCGTCGCCGAGGTACGCCGCGAGCGGCTCGAGCGACGGGTAGTACGCGGGGAGGAATCCGTCGGCGCCGAAGAAGGCTCTGCCGCCGACGATGTCGTCGACGAGGGCGCGCGCGCGGGTCGACGGGAGGTCGATGGCGTCGGCGAGGTGGCGGATGACCTCCTTCGCGCGGGCGGTGGTCTCGGTCGTGAGAATGGCCTCGCGGACAGGGGGGAGCGAGAGCGATGCGAGGGTGACTTCCTTGCCGTCTGCGCCCGCCACCTTGGCCGTCCGCTGCTCCTCGGCGCCGAACGGCTTGATGGAGAGGACGAGGTCGCCGTAGAGCTCGACGCGCAGGGGGGAAGGGGCGTCGGGGGGCCAGACGTCGAGGAGCGCGCCGCGAGTCGCGAACGAGCCCGGGTCCTCGACGACGGGGACGCGGAGGTAGCCGGCCTCGGAGAGCTGCAGCGTGAGGGCGTCGCGGTCGACCTCGGTCTCGGCGGTGACCGTGCGGGTGTGCGTCGAGACGAGATGGCGAGGGACGACCTTGCGCGCGAGGCCCCCCGCGGGCACGACGAGCACCGACCAGCTCGCCCTGCGCGCGAGCCGCGCGAGGACCGCCATCCGCAGCATCGCCGAGCGACGGTCCGGGTTCACGTCGGCGTAGGGCGAGGTCTCGTTCGTCGCGAAGACGAGCACCCGGTCCGCGCCGGCGCCCTCGCTGCCGAGGAAGAAGCGCACGTCGTCGGCGAACTTTCGCGCCGCGTCGACGTCGCGGGTCAGGACGACGACTCGCCGCGCCTCCGCCACCGCCGCGACCAGCGCCGCTCCCGAGCTCCCGCGCGCCCCGGCCACATCGAGCCGCCCGTGAGTCAGCGCCTTCGCGGCCGAGGCCAGCTCACGGAGCCGCGCGACGACCACCCCCTCGGGCGGGAGCACCGGCGCGAGCGGATCGAGGTCCCGCGCCGCGCTCGCGACCAGCTCCTCGAGATCCTCGCCCCGCTCCTTCAGGGTGGCGCCCAGCGTCGACATGGCCCTTCGCTACTGCCGTTCGACGGCGCACGCCAGCGGTAGGGCACCCCCCGGACCGAAGGGACGCGGGACGGGTGTCCGGCGCGCCGGCGCTCGAGCCGTCGATTTCGAAGACTTTCTTTGCGACAGCGCGCGCCAGCCCGTGTCAGGGGGGCAAGGAGACACAAATGAAGCCCTTCCAGCTGCTCGCCGCGTCCGCCCCGATGTTCTTCGCCCTGATTGCCTGCTCCGGCGCCCCCTCGGGCGCGGTCGAGTCGACCAGCGCCGACGACACCCTGTCGGACACGAGCTCGAGCTACGTGGGCGACTACGTCGCCAACGGGACCGAGACCTTGAAGGTCGCCTCGTTGAACCTCGAGTCGACGGGGCACTTTGCGGCCACGCTGAAGGACAGCAGCACCGAGTCGGGCACCTGGAGCGTCAAGGCGGGGACGGGCGAGAATCCGGACACGCTCAAGCTGAGCGTCGAGGGGAGCGAGGAGCAGACCTTCGCGATCGGCCACTTGCTCGGAGCCGGTTACCTGGTGGCGGGCGGTGTCCAGCTGACGCAGGGTGAGACGAGCGAGAACCTGAGCTTCGCGAAGGCGCCGGCCCCTCCGCCCGCGCCGACCTGCACCACGCTCACCTGCGAGAGCGGCTTCGTGTGCGACGAGTCGACCGGCACCGCCAAGTGCGTCCCGGTGGTCGCTCCCTCCGGCGGGCCGACCTCGCTCTCGGGCACGTACGAGACGGACGGGACCAACACGGTGAAGCTCCCGTACAACGCATACACGTTCAAGTCGGACGGGAAGTACACGGCGGTCGGCGGATGCCCGCAGACGGGCCCGGGCGCCACGTGCTTCGCGATCACGGCGGGGAGCGGGACCTACAAGATCAGCGACGGCGAGATCACGTTCGACGACGCGAGCGACGGCAAGAGCACCTACTTCGTCACCGCGTTCGGCAACACGCTGACGCTCAACGCGACCCTCGACGGGTCCACGGCTTACTTCAACAAGAGCGGCTGGAAGGACGAGATTCCGATGGGCGGCGTCTGCCAGAACAACGACGGCCAGAGCCTCGGGGAGTGCGCGGACTCGGGCAACTTCGGCTGCGGCATCAGCCCCGGCCCGGGCACCGACTCCGTCTACCTCTGCACCCCGCTCGACTGAGCGCTTCGAAGCACCGAGCCCGAAGGCCGCCGAGACCTCTCGGCGGCCTTCTTTCGTTGCGAGGTCTTCGTCGACGGACAATCGAGCGTCCCTGAACCGACCGAATGGCGTGGCTACTTCACGGCGTGACCGGTCATCCATTCGCCAACCGCCGTCGCCTCCTTCTTGAAATACCCCGCCGCGCTGTACCTATCCCTCGCGCTCCGTGCGAGCGCGAGCGCCGCGTCCTCGTCGCCCATCGCCCGCCGAGCCCGCGCCAGCGCGAACGTGGCGCGCGCCCAATCCGCCGCCTCTCCGGGCATCCTCGCGTAAATGTCGACCGCTCGCTCGAGCAGAGGCTGGGCGCGCGCCGGGTCCTTCAGGCCGAGCAGCCCCTCCCCGGTCGCCGTCAGCACCTGCGCGGTCAGCAAGGTCGGGCTCGCGCCCGGCACCTCCAGCACCGCGAGCACGGCCGTGTCTTCGTCGACAGCCTCCTTGAGCTTGCGCTGCGCGAGCAGGACCTGCGCGATGAGGTAATGCGTGGTGACGACGTCCGGGTGATGCGAGCCGAGCGCCTTCTCGAGGATCGCGAGCGCCCGGCGGTGAAATCCGAGGGCCTGGGTCGTGTGACCCGTCCCGAGGGCGGCCTCGCCCAGATCGTTCAGCACGGAGCCGTAGTCGGTGCTCTCCTGTCTCCCGGACGCCTCCATCAGCTCCTGAGCGTGCTTGAGGGCAGCCTCGGCCTCGTCGTATCGGTGCATGGAGTTGAGGACCGAGCCCTTGGAGTCGAGCACCGTGTCGGCGCCGCCGAGATCCGGTCCGACGACCCGCGTCGAGATGTCGAGCGAGCGCTCTATCGCGGCGAGCGCCTCGTCGTAGCGACCGAGGCGCCAGAGCGAGAGGCCGAGGTTGTTCAGGAGCACGCCGACGTTGGGGTGCCTGGGGCCGTATGCGCGTTCGTCGATGTCCACGGCTTGCTGTCGCAGGCGGAGCGCCTCCTCGAAGTGCCCCTCGTTGAACTCGACCCCCGCGATCGCGTCGAGCGTCTTGGCGACCGCGAGGTTCGACGGGCCGGCCTTCTCCTCGAAGAGCGCGCGCGCCTTTCGCAGGCTCACGAGCGCGTCGGCGTTCTTGTCCTCGCTCGCCTCGAGCACGCCGAGCTTCTCGAGCCGCTCCGCTTCGAGCTCGTCATCGCCCCCCATGCGCTCGATGGCGACGCCGGCGTAGCGGAGCCACCTGTGCGCCTGGTCGAAGCGCGCCTCGCCGAACCCGACGAAGTAGACGAGATCGATCCAGGCCAGCGCGGCGACGCGGTGGTGCGAGCCGGCCTCCGCCACCGCCGCGGCCTCCTCCAGGGTGGCCTCCGCAAGCTTCAACTTGTCGAGCCGCCCCTGGATGACGCCAAGCTCGTAGAGCGCCTCTGCTTCGATCGGGAGGTATTGCATGGAGCGCGCGACGCCGACGGTCGCCTCGGAGATCCCGAGCGCCTGCGCGTACTTCCCGGCGTCCTCGAGCGCAGCCGCGCTGGCGATCTGCGCGCGCAGGTCTGCCACGCGCTTGGCCGTCGCGGCGTCGGGTGGCGGCTTCACGCTCGCCCGGAGCGCTGCCGCGTTTGCGCAGAGGTCGAGTGACGGCAGCTCGTGGATGGCGCCGATCGAGTTCTCGACGACGGTCTTGTCGGCGCCCGCGAGCACCTGCGTCAGCGCGACCACCTTCGTCAGGCGGTCGCCGAGGCACTGCTGTCGCAGGTCGAGCAGCTCGGCCGATTGCTCGCCGCGCACGTGCGTCGCCTCGCAGGCATCGGTGTACTGCTTCCCCCAGCGCGCGACATAGTCGTCGAGCTGGGTCGCCGTCTTGACCCACGAGTCGTGGGCGTACGGGGCCCCCGTGGCCTCGAACGCACGCTCCACATCGCGTTTGCGCTGTGCGTCCCAGACGCCGCGCAGCTTCACCTCTCCTCCGCCGCACACCATCACGCGGTCGCGGGCTGCCTGACGATACCCAGTCAGCCCCGCGACGAACGCGGCGGCGATGCCCAGCACGATCAGCACGCGACGACGGATGCGCCACGCCTGCTTTTCGAGCGCCGCCAGCAGCGGCTCCATCGACGGGTACCGTTCCGCCGGCTCCGCACGCAGGCCGCGCACGAGGACGCGCCGTAGCCACGCGGGTACACGCGAACCTTTCGGAGGCGGAGGGAGCTCGGCGGCGGACACCGCACGCAGCGCGTCGTCGATCGACCGGGCCGGGAAGGGCCTCTCGCCGTAGAGCCCCTCGTAGAGCGCGACACAGAAGCTGAACTGGTCGCTGCGCGCGTCTGCGCGCCTGCCCGCGAGCTGTTCGGGGGACATGTAGGCCGGCGTGCCGGCCATGATCCCGACCGTCTCATCCGCGGCGAGGGGGTGACCGGCGAGACGGATCGCGGGCAGCGAGGGGGCAGGCTCGGGGAGGTGCATCATGCTCGGCCGCGGCGCGAGGATCGAGCGCGCGAGCCCGAAGTCGGTCACCCGGGGGCGACCGTCCTTGCCTACGAGGACGTTCTCGGGCTTGAAGTCGCGGTGAACCAGGCCAGCGCGGTGCGCCGCTGCGAGCCCGCGCCCGGCCCCGAGATAGAGCGCGAGCACCTCCCCCCAGGTGCGGGTCGCGGCCTTCAGCCAGGCGCTGAGCGACATCCCGTCGACGAGCTCCATTGCCGCGAAGCCGCGCCCGTCGACGATCCCGGCGTCGTGCACCATGACGACGTTCTCGTGCGACAGGCGCGCCATCGCCTTCGCTTCGCTGGCCAGCCGCTTCTGCAGGGCCTCCGCCCCCTCCTCGCCGTCCGCGTCGGCCCGCAGGAGCTTCAGGGCGATGGTCCGATCGAGCTGCGGGTCGTACGCGGCGTAGACCACGCCCATCGCCCCGGCCCCGAGGATGCCCCGGATCTCGTAACGGCCAATCACCTGCTTCGCGGGCGAGGTCGGGTGGGGCTGCTCGACGCCCCCGCCCGTCTGCGTCGAGCCGATCGACCGGGCAGTGGCGCCGACGAGCGCGCGGCAGTCGTCGCACGCGGCGATGTGCGCCTTCACGTCCGCGTCGCGACGCGCGTCGAGCGTCCCCTCCAGGAAATCCGCGATCGCGCTGTCGTCGGGGCAGGTCATTGGGTGTACCGGCGCGGCTTCGAGCGAGGCTTCACCCGGACGGGGCGCGAGAGTAAACCTTCGCGCGCGCTATGGTAGCCTCGACGGAGAAGACAAATGGGGCCCGCGACAGGCTTGTCGGATGTACTCCTCGCGTTCGTCACGCTGAGGCGGCCCGATATGACGGCGTCGCCTTCCCCCGCGCTGGAACGCGCGCTCGCGTCCGCCCTCGCCGACGCGCGCAAGGCGTGGCCCGACGTGCCGGTCGACGAGTCGGACTTCCTCGAGCGGCTCGCGCACCACTTGCCCGACGGCCCACCCACGGCGGAGACGATCGTCGCGATGCATACGGCCGAGCTCTATCTCGCGTGCGCCTGCGCCCGGCACGAGCCGCACGCGCTGTCTCTCTTCGATGCCAGGTTCATGCCCGAGGTCGGGGCGTTCGTCGCACAGATCGATGCGAGCCACGCCTTCGCCGACGAAGTGCGGCAGCAGCTGCGCGAGAAGCTCTTCGTGGGCGCAGGCGACGTTGCGCCCAAGATCCTCGACTACTCTGCGCGCGGGCCGCTGGGCGGGTGGCTCCGCGTCGCCGCCGTCCGCGTCGCGCTCAACCTGCGGCGTGGCAAGGACGCGCTCACCTCCGGGGCGTCCGCGACGGAGACGGTGGAGTTCGTGAGCCCGGGGGCCGACCCGGAGCTGGACTACTTGAAGACCCGCTACGGCGCCGAGCTGCGCGACGCGCTGCGGACGACGCTCGCCGCGCTCCCGCAGGACGAGCGGACCGTCATGCGGATGCATTACGTCGATCGGCTGAACATCGAGGAGATCGGCGTGGCGTACCACGTGCACCGCGCCACCGTGGCCCGGTGGATCGCGGCGTCGCGCGAGAAGATCCTGCAAGAGACCAAGCGACGGCTGAGCGAGAAGCTGAGTCTCGACGGGGACGAGGTCGAGAGCATGATCGGCATGGTGCGCAGCCAGCTCGACGTGAGCATCTATCGCCTGCTCGAAACGAGCGCCGCCGATGCCCCGTGAGCGCAGAGGTCGGAGCCTGGTCGTCGCGTGCGGCTTCGTCGCAGCTGCCCTCGCGGCCGGCGACGCGCGGGCGTTCTGCCGGACCACGACATGCATCTCGGATTGCGTGAAGGACGCGAGCGGCTGCCCGACCAGCGGGACCCCCCTTTCCTGGTCGAGCGCTTGCCCCGGATACTCGCTGAGCGTCGAGGGGACCGCAGGGCTCACCGAGGACCAGTGGACCAGCGCGATCGTCTCGGCTTTCGACACCTGGAGCGGTGTGGACTGTGGAGGGGGCCACCCGCCCAGCATCGACCTCATTCAGCTCCGCAACGTGTCGTGCAACCAGTCGGGGTACAACGCGTCGGGGCCCAACGTGAACGCCGTCTATTTCGACGACAACGGCTGGAACGGCGACGGCATCGACGGGACGCTGGCGACCACCGCCGTGCAGTTCAACCCCTCGGGCGAGATCCTCGGCGCCGACATCGCCCTCAACTCGGCGCTCAACGACTTCACCGCTGGCGACGCGTCGATCCAGACCGACCTCGTCTCCATCGTGACCCACGAGGTCGGCCACTTTCTCGGCATCGCCCACACGGAGGACCCGACCGCCGTGATGTACCCGTTCTACGCGCAAGGGAGCGTGCGTCGCGCTCTCTCGGCGGATGACATCGCCGCCGTCTGCAGCATCTATCCGCCACGTGCCCAGACTGGCAGTTGCGATCCGACCCCGCCGGGTGGGCTCGAGACCGATTGTAACCCGTCCGGCGGATGCACGATCGGCGCGAGCCGCGCGACCGCCCAGGCTGGCATCGGCACCGACTTTCCGTGGGGCTTGCTCGGGGTCATGGGCATCCTCGGCGTCGCTTCGATGCGAGAGCGGTGCAGGCGATGAGGGTCCTTTTGCGTAGTCTCCTGCTTGCCGTGCTCGTGGCGTGGTCCACCGCCTTCGGGTGCTCGTCGAAGGACGCGCCGCTCTGCCAGCCCTCGCAGCTCGTGCGGTGCAATGACTGCCCCAGCGCCGGGTCCTGCGCTGACCAGGTGTGCTCCGGCTGGATCCAGTGCTCCGCGGACGGCACCGAATTCGTCGGCGCTTGCATGCAGTGCGCTCCCGCATCCACGGGCCCAGCCGAGGCGAGCGTTCCCCCCACCGCGGCGTGCGCGACCCTCGCGACCTGCTGCGCGACGCCCGGCTACCCCGACAACGTCGTCGTGGCCTGCAACGCGCTCGCTGCCAGCGGTGCCCAGGCGGCATGCTCGGCGTCGCTCGACCTCTACTGCCCGGGCTCGCCGGAGGACTCGGGCTGCGGCCCGGACGGCGCGTCGTGCCAGGGGAACGACGCACGCGCGCCCGACTCAGGCGCGCGCGACTCCGCGACGCCGGACTCGGGGACACGGGACTCGGGGACGCGGGACGGCCAGCCGCCCGAGGCTTCCCCGCCGGAGGCGGGGGTGGACTCCAGCCGCAGCGATGGGGCGCGGGCACCGGACGCACAAAAGGCGATGGACGCACGGAGCGACGGTCGCAGCGACGGAGCGTCCGGAGACGCGACTACTTGCGTCTACGCCGACCCCGACACCCTCGCGCTCTGCAGCTGCAGCGCGCCCGACCCGGACGACTGCCAGTCGAACGGCTGTTACAACGGCTATTTCTGCGACACGCTGACGTTCAAGTGTTCCAAGACCGGGTGCTGACGGGCCCGGGCCGAGGGCTCGTCCCTACCCCGTCACCCGCTCGACGACGCCCGTTCCCCCGTCCACGCGCACCAGATCCCCCGTCCGGATCGCCCGCGTGGCCCCCTCCACGTTGACGACGCTCGGCACCCCGAACTCTCTCGCCACCACGGCCGCGTGCGAGAGCGGGCCACCGAGCTCCGTGACCACACCGGCGGCGAGGAGGAAGAGCGGCGTCCACCCGACGTCGGTCGTGTGCACCACGAGGATCTCTCCGGTCTGCAGCTCTCCCATCGCGTCGGCCGTCAGCAGCACGCGCGCGCGCCCCTCGACGATGCCGGCGCTCGCGGGGAGCCCTCGGAGGATGTCGCCACCGAGCGGCGGGAGGACGACGGACGGAGGCGTCCCCACGAAGGTCGCCGGCGGGTCGGGCCTCGCGCAGTCTCTCGCGAACTCCGCGCGGCGGGCGCGGACGAGCGGGGCGAGCTCGGCGCGAGAGGTGCGGAGGGCGACGACTATCTCGTCGAGCGTGAGGAAGAAGACGCTGGGGGTCGCGGCGTGCGGCGGGGCGCCCTCGGCAGGGGCCGAGGCGAGCTCCGGGGCGAGGCGGACGAGCCTTCGATCGGCGTCGAGGACGGCGTCTCTCAGCATCCCGAGCACGCGCGTGACCCATGTGCGCATCCGCTCGCGCAGACGGGCGGCCTTCTGGGCGCGCGCGACGAGGTGACGCACGATCGTCTGCTCCGCGAGGTTCAGGCGGGGGATCAGCTGCGCCATCTCGGCGTCGGCCTGGCTCCTCGCCTTCGCCAGCGCCGGCTCCACCTCGCGCGCCTCGCCGCGGAGCGCGATGCGGAGCATCGTCAGCACGGGGCGCGGGTCCTCGCGCCATCGCGGGGTCGACAGCTCGGCCTCGCGGACCGCGCGATCGCCGTACAGATCGAGGAAGCTCTGGAGCCCGCGTCGCGTCGCGCCGTCCGGGAGCGCGTCGAGCCCGACGGTCGACGCGTCCTCGAGCACGGCGCGGGCTGCGGCCTCGGGCTCGGTCCTCGCGATGGCGGCCACGCGCATGATGCCGATGGCGGGGCGCGCGCTCTCGAGGTCCTTGATGCCGCCGGTGAGGGCCTGCGCGAGCCGGTCGCTGCCGATCGGAGAGACACGTGAGAGAACGGTCTTCAGCGCGAGGTGTCCGCCGAGAGCGCTCGCGGCGCAGGTGAGCATGACTGTGCCGCTGCGGGCGAGGAGGTCCTGGATGTCGCGGAGCGTGCGCGCGAGCCCGTCGTCCGGGAGGATCGCGAGGTCGAGCGCCCCGTGCGCGCGCTGGGCCTCCATCGCGTCTGCCTCGTAGGCGGCCACGTCCTCGTCGAGCCGCATGTGCTCGCGCGCCAGCCTCACCGCGGTGAACGGCATCCGCGCGTAGAACCCCTTGTGCGAGACCCCCTCGACTTGCCCCTCGAGCTCGTCTCCGCCCGCGCCTCCGCCCAGCTCCACGAGCGTCCGCGGCTTCAGCCACGGCACCTGCGCGGCGATGCGCATGAACTCGGTCAGGTTCAGGTAGAAGCGCCCGTGGACGTTCCCCACGAGCTTCGCGTTCCGCGGGACGCTGCAGCCGAGCGCGGCGAACGCGCGACGGAACCCCGCCTCGCTGAACGCTCCCGCCACCGACCACGTGAGGGGCGTCGCGACCCCGGGCAAGGCCTCGCCGACGTTGACCGTGCTCCAGACCGTGTCCTCGTCGCCCCCCTCGGGGAAGCCGCGACCCGTCACCGGGCGCGCCTGCACGACCCAGGTCTTGGCAGGGTCGCACACGAACTCGACGTCCCAGGCGGCGCGGTCGAGCCTCTCGAGGCGGAGCGCGATCTCGGCGAGCTCCAGCACGTCGTGGTTCGCCAGCGCGGGCTTGTCGGGGTGCTCGGCGGGGACGTCCGCGAGACCTGCCGCGGTGACGACGGTGGCGGTCGGCTTGTGGGCGATGATCGACTCGACGACACGCCCTCGATCGTCCATCCGGAGGACATCGGGCGTCGTGATGCCGTCGACCACGGGCGCCCCGAGGCCGAGCCCCGCGTTGATGACCCGCTGGTTGCGCCCGCGCGCATCCGGGGCGCGAGTGAACATCACTCCGGCCGCGCGTGCCTCGACCATGCGCTGGACGACGACCGCCATCCCGACGTCCTTCACACCATGCGCCGCGAGGTAGGCGAGCGCGCGACCCGAGGCGAGCGATGCCCACACGGCCCGGACCGCCTCCGCGAGCGCATCGGCTCCACGCACGCCGAGCCGTGACTCTGCCAGCCCCGCCATCGACACGAGCTCGCTGTCCTCGCACGTCGCGCTCGAGCGCACGGCGAGGCCCCACGGCGCGGTCGCCGCGACCCGGTCCCAGAGCGACTCGAGCGCGTCGGTGATGCTCTTCGGGATGGGCGCCTTCAGGATCTCGTCGCGCGCCTCGGCCGCCCGCGCGAGCCCTGCGCTCCCGGCTGCCGCCCGCAGGAGAGAGCGCGGATCGCATCCCGGAGGCAGCTCGCGCAGCGCCGCCGCGAACACCTCGGCAGGGATGACCCACGCCTCGGGCACGGCGAACCCGTGGCGCACGAGCCACGCCAGCCGCGCGGCCTTGCCCCCGATCTCGCGCGGGTCGTCCGCGCCGCGTTTCTTCGCGATCGCGTCGATCGGAACGAGCGACGGCCCCGCGGCGCTCACGGGAGGAAGTCGGTGCGCGTGTAGAGGGCGGTCACCGTGAGCCCTTCGGCCTGGAGCGCCTCGCGACCCCCTTCGAGCCGATCGACGAGGGCGACGACCCCGGCGATGGCGTACCCGGCCGCGCGCAGCTTCTCCGCAGCCTTCAGGGTCGAGCCTCCGGTCGTCACGACATCCTCGACGATGGCGACCGCAGCGCCCTTCTCGAGGCGCCCGTCCCCTTCGAGCAGCCGGCGCGAGCCGTGGTCCTTCGACTCCTTGCGCACGTAGATCGCGTCGAGGGGCGTCCCTGCTGCGAAGCTCGCGAACGACACCGCGCTCGCCAGGGGGCATCCGCCCAGCTCGACTCCCGCGACGGCTCTGACGCGCTCCGAGAACCCGTGAATCGCCTCGAGCATGAGCGGACCGACGATCGCGTGGCCCTCTGCCGTCAGCACCGCCTGCTTGCAGTCGATGAAGAAGTCACTCTCTCTCCCCGAGGCAAGGACGACCCGCCGCTGCTGGAAGGACAGCGTGCGGAGGAGCTCGAGGAGACGCGCCCGCGCGAGCGCCGTCGATGGCGTCACGTCGCCTTTTTCTTCAGCGCGGCCTTCGCCCCCTTCTTGAGGGCCGGGATGACCGGCGGCGGTGGGCGCTGGGCGGTGGCTGCAGGCGCAGCGCCGGCGAGCACGCTCGGAGTGACCGGACGGGCCGCGACGGGAGGCGCGCCGTGGTTCGTGACGGCCTTCTGCGCGACGGGCGCTGCACGCGGGGCGGGCGCGGCCGGAAGAGGCGCTTGCTTGACGACGGCGGCCGGCGTCGGACGCGAGACTCGCGCGGGCGCTGCGGCCGGAGCGGGCTTCGGAGCCGCAGCCTTCGCGTGGGAAGCGGGAGCTGCTCTGGTCTGCGTCGATGCGCGCGGAGCCGCAGCGGCCGAGAGCGCGCCGGTCTGCACGAGGCCTCGGACGAGCGCGCCCTTCGCGATCGCGATCCGTGGTGCGCGGATGTCCCCGACGACGCGCGCCCCTTCTTCGAGCCGCACGACCTCTTCGCCGGTCAGGTCGCCGCGCACGGCCCCGTGCACGACGATGGCGCGCGCGCTCACGTTGGCGCCGACGAGCCCTCCGGCGTCGACCGTGAGCTCCCCTGCGAGCACGATCTCCCCCTCGACGTGCCCGCCGATCGTGAGGTCCCCCTCGCCGTGGATGCGCCCTCGAACCCGGACTCCTCGGCCAATCACCGTGAGCAGTGTCATCGTGATCTCCTGCCGCTCGCCGTGCGAGCGGTCATACGTCCATGTCGACGTTGCCCTTGAACTGGGCGCCGTCGGCGATCGTGATGCGCGTCGCCTTCACGTTCCCGATGACCCGCGCGCCTGCCTGGAGGTCGACGCGGTCGGAGGACGAGATGTTCCCCGTCACGGTGCCGGCGACCGTCAGCGGCCCGGACGTGATGTCGGCCTCCACGGTCGCGCCTGCCTCGACGGTCACGCCTTCGCGCGCGTCGAGCTTGCCGCGGATCGTCCCCTGCACGACGAGCTCTTCGTCGGCCGAGATCTCTCCTTCGATGGTGATGCCTGCACCGATGACCGTGCTCGCCATTGCCGTAGTCTCCTTGGAACCTTGGATCCGGGCGGCACTCGGCCGCCGATGATTCAGCGACGCACCGTGGGCCCGTCCTCGTCGTCATTCGCTCCCGACCCCGCGAGCTCGCGCGGTAGGGAGAACTCGCAGTCGAGGCGGCCGGTGAGGTCGGCCCCCTCTTCGAGGGAGACGCTCGCGCCTCGAACGTCCCCGCGGACGCGGGCGCCCGCGAGGATGGTCACGTCCCCTGCGACGTTGACGTCGCCCTCGAGGGACCCAGCGACGCGCAGTGCATCCGCATCGATGTCCGACACGACCTGGCCCCCCTCGCCGATGAAGAGCTCACCGCGGAGGTGCACCTCGCCTTCGAGCTGACCGAGCACGGTCAAGTCTCCCTCGCCGGTCACGCGACCGCGCACGCGCGTACCAGCGCCGAGGACGGCCTCGCTCGGGTCGGCAGCGCGTCGCATTGCGGGGGAAGGGGAACGTGTCTGCGCCATGGGGAGGGCCTCGGGAAGCGGCGAACCTAGTACATGCACGGGACGAATGTCACGGGGGAGGGCACCCTACTGCCCGGCGGGCGGAAACGTCTCCCGGACCCACGCAAGGAATGGCTTCACGGAGGGGCGACCCGGCAGGCTCGAGGAGATCTCCGCGACGAGCCCGTCGGCGTCCGCGGTCCGTCCGAGCCGCTCGAGCACATAGAGGCGCAGGAGCAGCGCCTGCTCCTTCAGGTTCGGGTCGGCCTCCGCGCGCCTCAAGGGCTCGAGCGCGGCGTCGAAGTCTCGCCTCGAGAGTCGCTCCACGCCGAGGTGGAGCTGGGGCTCCGGCGCGAGCAGCTCTGCGGGCGTCAGCTCCCCGAGCACGCGCTGGGCGTCGGAGTCGCTCCCGAGGATCCAGGTGACGGGCGCCTCGAGGGTCGTCTCTGTGAGGAGCGCGTGGACCATCTGCATGCGCCCGGTGAAATCGCCCGGGAGCCCGTACGCGATGCGGCTGACGATGCCCTGCGCAGCGAAGGCGGGCAGCGCGCGCGCTCGAATCTCTCGGGGGAGCAGGCGTGCCACGATGGGGCTCTTCGCGAACCGCTCCCGCGCCCTGCTGGCGCTCACCCAGGACCCGTAGAGACCGTCCGTCCGCTCGTCGTAGCCCGGATAGACCGGCGGAGGGACGATGCGCGCGGGGAAGTCGTCCACGACGGGCAACGTTGCCGGTCCCATCAGCGCCTCGAGATCCTCGCGCCCGGCGATGAAGAGCGTCGCGAGCTCCACGGGCGTGTCGAGCCCGAGCCCCCGGAGCTCCTTCAAAACGCGAGGGTCCTTCCACTGCGCTTCGAAGCGCTCCTCCGTCACCGGCCCGCGCTCCCTCCCCGGTGAAGGCGCGGTCCCGAGGAGCATGAGGTCCGTCCCGAAGCCGTTCCACAGCGAGCAGTCGTCGAAGACGTCGCAGAAGGCGCGGATGACCGAGAGCGAGTTGTTTTCCGCCATCGAGTGGGTCGGCAGCCAGTACGAGGTGATCCCTCCTTCGTTCAGGCGGTCGCGGACGAGGCGGAAGTACTCCTCGCTGTAGAGATCGACGACGCCTGCGAGCGCGGGCGGCGGGGGCTCGGCCGTGATGATGTCGAAGCGTCGGTCCGTCGCCTGCAGGAAGAAGCGGCCGTCCTCGACGTGCGCGTGGACACGCGGGTCATGCAGCGGGTTCTCGAGCGGGTCCGGATAGATGACGCGGCTCATCTCGAGGATGTCGCGCGAGAGGTCGACCACGTCGATGCGATCCAGCTCGCGAGTGTCGGTCAGCGCCTTGGCCGTCCCGCCGACGCCGAAGCTGATGAGGAGCGCGCTCTTCGGTGCAGGGTGCACGGCGACCGGCAGGTACACGAAGAGCTTCATGTAGCGGCGGTTCCGTACGTCGTTCGCCGCCATCGTGATCGAGTTGGTCACGAGCCGGTGCGAGCGGGTGTGCCCGGCGAAGCGTTTCTCGACGTAGATGCTCGTCTCGGTGAGCCCCTCGCGGAGCTGCACGTCGGCGCCTCGGTCCGGCGACCAGCGCTCGATCGGGTTGATGAAATGGTCGCGCCGCATGCTGCCGAACGGGAAGAAGACGACGCTGGCCACGAAGACGGCGCCGACGGCGAGGCTGGCCCGGGTCGGCGACCTGCTCGCGGCCGCGACAGAGCCGACCACGCCGTAGACGAGGGCGATGGCGAAGAGCGAGCGCTCCATCCCGAGCGAGGGGAGCAGCACGAAGCCCGCGACGAGCGACCCGAGCGCAGCGCCTGCGGTGTTGAACAGAGTGAGCCTCCCCGCTGCAGACGCGTCCTGTCCGCCGGCGTCGCGAAGCGCGGACCCTGTGAGCGTGAAGACGAGCCCCGAAAGGATCGAGGTCGGCAGCATCAGCGGGACACCGAGCTCGAGCAGCGGCAACGGTCGACGCACCACGTAGAGCCTCCCCAACTCCACGACGTCGTGAGAGCTCGCGTAAGAGGCCACCGTCACAGCGCCCGCCGCGAACAGGACAGCGCCGGTGAAGCGGTGCGCCGACGGATCACGCCGGAGCCACGAGGCGCCGACGAGGCCGCCAAGCGCGATGCCGGCGAGCACGATGGCGAGCATCAGCGCGAACGCGAGCGACCCCGTGATCACGTAGATGGAGAGAAAGCGGAACCAGACGACCTCGAGGGCCAGCAGCGCCCCTCCAGAGAGCGCAGCCACGACGAACCACCGGCTCTCTAGAATTCTCACGGCGTCGGTCGGCAGACCTCCCTCCTTCCTCCCGTGAGAATTCGCCGGGGAGCGCGGCCGCTCCCCCGACCCCAGCCGAGCTCTCTCTAGACTCACCGCGCCCATTGCTGCGAAGACGTTCAGCGAGGCTGCGACGAGCGCCGTCCGTTGAATTCCCAGATGAACGATGAGCCCGGCCTCCGCGGCGATGGCTCCGACCACGGCGCCGATCGTGTTCCATCCGTAGAGCTGCCCGAGCGCTTGCCCGAACGTCACGGACGCCCCCGTCAGCGTCCGCGTGAGAAGGGGCAGCGTGAGGCCCATCGCTGTCGACGGGATGACGAGCAGGACGAACGCGACGCCGAGTCGGAGGGCGGCGAGCGTGACCGTGTCGTCGATGAAGGGACGGAAGAGCGGCGCGAGCTGCCCTTCCAGCACCGGCAGAAGCCGGACGAGGAGGAGACCCGACACCGCCACCGCGACCTCGAGCGCCGCATACGTGCGAAGCGGTCGTTTGAGGGCGTCTCCGTAGCGCGCCGCGAGCCCGCTTCCGACACCGAGCCCAGCCATGAAGGCGGCCGGGACCAGGCTCGACGCCCACACGCTGTTGCCGAGCACGAGGCGCGCCTGGTGAAACCAGAGCGTCTCGAAGATGAGCGCGGACGCGCCCGAGGCCAGGAACAGGAAGCAGACAGCGAAGAACGTGCGGCGCATGCGTGGCGAGACGCGATGCTACCCCGCGCGGGCCAGGCTTCAGGCGCCCGTGTGCGGCGGCTCTTCCGCCTTCTTCTCTTCCGGCTTCACGGCGTCGTCGGGGGCGTGCTCCCCCTTGCTGCCGAACACCTCGCGCTCGATGGTCTTGGTGACGTTCTCTATCGCGCGCCCGACCTCGCGCGCCCCGGTCGTCATGACCTGTTCGAGATCCTTCGTCGGCAGCTTCTCGATCGTCGACCGCGCCGCCCGGAACAGGAGCCCCAGCCCCTTGCGCACGTCCTCGATGGGGTCCGGCTTGTCGTCGCTCATGCGTAGATCATGACCATGACGAGCGTGGATGTCGAGACGGAGGTCTTCGGCCGAGAACTCCACCCCCCTAGCCCCCCGCCTCGCAGGCAAGGCGGGGGGAACATGAGCAGAATCTTCGAGAGCGAACCGTTTCACGCTCCCTCCGCCTTGCTTGCGAGGCGGGGGGCGGGAGGGTGGAGTCTCCGTGACCCTCAGCTCGGGTCGCGCTTCGTCACCGTCATCCGCAGCCCATGCTTGAAGCGCAGCGTGATGGCGGGGTCAGGCACGACGCGGTGCCCCGGCTCGCCCCGGAGCCAGAAGCGCTGGGCGATGGTCGCGAGGACGAGCGTGGCCTCCATGAGAGCGAACTGGTTGCCGATGCAGACGCGCTGGCCGCCACCGAAGGGCATGTAGGCGAACTTGGGGAGCTTCTTGGCGAAGCCGTCCTCCCACCGCTCGGGCCGGAAGGCGAGCGGGTCCGAGAACCACCGCGGGTCGCGCTGCAGCGTCCAGGGGAGCATCCAGATCCACGAGCCCTCCTCGAACCGGTAGCCACCGACCTCGATGGCGCTCTTCGCCTCGCGGCCCAGCGACCAGGCCGGAGGGTGCAGGCGCAGCGACTCGCTCACGACGCGGGCCGTGTACTCGAGCTTCGGGAGATCGTCGAACGTCGGCGGGCGTCCGCCAAGCACTCGCGAGAGCTCGTCGTGGAGCCGTCGCTCGACGCCCGGGTTCACCGCGAGCTCGTGCAGCGTCCACGAGAGAGTGAGCGCGGTGGTCTCGTGCCCGGCGAGGAAGAGGATGAGGACCTCGTCGCGGATCTGCTGGTCGCTCATGCTCGAGCCGTCGTCGTCGCGGGCCTCGAGCAGCATCGCGAGCAGATCGTGGCTGTCCTTGCTCGTCCCTGCGGCGCGGCGCTGCTCGATGAAGCCGCGGACGATCTTGTCGAGGCGGGGGGTGACCTCCTTGAAGCGTCGGTTGACGGGGAGCGGGATGTCCTCGAACTTCGGCATGACGAGGAACAGCGGGTTCGAGAAGCGCTCCATCACGGTGTCGATGCACTTGGAGACCTCGCCGATGTCGCCGGCGCTCGTACCGAAGAGGCACGCGGTGACGATCTCCGCGGTGAGCTCCATGAGGGCGAGGTGCACGTCGAGCGATTGCCCGTCGTGCCACCCGGCGATGGACTTGACCGTGTGCTCGGTCATGAGGCTCGCGTAGCTGGCGATGCGATCGCGGTGGAAGGCGGGCTGGATCAGGCGTCGCTGCCGCTTCCAGAAATCCCCCTCGCTGGTGAGCAGCCCCTCGCCGAGGAGCTTCTTGAGCGATCGGATGAAGACGTCCTTCTGCAGGAGCGCCGAGCTCTTCACGAGCACCTGGTCGATGAGCGTCGGGTCGTTCAGCAGCCAGGCAGTCTTGCCGAAGAACCGGAGTCGCACGACGTCGCCGAGACGGGCGGCCCCCTCGAGATACCCGAGCGGATCGCGCATGTAGAACGGCGTCCCCCCGACGATGGGAAGGTGAGCGGGCTCGGGGACCGTGTCGGAGAGGCTGGACATGAGGGCGGCCAGCTTAGCCGACCTGGCCGACGTTCACCCCTTCACCTCGACGGCGATGACCTGTTCGCGGAGCGCCTCGATGTCTCGCACCAGCTCGGACGGGGGTGCGACAGAGAGGCGGAGCGCGGCGACCGCGGCCTTGCCCCCCTGGAAGATCGTGTTGCTCATCTCCTCGACGTTGATGCCGTGGTTCTTGATGAGGCCGAGCACCGCCGCCAGGACGCCGACGCGATCGTAGTGGCGGATGATGAGCTGGTGACGCCCCCCGCCGTGCTGCGCGACGTTGACGACATTGGGCGCCGTCCCCGTCGTGACGAACTCGCGGCAGATGCGGACGGTCTCCCCCGCGATCGCGTTCTGCGCCTGCTCCGTGCTCGCGCCGATGTGGTGCGTCCCCGTGAACCCGGGCATGTGCGCGAGCGGCAGCTCCCACGACGTCTTCGCGTCGGCCGGCTCTCCCGCGTACACGTCGAGGCCGACCCGGAGCCCGCGCGTCTTCATGGCCGCCTCGAGGGCCGGCTGGTCGACGACGCCGCCGCGGCTCGTGTTGATGAAGATCGCGTTCGTCTTGAGCGCCGAGAAGAACGTCTCGCCGAAGAGCCCCTTCGTCTCGTTCGTCTGCGGCAGGTGCACGCTCACAGCGTCGGATCTGCGGGCGAGATCCTCGACGGTCTCGGCGAAGCCCACCCCCGCATGCGCGGCCTCGTCGCGGGAGAACGGGTGCGACCACGCGATGACGTTCATCTCGAACGCGCGCGCACGGTGAGCGACCCCGCGGCCGATCTGCCCGAAGCCGGCGATGCCGAGCGTCGTCCCCTTGAGCCCTTGCGCCTTGGAGTACTCCTTCTTGTTCCACTGACCCCGCGCGAGATCGTTGGTCCCTTCGACGAGGCGCCGATCGCTCGCGAGCAGGAGCGCCATCGCGAGCTCTGCGACGGCGTCGCTGTTCTTCCCGGGGCAGTTCGCGACGAGGACGCCGCGCTCGCTCGCCGCGTCGACGTCGATGGTGTCGACGCCGGCGCCGGCCCGGATGACGAGGGCGAGCGAGGTCGCCGCCTCGAGCGTCGCGCGCGTCACCTTCGTGCTGCGGACGACGAGGATGGCGACGTTCCCCAGGACACTGCACGCGGTCGGCAGCGTGTCCGCCGTCAGCTCTGGCTGATAGTCGACCTCGAGCCCGAGTGCGCGGAGGTCAGCGAGGCGGGAGGCGGGGAACGGATCGGCAAGGAGGAGGCGAGGCATGCCTGCGATGCTAGCAACTCGCGAGCGAGGCAAGTGTCTCAAGCTCTGACGAGTGGCTCAGCCGCCATCGTGCGAACATACGCTCTCCTATAGGGGCGTGACCCGCCCACACGCGGGTCAGCCCCTTCGCGCACGGCGTCGACGCTCGCGCCGCACTCCTAAAGAAACCAGAGCTGGACGGTGTCCATCGTCACGTTGGCGCTGATGCACGGCAACGCATAGCCCGTGAGCGCCGGGTTGCCGCCCGCCACGAGCCCCCCCGTGGAGTTGTAGGGGTAGTTGTAGGCGCGGATCGAGCAGTTGTTCCCGCTGTTGTTGATGCCGATGCCGCGCCCGGCCATCTGGAACCATCCGCCGTTGACGATGGTCGTGAAGGCGGTCGACGTGTAGCCGAGCGTGCACGCGTTCGCGGCCGTGGAGCTCGCGTAGCTCTGCGTCCAGTCGACCACGCAGGTCGGCTTGAAGTACACGTCGTACACGGAATCGGTCAGCTTCCACGCGACCGTCGGGGTGATGGTCGTGACGTCGGGGTTGCCGAGGCGGTAGCTCTGGACGAGCGTCCCGAAGCCGGCCGCGTTCACCGTGGTCATCAGGTTCGGGAGCGACGTCCTCGGGACCTGGTTCACGATGAGCGTCCAGCCCCCTCCGGCCATGTCGCAGTACATCGGGAGAGGGGAGTCGGGGCCCGGGCCGTCGAGGTCGATGGTGTAGACGCCGGAGGGCGCAGTGGGGTTGTCCGCGAGGATCGCGAGGCAGCTCGACGCGTTCGTGCACGCGCCCGCGCTGCAGAGCCCGGTGGAGCAGACGTTGCCGCAGAACCCGCAGTTGCTCGGATCGGTCAGCGGCGTGATCGTGCAGCCGGCGGTCTGGCTGGCGCTGCAGTCGAGGCGATCGGGCTGGCAGAGCTCTGCGCACGTTCCCTCGACGCAGACGGGCGTCGCGTTCGTGTATGGCCCGCACACGTGCCCGCAGGTCCCGCAGTTGTCGGGATCGCTCCGGGGGTCGACGCACGCGCTGCCGCACACGGCGAGCGGAGAGGTGCAGCTCGGCGCGCAGGAGCCCGAGGCGCAGCTCGTCCCCGCCCCGCAGACGTGCCCGCACGCGCCGCAGCTCGCGTTGTCCGTCGCGAGGTCGGCGCAGTGAACGGCACCGTCGTCCTCGCACGAGGTCAGAGCGCCGCAGCGGTTTGCGCTCGCGTCGTGCGTGGCGTCGTGGTCCCCCGCGTCGAGCGTGACGTCCGGCTTCCCGGCGTCGACAGTCGTCGCCACGCAGCGAGCGGCCACGCAGAGCGTCCCGGCGCTGCAGTCCTTGCTCGTGAGGCACTCGACTCCGCAGTACCCGGTGCCCAGGCACTGGAGCGAGGACGGGCAGTCCGAGCTGTGGATGCATGGTATGCCCAGCGCGGCGTCGACCGAGGCCTCGCTGCCGAGGAGACCGGCGTCGGTCGGTGTCGTCGGGTCCACGCAGGAGTGTTCGACGCACGTCTGGCCGGCGATGCAGTCGCGCGCGGTCTCGCACGGGTTACGGCACGTCTGGCCGAACCCGCAGACCTGGTTGGGCGGACACTCGCTGTTGAGAGTGCAGGTGACGGGCGCTTCGCAGACCTTGAACGGCGGCGTCGCCTGGACGCAGAGCTCGTCGCCCATGCAGTCGACCGAGGTCTTGCACTGGACGTGGCACGCCTCGAACGCGCAGACGAGCGGGGACGCGCAGTCCGAGTTGATGCTGCACCCTTGCGTCAGCGCGGCGAGCGGCGCGTCGGTCGAGCACGCGTGAGCCCCGATGCAGGCGAGCATCGCCAGGGCACACCCCAGTACGCGCACGGTTTGCAGGTAGATGCTCGTGACGGTCACGCAGCCAGACGATACGCTCGCGCCGGGCTGCCGCAAGACTCGAAAACGACGGCGTACTCGTGTGGCCAGACGGTGGTCGGGGAAGCACGAACGCGGAGGTCACTTGAAGCTCTCCCGTGAATTCAAGAAGGGCGACAAGACCGTCGCGATCGTGATGACCCTCGAAGGGGAGATGCTCGAGACCGTCGTCTCGACAGGTGGGAAGGTGGAGCGTGTGTCGGGCGAGGCCTCGACAGATTCCTTCGGCGACTACTCCAAGCTCGTTCAGGCGAAGCTCAAGGCGGGGTTCGTGCCGGGCCCTCTCGCGAATGCGCCGGCGGTGGCCGAGGAGCTTCTCGTGAGGTCGCTGACGGTCTTCGGTCTCTCCGACCTGCTGGAGATCTTCACGGAGGCCGAGCGCGAGGAGATCGTCCTCCGCGAGATCCAGAAGGCCGAAGCGGCGGGAAAGGCCATCGGCCCGTACGGCGACGGCTATGCCGCCCTCGACCTCGCAGAGTTAATGATGAAGTGCCCGAACCGCGCGCTCCTTCGTCACCTCCTCGCCTGCTTGCACGACGGCAGGCTGACGAAGCTCTACGCGTCCGGCACGACCATCGATCTCGACGTCTTCGCCCGGACGATCGCCAACGCCGCACGGGTGCCCGCGAACCGCGACTGGATCATCGAGGAGATCACGCGCGCTCTCGCCACGGCGGAACCGGAGCTGAAGAAGTGGCTCAAGGCCCGCATCGCAAAGTTCGGCCAGCAGACGAAGCTGGAGACGGCGCTGAATTCGGTGCCCGCCCGGCCCGCCGCGCTCGAGGAGTCACTGCTCGAAGAGATCGGCAAGGACCCGGCGAACGACGAGCCGCGACAGGTGTGGGCCGACTGGCTGCAGGAGCGCGGGAGCCCGTGGGGCGAGGTCGTGGGGCTGCAGTGCGAGGAGGCTCGCCTGGCGGCCAAGCCCTGGAGCGACGCGACACAAGCCCGCATCGACACGATCGGCGAGCGACTGCGGGCGATCGAGCCGCGCGCGCGAGCGAAGTTTCTGGAGCCGATCAAGGCGTTCATCTCGGATTCGGACATCGAGCGCGGTCTCCTCAATCGCGTGACGGCGTCGCTCGAAAAGCTCCTGAAGCCGGGGGCCGCGGAGGCCGTGATCCTCCGCGCGCCCTCGGCCGAGCTGTCCCTCGCCGGCGTCAAGAAGGCGCACGGTCCACAGCTCGCGGCTCTTCCGACAGGTCGGTTCAGCTCGCTCAAGCTCTTCACGTCACCTGGCTTCAACGACGCCGATGCCCTTGCGCTCACGGCGAGCGAGTTCGGCAAGAAGCTCGAGACGCTCGAGATCAAGACGGAGGCCCTCGGCGACAAGGGCGGGCTCGCCCTGATGACGATCCCTGCGCTCGAAAGCAATTTGACACTCACGGGCATGACCCTGTCGGCCGCGACCGCGAAGAAGCTCCGCGCATTCAAGGCGGACTATCAACAATGGCGACAATGAGGTCGACGGAATGTCGGTGTCGAGCTTGCGCCCACGCAGAGCTCGAGCGTGCTCATGGGCACGAAAGTACATCTCATCGCCCGTGTGGCCGGAGAACTGGGAATGAGGCATCTTCGCGTCGTGCTCATCGACGAAGCGGTTGATAGGCGTCTCGCCTCGCACGTCGCCGATCGGCGGGCGCACGGAGACGCGCGGGTGTAGGGTCTAGAAAGCACGAGGGACGCGCGTGCAGGGGGTGTGGTGACCAAGCTGACTCAGAGCCTCGCGGGACGGAGCTTCGCTTCGATTCTCGTGGACGAGTCGCCAGACGCCCTCATCGCGCTGTCGCCCGAGGGTACCGTCCTTTTCTGGAACAGCGGCGCCGAGGGGGTCTTCGGGTACACGGCGGAGGAAGCCGTGGGGCGTTCCATCGAGGACCTCACCGTCCCGAGCGACATGCGAGAGCAGGCCCGGCAGATGCGGGCGGCGGTTCTCGTGGAGGGGTCGCTCCTGTTCGAGACGACTCGCAGGCGCAAGGACGGCTCCTTCATCGACGTCGCGGTGTCGAAGCGCCTCGTGCGGGACGAGGCGGGGCAGCCGCTGTTCATCGCGGTCAACAAGAAGGACGTGACCGCGATCCGCGAGAGCCACAAGCGAGCGCTCGCCGCGAGCGCGACGCGCTTCCAGATGCTGGTCGAGCACAGCGCCGACGGGATCGTGCTGACCACGGTGACGGGCACGCTCCTCTACGTCAGCCCGGCTGCGGCGAGGATGTTCGGGCGCGACGCGGCCGACCTGCTCGGCACGAGCCTCAGGGGGTACTTGCATCCCGACGAGGTGTCGAGCGCGCTGGAGCGCAAGCGGCGTCTGCTCGAAGAGCCGGGGCGGAGGCACGTCTCCGTGTATCGACTCGTCCAGCCCGACGGAACGGCCCGCTCGATCGAGGTGGTGCTCACGAACCTGATCGACAACCCGGCGATCGGCGCCATCGTCAACAATATCCGCGACGTCACGGAACGTACGCTGGCGGAGGAAGCGCTGGTCGTCGCGAACCAGAGATTCACGGCGCTCTTCGAGTCCGGGATCATCGGGATCCTCGTGGGCGACGAGTCCGGCGTCGTCCACGAGGCGAACGACACCTTTCTCGCCCTCCTCGGTTACACCCGAGAGGACTTCGCCGCCGGCCTCGTCAACTGGCGGAACACGACGCCGCCCGAGTGGGCGAGCTGGAACGCGGAGGCGACCGCCGAGCTTGAACGGTACGGGCGCGCGAAGCCTCGCGAGAAGGAGTACTTCCGCAAGGATCGGACACGGGTTCCCGTCCTCGTCGGACTGGCGCAGATGAACGCCGGGCAGAGGATCTCGTTCTCGATCGACCTGACCGACCGGAGACGCGCCGCCGACGCGATCGCCGACCTCGAGAAGCAGTTCCGGCAAGCGCAGAAGATGGAAGCGGTAGGGCGGCTCGCCGGTGGCGTCGCGCACGACTTCAACAACGTGCTCTCGGTCATCCTGAGCTATGGCGAGATGCTGCTCGAGGACCTCGAGCCGATTGACCCGCTGCGCACGCACATCGAGGAGATCCACAAGGCCGGAATGCGCGCGGCCGATCTCACGCGGCAGCTGCTGCTGTTCAGTCGACAGCAGGTGCTGGAGCCGCGGGTCGTCGATCTGAACGACGTCCTCGCGAGCATGGACAGGATGCTCCAGCGGATCCTCGGCGCCGACGTGGATCTCGTCTCGCTGCCGACGCCAGCCCTCGGGAGGGTGCGGGTCGATCCGACCAGCGTCGAGCAGGTGATCATGAACCTCGTCGTCAACGCGCGCGATGCCATGCCGACCGGCGGCAAGCTCACGATGGAGACGGCCAACGTCGTCCTCGACGAGGCGTACGCACAATCCCATCTCGGCGTGTGCGCCGGCCGATACGTGATGCTCGCCGTGACCGACACCGGCTCGGGCATCGAGAAGGAGACGCTCGGCCGGATCTTCGAACCGTTCTTCACGACCAAGGGGAGCGGCAAGGGGACGGGCCTCGGGCTCTCGACCGTCTTCGGCGTCGTTCAGCAGAGCGGAGGGAGCATCTGGGTCTACAGCGAGGTGGGGAAGGGGACGACGTTCAAGATCTACCTGCCGCGCGTGGACGCGGTCGTCGACGTCGTCCGTTCGGCCGAGCCGCCCACGACCCTGCGAGGCTCCGAGACGATCTTGCTCGTCGAGGATGACGACCCGGTGCGTGTCGTGGCTTGCGGCATCCTCCGCCGGAGCGGGTATCACGTGATCGACGCGCGCAACGCAGGGGAGGCGCTCCTGCACTCGGAGGAGTTTCGCGGCACGATTCACCTGCTCTTGAGCGACGTCGTCATGCCGCAGATGAGCGGCCCTGCCCTCGCAAAGCGGCTCGCCAGCATGAGGCCAGAGATGAAGGTGCTCTGCATGTCCGGTTACACCGACGACAGCATCGTCCGGCACGGCGTGCTCGACGCGCACATCGCGTTCATCCAGAAGCCGCTCACACCGGAGACACTGACGAAGAGGGTGCGCGAGCTGCTCGACGGCTGACCGGGGCGACCGCGGCGACCCTGTACGGAACGCGCGTCGCTACGGTGCGATCGGCTTCGTGCTCGGCTTCGGCAATCGATCGCCGTAGTCGGGGTACGCAGGTCGTACGAGCTTCTTCGGCGGGTTCTTCGCGAGCCCCTCGAGCGCGAGCTCGACGGCGCGTTCTAGCTGCGGATCGTGGCCCTGCCGCTGGGCCTCCGGGTCCTGATCGAGCTCGACGTCCGGCGCGACGCCGTGGTTCTCGACCTCCCACTCGCCGTGGATGCCGTAGATCGCGAAGCGCGGCGCGGTGATGCGCCCGCCGTCGACCAGCGTCGGGTAGCCGCCGATGCCGACGAGCCCGCCCCACGTCCTCGTGCCGACGACCGGGCCTAGTCCCGCGCGCTTGAAGAGCCAGGGGAGCGCGTCGCCGCCGGAGCCCGACATCTGGTTGGCGATCATGACCTTCGGGCCGAAGACCGCGAGCGATGGGATCACCCGGTCCTCCCCCTCGCGCGTCGCCGCGCCCAGAAGCGGCGTGCGAGCGAGCACCTCGACGATGTAGTCCGCGAGCTGGCCGCCGTGGTTGAATCGCTCGTCGAGCACGACGGCGTCTTTCCCGGTCTGCGAGTAGTAGTAGCGGTCGAAGTTGGTGAGCCCGTTCCCGCCCGTGTCGGGAATGTAGACGTAGCCGACGCGCCCCTTCGAGAGGTCGAAGACCTTCTTTCTGTTGTTCTCCATCCACGTGCGGAGGCGCAGGCCCGTCTCGGACCCGACGGGTACGACGGTGACCGTGCGTGAGCCGGATCCGTCTGCCGAGGGGCCGACGGTGATGGCCGTCTGCTTCTCGGCGCGCCCGAGGAACGCGCGATAGACGTCGTCGTCGGCGGTGGCGGTCACCGGGTCGCCGTTCACTGCGAGCAGGAAGTCACCCTCGCTGACCTTCACGCCCGGCTCCGTCAACGGAGCGCGCATCTTCGGGTTCCAGTTCTCTCCAGAAAGAATGCGCGCGATGCGGTAGTGACCGGCCTCGATCTTGTAGTCGGCGCCGAGCATGCCGACGTTGACGTGGCGCTGCTTCGGAACGGCGCCCCCCTGGGCCCAGACGTGCCCGAGCACGAGGTTGCCGAGCCCCGCTTCCATCAGGTCGTTGAGGTCGTCGCGATCGGCGATGCCGTCGAGATAACGTCCGTAGAGCTTCTCGGCCGCCGCGATGTCGAGGCCGTGCGCGTGCGGGTCGTACAGGAAGTCGCGCTCGACGCGCCAGACCTCGTGGAAGATCTGCTTCCACTCTGCGCGCGGGTCGACCCAGATCTCCGCGCCGTCGAGCTTCAGCGTCTCCGCGTCCTTCCCTTTCTCCGCGGGGGCGACGAACCACTTGTGCCCCTTGCAATAGAGGACCTTCTTGCCGTCGGCGCTGACCATGAACGTCCCGCCGCCTCCCGCGAGGTCGCCGTCGATCTTGCTCGCGAACGGCTCGACCTTCCGTGTCTTGAGCTCGAAGCGCAGGACGTCGATCGGCGTGTCATGGTCCGAGTCGACGTAGTCTTCGTCGGTGCGAACGACCGGCCCCGACAGCAGGAAGAGCACCCCCTTCTCGCCAGCCTCGAGGTCGTAGTAGTTCGCGCGATCGATCGGCAGCGAGACGATGCGCTGGTCGATGCCGTCGAAGTCGATCTTCACCGCCTCCTTCGCTTTCTTGTCGGCCGTCTTCTCCGCCTTCTTCGCGGCCTTGTCGGCCTTGTCGTCCTTCTCGCCCTTCGTCGGCGTCGCTTGCACGCCCGCGCCCGCGTCGCCTTCCTCGTCGCTCTCGGGGGCGACCGGCGAGGGCTCCTCTTTCTCGAGCACGATGCCGTAGACGTTGTTCGTCGTCGGACGCGTCATCGACGCCATGCTGCTCGCGCCGGCCGGGCCGACGTCGGTGCTCGCCGTGAACCACAGGTACTTGCCGCCGCGGTCGAAGCGCGGGCTCTGAGCGTCGCTCCGCCCGTCCGTCAGCTGCGTGATCTTCTTGTCGTCCATCGAGTAGACGAAGATGGCGTGATACCGGTTCTCGAGCTCCTTCACGTACGCGATGAAGCGCGAGTCGGGCGACCAGCTCTCGTCGAACGTGTCGTGGTCGTACCGGCCCGTGTCGAGCTTCACCGGGCCCGACGCGGCGTGGTCGGTGTCGACGAGCCAGAGGTTCAGCCGCTTGTCGTGGAGGAGGAGCTTCTTGCTGTCGGGAGACCAGGTCGGCGAATAGAAGTACGAGGGCGGGTCACCGAGGCTGATCTTCTTCGTCGGGCCCTGGCCGTCGGGAGCGCGGAAGTAGAGCGCGTACTCTCCCGACTCGTCGGAGAGCCACGCCACCCACTTCCCGTCCGGCGACCACGCCGGATCGCGATCTGCGACGCCCGGGCTGTGCGTCAGGTTCCGGACGTCCCCCTTGTCGACGGGGGCCGAGAGGATTTCGCCGCGAGTCTCGAGCAGGACGCGCTTGCCCGTCGGCGATATGGCGGCGTGGAGGATCGTGCTGGGCTCGACGTGCTCGAAGTGCGGCCTTACCGAGGGGAGCTCGGCAGAGATCGTGATGGGCACCTTGTGGGTCGCGGACGACGCGAGGTCGAACAGAAAGATGTCCCCCATCTGGTCGTAGACGATGCCGCCCGGCCCGGCCGACGCGTTCGCCATGTCGAAGCCGTCGGGGTTCTTGACGACCTCCCGTACGCTCGCTGCCTTGACGTCATACGCGAAGAGCGTGAACGGTCCGTTGCGATCGGAGAGGAAGTAGACGCTGTCGCCGACCCACATCGGGGAACGGTCGTTCGAGTCCGTCTTCGGTCGCGGCACCTTCGTGACGTGCGAGGTCGCGAGGTCGGCGAGCCAGATGGGCGTCGTCTGCCCACCGCGATACTTGCGCCACGCGGGCTGCCACTGCTGGAACGGAACGTATGCAAGGCGAGCGGCGTCGGGTGAATAGCTCCCGGTCTGACCGGAGGCGAGGGGGACCTCCTCTGGAGCACCGCCCGTGGCTGCTACGGTGAAGAGGTGCGGCAGGTCGCGGGTCGTCGCGCGTGTCGAGCGGAAGAGGATCCTCTTTCCGTCGGGCGTCCAGCCCACGGGCACGTCGCCACCGGGGTGGTAGGTGAGCCGATGGGGCTCGCCGCCGTTCGCCGAGACGACGTAGACATCGGCGTTCTCGTCGAGCACACCGGTGAATGCGATCTGCGAACCGTCCGGGGAGAAGAGTGGGCGGAAGTTCCGGAGCTGACTGTGGACGATCGATCTCGCGTCGCCCCCCTCTCGCGGCACCGTCCAGATCTCGCCGGCGAAGTCGAACGCAACCTGGGTCTTCGAGAGCGTCGGCCGCTGGAGCAGGCGCGGTACGTCGGCTGGGCTCGCGAGAGACGCGGTCGGCTGACCATGTGCGGCCGAGGTCGCGGGGGGAGACGCGGCCATCGGCGGCTCCATCGCCGGAAGCGCGTCGACTCCGCTCTTCGGAGGGAACATGTGGGTGACTACGATGGCGGCGCCGACGAGGACGACGCCGACGCCCGTGAACACGCCCGCTGCGCGCAACTCCGATTCCATGAGACTCCCTCCGCGCGGCGGAGCGTAGCCGGTGTCCTGGCGACACGGGGCGCGAACGTTCGACGTCGTCGGTTGCACCCGTTGACCCGAAGCTGCAAAGTCTGTCTCGTTGCGTCTCGTGAACGAGGCTCCCGAGGACAACGCGCGGTTCCAACTCCCCCGACAGGTGAAGAGCCTGGGATGGGTCTCGCTCGCCACCGACGTGGCGACCGAGATGGTTTACCCGCTCCTGCCCGTCTTCCTCCAGTCGATGGGTGCGGGTGCGCAGGCGCTCGGCCTGATGGAGGGCATCGCGGAGGGGGTGAGCGCGGCGGTGAAGTGGTTCGCCGGCCGATCGAGCGACGCTCGCGCGCGGAAGCCGCTCGTCCTCGCCGGCTACGCGCTGGCGACCGTCGTACGACCCCTGCTGGCGGTGGCGACGAGCGCCTGGCAGGTCATCGCGATCCGTACGACGGACCGCATCGGCAAAGGCATCCGCTCGGCGGCACGCGACGCGCTCCTCGCGGAGGCTGTCCCGCCAGAACGACGCGGCCACGCCTTCGGCTTCCATCAGATGATGGACAACATCGGGGCGACGGTCGGGCCGCTGCTCGCGTTCGCGATGGTGCGGGGGCTCGGATGGCCGCTGCGCACCGTCTTCGCGTTGACGATCATCCCGGGGCTCGCCGCGGTCTTCACTGTCCTGTTCGGTGTGAAGGAGCAGAAGCCGGAGCCTCGACCGCCCGCACGTTCCGTCGCGACGAACCGCGCGCAACGCCTGCCCGGAAAGCTCCGCCTGTACCTCGCGCTGGTCCTGCTCTTCACGCTCGGCGCTTCGGCGGACTCATTCCTCATGCTCCGCATGAGTGACCTCGGCCTCGCCGCCGGATGGATTCCGATCGCCTGGATCTCGCTCAACGCTTCGAAGGCGCTGCTCAACGTGGCGGGCGGCAAGCTCAGCGATCGCGTGGGTCGCTGGCGCACGCAGGTGGCCGGATGGCTCGTGTATGCGGCCACGTACGCGCTCTTCCCGATGACCCACTCCGTGGCATGGACGTGGGCGCTCCTGGTCGCTTACGGCGGCTACTACGGACTCACGGAGGGGGGAGAGAAGGCCCTCGTCGCCGATCTGACGCCTCCGGAGCTGCGCGGTCGTGGATACGGCGCGCTCCACGCGGTCACGGGGCTCGCTGTCCTCCCCGCGAACGCGATCTTCGGCGCTCTCTACGCTCACCACGTCGAGCTCGCCTTCTGGGCCAGCGCGGGGTGTGCGGGCGTCGCGGCGCTCGGTCTCACGGTGCTCGCGGCCCGAGCTCACAGACTCGACACATTGCCAGGTTGACGAGGGTGGCCACCACCCACGTAATAGCGGCGACTGCTGGGACCGTGCGTGAGCGGATAGCTCTTCAGTAATCCGACGGGCCGCGCGGGGCCAGGAACTGCGCGCTCGCGTACCCGTCGTAATCGAGAATCCCCTCCATGAAGGTAAAGGTCTCGCCGCTCGTGACGGCGACCTGGCCGGACGCCGACAGGCACTCGGGCGAGCTCTGGAGCACGTCGCCCGGGAACAGGTACTGCTCCACGTAGATGACGTTCATGGCGCTGTCGGTCGCCTGGAAGCCCGAGTACGTCGGAGGAGAGCAGCCGGTGCACTGACCGACTGCCCCGCCGTCCTTGTTGCACTCGGTGTCGTAGAGCGCCATGGGCGTGAGGTTCGTCACGGTCAAGGTCTCGGACAGCTTGACGAGAACCCCGCGGTACTGCGCCGACGTGTTCCCCGCGGCGACATCGGTCCCCTGTACGGCGACCGGCGTCGGAAGGGCATGGCCGGACGAGATCAGTTTGTACGCCGTCGGCTGCAGCTGCGACTGACCTTTGTAGGCCGAGATGGCGCCCGTGATGAGCACGTAGTCTCCGACGACCGGGTTCCCGGCGCGCGGACCAGCGGGGCAGCTCGTCTTGACGGGATCGCAGTAGACGCCGACGCCCGAGTACGGGCCGCCGGCAGGATCCTCGATGTAGTAGTTGACCTCGTCACCCGACGGGCCCTGGACGGCGGTGACCACCCCCTCGACCGAGATGCTGCTCGTCACGTTGCCCATGCGCGCGGCGGCGATGGTAGTCGTAGCGCCCGCGTCGCTCGCTCCTCCGCTCGAGCTGCCCGATGAAGAGCCCGAAGAGCTACCTGCGCCGCTGGAGCTACCTCCGCTGCTGGAGCTCTTTGCGCCGCTCGAGGTGGAAGTGTTCGAGCTGGTGGTGGACTGGTTCGACGTTGTGCTGCTGCAGCCGAACAGGGGGGACGCTAGGGCGGCGGCCGCAAGGAAGGTCACGCGGGGGAGGTAGTGCTTCATGGTTGGTCACCATAACAGCGCAGCGGAATCGGGGAATCGTCAATGTACGCTGAGCACGATCTCGACTGGCGCTCAGGCGCCTGCACCTTGTGTGGGTGACAGCCAACGATTTGTGGATCAATCTCGCTTTCCGCCGACATCCCCCCATGTGGCGCGAATCCAGCAGCGGGCGGAGGCGAACAGCGCCAGTACGCCTGCCCCGGCTGCGCGGCGGACCCCTCCGGCCATCCAGCGCCTTCGCGAGGCTCTCGCGAACCTGCCGCCGGGGACGGTAGATTCCGATGTCGTCTCGCTCGTCTCGCTCGTCTGGCTCCTCGGGTGCGCCTGGAGCTCTCTTCACGGGTCGTGCGCCCGGGAGATGACGCGCGAGAAGCTGGCGGGGCGTGTCTTGAACGTCCACTGGAGCCCGCCCGTCCTCTCGTTCGACGTCGACCGCGGAGCCGACGGTGCAACGCGAGAGCTGCAGCCGTGGCAGGTCGATGCGCAGGACGGCACGGCATGGATTCCCGCCGAGCTGCGACGGGAGCTTCCGCCGAAAACGGGCGCGGCAGACCTCGCGCTCTCGCTCGTGAGAGACATCGTCGCCGGAAGGGGGTCGCTCGCCGTGATGCGCAGGCCGGACGGTGCCGTCTCCATTCGACCGGGCGATGTGCCCGGCCTCGACGTCGGCTTCGTCGAGACGCTCCCGGGTCGACACGGCCGGTTCCGCGCGGTGCTCGAGAGCGCGATGCTGGAGGCAGGCTTCACGAAGACCGGTCGGTATAGGTTCAGGCGAGAGCAGTGACGACGATGAGCGCACGCAGTGCCGTCTCTCGTTCGGCGAGCGTCGGGCTCGTCGCCCTCGTCACCGCATGCGGCTCCTCCGAGGCGATCGGTACGGCGCGGGTCGATGCGTCGTCGCCGGTCGATGCCGCGAGGCACGTCGATGTGGCGACGCATTTCGATGCAGTGACGCGCGAAGATGCAATCGCACAGACGGACAGCACGGTGGCCCGGGATGCCGGTACGGACGCGGTCTCCGACGACGCGGGCTCGCCCGAATCCGGCGCGCACGACGCGAGGAGCTCCACGGTCGACGCGCACGACGCGGAGGTGGACGCCGGCGGATGTCCGAAGGGCTGCCCGACGGGCTACACGTGCGGCACGGCGAACGGCCTGCCGGTGTGTCGAGCGCCGAGCGGCATTCCGCTCTTCTCGCACGTCTTCATCATCATGGAGGAGAACACGTCGCTGTCGACGTTGGTCTCCTCGATCACGGCCAATGCTGCCCCGAGCTTCGCGGCGCTGCGCGCAAAGTACGCGAGCGGCGCCGAGTATCACGGCGTCACCCATCCGAGCCTCCCGAACTACATCGCGCTGACTTCCGGCAGCCCGCAGGGGATCGGCTGCGACTGCGCGGCCCAGGCCGGTCAGGGAACTTGCAACGCGCTCACGTGCAACCTCGTGCTCGGTAGCTGTACGTGCTCGCAATCGGCGACCAACCTCGCGGATCAGCTCGAGACCGGTGGCAAGACCTGGACGGCGTTCGGCGAGGGCATGGGGACTCCGTGCAACCTCGTGGACAACACGAACACGAACTACGCGGTCCGGCACGTCCCGTTCCTTTATTACGACGACATTCAGACCAACGCGAGCCGGTGCGCGACCCACGTCGTCGACTACTCGTCCTTCACGCCCGCCACCGCTCCGCAATTCACGTACATCGCGCCGAACCTCATCGACGACATGCACTCGCCCTTTCCTGCGACGCAGGGGAACATCACGAGTGGCGATACGTGGATCGCCCCCGTCGTCGCGAAGATCACCGCGTCGAGCGCGTACACCGACGGCGGTCTCTTCGTGATCGTATGGGATGAGGACGACGACTCGGGAGGCATCACGGGGAGCAACGATCCAGTGCCCATCTTCGTGCTCTCCCCGTATGCGAAGAGCGGCGGTTACATGAGCATGGCGACGATGGACCATTACTCGCTTCTCGCGACGATCGAAGACGGCCTCGACCTGCCGCGCCTCGGCAACGCCGGTGTGTCGCGACCGAGCACGGCCGACACCTTGGCCGACTACTTCCCGAGCAACTGAACGAACATCTCGGCGACCACGGAGGACGCTCACCGCAGAATGGTGTGGCGCGACCCTCGGGCGTGAGGCGTTTTCGTTGCCGCCGTCCCGGAGAGCGACGCTCCCGCTAAGGCGCTGTGGTGGCGACGGCCGCGGGGGCGGGCCGCAACATGGAGAGATCGAGCTTCTCGCACCCGAGCGTCGCTACCGAGATCTGTGCACGCGAGACCATCAGGTAACGACCGGCGACGTCGCTCTCCTCCGCAGCATGGACGACCTCGTAGGTCACGCGCCCACCGCACCCCTCGAGGATGTTGGGCACGGCATCGGCCGTCTGCCCTGCTCTCTCGAACCTCTCGTATCCGACGACCGCGATCGAGCTGCGGTCGCACGGCAGATCTCGTACAGCGCTAGCAACGGCCGCCTCGTAGGGCGGGTTCAGTCGGTCCTGGTGGCTCCCGTCGGTCGCCACGAACATCGGCGTCGCGCAACCGCCGAGAAGACCGATCGCGGCAACGCAGTACAACCAGGTGGGGAGCGAGCGGTCCATGGGTTGCCAGGGATGCAATGCCCAGGCCACTGGTCAGGGGGGAAGAAAGCCCGTCTCACACGGGCTTCTTCCCTGCGCCGCCTGCCAGCCTGAGACCCGCGGGCACGATCACCAGCGCCGCGACGAGGCCGAGCAGGACGCCGAGAACTCCGACGGCGCCGAGGTCGTAGAGCCCCTCGAACTTGCAAACGAGCAGCGCAGCGAAGCCGGCGGTCGTCGTGAGCGCCGTTGCGACCACGAGCGGTCCTTGCTCCGCGAGCGCCCCCGAGATCACGTCGTCCCCCGTCTTCCCGTCGCGCTCTCCCTGACGTGCTGCGTGCAAGAGGAACATCGACTCGTCGATGGTCACTCCCACGAGGACGGGCAACACGAGCGCATCGTAGACGTGCCATGCCACGTGAAAGACTCTCATCAGAACGGCGACCGCCGCGATCTCCACGACGATGGTGGACAGCGCGATGGCGACGTCGACGATTGTGCCGAGCATCGTCCGGAGCGCGATGGCGACGACGACGCACGCGAGAAGGGCAATCTTCGGAAGGTCATGGGCGAGGCTCTCGCGCAGGGCGACCTCCAGGTACGGGTAGCCCGTCACGACGGTTCCGGGGTCGGCGGCCGCGATCGCAGCGAGGGCGCGGGCGTCCTTCGCCGGCTCGCCCTTCGGACGAACATAGGTCACGGCCATCGCTCGCCCCGTTTCCTCGCGGCGAAGGTGGCGCGACACGAGCCAGCCGATGGGTGATGCACGCTCCGTGGTGATCGGGAATGTACGCGTCGTGGGTGAGGAGAAGGCTTGCAGGCCGGGCGCGCACGCCGTCGTGTCGAAGCCGGAGTCAGTGAGGGCCGCCTCGAGCACCGGGCGTCGCGCGCGGAGGTCGAGCTTGTCGCGGGCGCGGAGTCGAAGCTCCTGGGTCGACGTCGCCGGGGCATAGCCCGAGAGCGAATCGAAGCCGTCGATGGTCCCGTCCTTAACGAGCGGATCGAGCGCCTCCGCCACTGCGTCTGCGCGGGCGGCGGCGTGCTCCTCGGTATCGTCCTCGGCGATCACGATCCACTGCCCGGGACGACCTCCGAAGAGCTGGTAGATGGTCTCCTGGCTCACGAGCGGCGCGAGCCCGTGCGGACGGATCGCGACGATGGCGTCCCCCGCCTTCGGCCACCCCCATACCGCGACGAGGATCACGACGCCGAGCGACGCGGCGAAGGCACACGCCGCTCGGGTCTTCGTGCCGGTGAGGGCCATGAGCCAGGAGGTCCAGGCGACGGGGCGCAGCGGTGGTGGCGTGCCGCGCTCGAGGAGAGCGCCGATCTCCGGTGTCATCCACAGGATCGCCACGGCCGTGAGGAACTCGCCGACGCCGCACAGCACGCCGAGCTGCTGCAGCGCCTCGAGGCTCGAGAGCGCGAGCGACGCGAACGCGAGCCCGGCAGCGACGGCGGCGAGCAACGTCGGCCGCCACGTGGACATCCGCGCGAACCGTGCCGCGTCGTGGGGCGCGAGCCCGCGGCGACGCCCCTCGAGGAGAGCGGCGTACACGTGAACGCCCGTGTCGACGCCGACGCCGACCACGACGGCCGTGAACGCGACGGCGACCCCCGTGAGGCCGTGCGGCAGGAACGCGGCGAGACCGGTCGTCCAGAGCGTGCCGACGACCAGCGGCGGCAGCACGGCGACGAGAGCGCGCGCGCGCCGGAACGTCACGACGAACATGACGGACGCGAGCACGAGCGAGAGCGTGCTCGACAGCTCGAGGTCGCGCTTGAACATCGCCTCGGTGGCGCGCGAGATCGCGTGCCCTCCAGTCACCTCGATCGTCGCAGTCGCAGTCGCCGGCACCGCACGAACGGCGGCTGCCGCGGCGTCGAAGTCGTCCATGAAGCTCTTGGCGGCGACCGAGTCGAACGCGCTCCCCTTCGGCTGCACGACGATCAGCTGCGCCCTGCCGGAGTCCGCCTGAAACGATCCATCGGAGCTCGCGACGACGCCCGCAGCCAGCTCACGCTTCGCCTCCCACGGGAGCATCGCGAGCCGCAATGGGTCCTTCGCGAGCCACGTCTCGGCGTCGCTGCTGCCAGGCGCGAGCAAGAGGGCGCGCGTGCCTGCGAGCCTTTCCCTCATTCCTTCGGGTGTGAGCGCGCGCGCCAGCGCATCGCGCGCGGTCGGGCCCGCGTATAGCCACGCGAGGGTCGGATCGACGAGCGAGAGCGAGAGGTCGGGAGACTGGTCGAGTACGCGCTCGACCGAGGCCTTGCCGCGCATCGCCTCGGCCATCGCGCGCGTCGCAGCCCTCGCGTCCTCGGCCAGGGGCGCGCGCACGAGGATGACGCAGCCGTCGCTGCCGCCGAAGACGCGCGTGAACCGACCCAGCGCCGCCGACTCCTTCTGCCCAGGAAAGAGCAACGAGAGGTCGGTCGAGATATGGAGGCGCGTCGCGGTCAGCCAGAACGAGATCACGGTGACGACGACGAGCATCACGCGACCGAGGACGCGCTGCAGTTTGAGCGCGGACGCGCGCGAGGCAGCCGCGGCAGGCTCCTTCATGCGGGCTCGACCGCGGCCGGCGTGAGGACACGAACGCGCACGCGCGTCACGCGCCTCCGGCTGATGAGAGTGACCTCCGCCGTCGCCTCGCCGAAGGACACGATGTCGTGCACACGCGCGGGACGGCCGAGCCGTGCCAGCACCATCGCGCCGACGGGCTCGGCGGCCTCGGTCTCGGCGACCACGACGCCCAGCGCGCGGAGCTCCTCCATCGTCGCCCGCCCGTCGACGTCCCACGCTCGTTCGTTGGCGACCTTCACCACGCGCGCCGGCTCTTCGTCGAACTCGTCCTTGATCTCGCCGACGATCTCCTCGAGGAGATCCTCCATCGTCACGATGCCGCTCGTGCCGCCGTATTCGTCGACGACGACCGCGATCGGGGTCTGCTCGCGCTGCATCTTCCGGAGGACGTCGATCGCGGCCTGCGTCTCGGGGACGAACAGAACGTCTCGGCGCATGCCCGACAGGTCGGGCGCGTGCTGGGCTTCGGGGTCGAGCCAGAAGTCCTTCGCGTAGAGGTAGCCGGTGACCTCGTCGAGCGACCGGGCCTTGGTGAGGATGATGCGCGAGAACTGCTGCTTTCGTACGTATGCGACGGCCTCCGCACCCGTCGCGCCGATCGGGAGGGACGCCACGTCGACGCGGGGCACCATCGCGTGCCGGGCCGTACGCTGCCCGAAGCGGATGACCCGCTCGACGAGCGCGCTCTGCTCCTTGCCTCGCGAGCCCGACGTGCTGGCGGCGAGGATGCCGAGAACCTCTGTCTCGGACAGCCGCCCTTCGCCGGCGACGTCGGCGGAGAGCCCCATCGCCGAGAGGATGAACTGGGTGGCGACCTCGAGCACGAACAGGAGCGGACGGAACGCCGTGTAGAGGAAGCGCACGGGCACGGCGACGAACAGCGCCGTTGCCTCGGACCTCTGGATGGCGATGAGCTTCGGAACGAGCTCGCCGAGCAGCACGTGCGTGAACGTCAGGACGACGAAGGCGACGCCGAGGACGACCGCGTGGAAGTAGCCCGTGATCGGATGGTCGACGAACCCGCCGGCGAAGCGCTCGAAGAGGTGACTGACCGCCGGCTCACCGACCCAGCCGAGCCCGAGGCTCGCGAGAGTCACGCCGAACTGGGTGACGCCGAGGTAGCGGTCGAGCCGCGAGACGACCTCGTGCGCGACGATGGCCTGCCGGTCCCCCTTGCGCACCCGCACGTGAAGCTGCGTCGCGCGGACCTTGACGAGCGCGAACTCTGCCGCAACGAAGAAACCGTTGAGGGCGATGAAAATCGCAGCGATGGCGATGCCGAGCACGGCCCGTGTCTATCACGGTGCCCCGTCAATTAAGCGCGAGTCGCAACGCCGGCACGCCCGACTCGCCGTGCAGCAGGTACTCGTAGTGCGCCCAGTTGCCCATGACCCGCGCGACGTACCCGCGGGTCTCCGCGTAGGGGATCCGCTCCACGAACTCGTCGATATCCATCTTCGGGACGCGAGACAGCCACCGCGTCACGGCCTCGTCGCCTGCGTTGTATGCCGCGACGATCAGCGGAAGCCGAGCGGGAGAGCGGGTGAACTTCTCGCCGAGGTCGACCAGGTATCGCGTGCCGAGCGCGACGTTGAACGAGGGCTGGGTGAGGCGCACTTCGTCGTAAGGAAGCTGGAGCTCGCCGGCCACGACGCGTGCAGTCTCCGGGAGGAGCTGCATCAGCCCGACCGCATGCGCGGGGGAGATTGCGTCGGGGTCGAAGTTGCTCTCCTGTCTCATCACCGCGTACGCGAGGATTTCGTCGGCGCCGCCGCTGCTTCTGTCGTGGGGCGCCAGGGGCGCGAGGTCGTCCTTCATGTCCTCCGCGAACGGCATCGGGTACGCGCACTCCCATGCCCAGCGGTTCGACGGACCGGGCTCCGTGCGCAGCGCGTCCACGGGGATTTGCGAGATGAGGTGGTAGCGCCGCTTCGCGCGACCGAGCATGCCGTACGCGGCGCAGAGAGCCTCGAGCCCACGACCCGGAGGCGCCGCGCCGAAGACGACCCCCTCGCGCTCGTGGAGCGCGGTCTCGGCGTCCGCGTCGAGGCCGAGCCGATGGAGGACGTCGACCGGCGGCGGCAGCTTCACGATCATCGGCGGGAGGACGCCACCGTACGTGCGGGGCTCCACCCAGGGCACGACCGGCGCGTGCATCTCGTCGAGCCGCGCCCTCGCCGCGAGCGCGGCCCACGAGAGCGGGTATGTGCGGAGGATCGCCGTCCAGCCAGCGACCGCGTGGAGCCGGTCTCCCTCACGCAGCGCCGCAAGCGCCGCCAGCTCGCGCGCGCGGACGGCTGCGAGCGGGTCCGACTCCTCGGCGGCCACTTCCTCGAAGAGCCTGCGTGCCTTCGTGTAGTCCTCGTTCATCAGGTGCGCGAGCGCCCCCGCGTGCTCCGCGTCCCGTCGCTCCACCCCCTTCGGATACGCCTTCGCGTACTCGTCGAAGCCCGCCGCGGCCTCGCGCCACTTTCCGTGGAGCATCGCGAGGTACGGCACGAAGTACTGCGCCTCGTCTCCCCAGTGCGTGCCCGGGTGGCTCTTCGCGATGATCGCGAGCCTTCGCGCGGCTTCGTCGTCGGAGTCGGCGCGGGCGAGCGCGCGGGCCGCATGGAACGCGTCCTCCAGCGAGTGAGAGCCCCCCGCCGCCGCGCTCTCGTCGAGCACGTGCGAGGCCTCGAGCGCCCGACCGCGTGTCCGGTAGAGGATGTCGCCGCGGAGGCGGAGCTCGGTCAGGTGCGGCACCTTCGGCGGCGGGGCTCCGGCCACTCTGTCGAGCGCCTTGAGCGCGTCGTCCGTACGACCCGCGTCCGCCAGGATCTGCGCGCGCACGAGGAGCTCTTCGCCGAGGAGCGGGTGCGACGGCGCGAGCCGGGAGAGCGCGTCGTCTGCTTCCTTTCCCCACTGCGAGTCTGCGGCGTGAACACTGATCCAGCGCGCGTCTCCCGCGGTCAGCGTGAGCGACTCGGGCCCTGGCGACAGCCGCAGCTCGCACGCCCTTGCGCGGGCTTCTTCGAGCCGTGTCTTCTGCGCGAAGCCGACGACGCGCTGGCAAAGACCTCGCGCGTGCACGAGGTCGTGGGCCTTCTCGTAGGCGTCCGCCGCCGCGAGCAGCGAGCCGGGGTTCGCGTGGGCACCGAAGTACTCCGCCGCCTTCTCGTACGGGCCTGCCACGAGCCGCGCCTCGGCCAGGCGCCGCTCGATGTCCCCCGCGAGCAACGGGAGGCTCGCGTCGAGACCGTCGAGGCGCGAGGCCGCACCGGCAAGGTCATTCAGCGACGCCGCGACGCGCGCCCGGGCGTAGCGGATCTCGGGCGAGTCTTGCTCTGCCTTCGGCAGCACGTCCAGCTTCGCCGCGGCGTCGGCCCAGCGCTGACGCCGGACGTCCTCGACCCAGGTAGTCTTCGTCTTCGGAGCTTTCGGCGCGGTCGCGTCGACGTGAGCTTCGCCATCGCTCGCGCGCTGCGCATCCGCGTCGCGCATCGCGCGAAGAGGCTCGATGGCGACGGGTGCAGCGTCGGACAAGGGAGGCATCGCCGTCGGGGAGACCGACGGGTCGTGATGCCGCGCGCACGCAACGCTCCAGGTGGACAGGGCGAGCGTGACGAGGACCTCCTTCCGGCAGTGCGTTGCGAGCGTCATGAGCTGGTCATGAGTACACGGAGAACCCGCCGCCGCCTTCGTGATCGCGCGTCCTGCTGATTCCGGTCGTGTCCTCGCCGCGGATGAGCCGCACCAGCCGCGGGAGGGCGAGCGTCGTGAGGACCGCCCCCTGCTCGATGCCGACCCACCGACGCCCCATCTTTTCGGCCACGGCCGCGGTCGTCCCGCTTCCGAGGAACGGGTCGAGCACCCAGTCCCCCTCGTCGGTCGCGAGCTCGAGGATGCGCTCGAGGAGCCGTTCAGGCTTCTTGTTCCGGTGGAACACCACCCCACCCTCGCGCGCGATCCCCTGGAAAGGTAGGTCGTCCCACACGTTGGTCAGCGGCTCGACGAGGCGTGGCCCATCGCTCGTCGCGACGACCTTGCTCGCGAGGAACAGCACGCGGTTGCCGCCGCGCAGGATCATGTCGGGGAACCCGGGCCTCACGAGCCGCCTCGCTCGCTCCGGAGCCTTCGTCGAGGCGTCGATCGCGCGCTGCGCCGCGCGGCTGACCGCTTCGTAGCGCGGCTGGGCGAAGCGGACGACGTTCGCGCTGTGCGTCAGCGCGAACTGCATCCTCCTTACCTCCCAGGCCTCTCCCCCCATCGCCTTCCGCGCGGCCGTCACGCTCGGGTAGCCAGCGTCGCGGGCGACGACGCCGCCCAGGCTCTCGAAGCGCCAGGCGCTCACGTCCGCGTCGGGGTTCACGAGGAACGTGCTGTACGCGCGATCGTAGCCGACGCGTATGCGTCGGAGCGGCCTCGGGCGCCACGCGCCGGGCGTCCGCTCGTAAATGAGCACGTAGTCGGTCACGTTGACCGGGCCGCGGTTCTTCGCCTTGTGGCCGGTGCTCGCGCTGCGCACGACCGTCACGGTCGAGACGCGCGACGCGCGCCCGAAGATCTCGTCGCAGAGGGTGATTGCCGCGCCGAGCTCGCTGTCGTCGATCTCGAGGAAGAGCGCGCCGTCGGTCGCGAGCAGCGGAAGGACCGCGCGCAGTCGTTCACTCATGAACGCGCGCCACTCGGCGGGCGAGCGCGCGTCCTCGTACTCGGCGAACGTGCGCCCCGTGTTGAACGGAGGGTCGAGGTAGACGCAGCGAAACCGCCCCTCGAACTCGGCGCGCAGCCACGCGAGGGCGGCCAGGTTGTCGCCCTGCACGAGGCGATTGCCGGCGGTGTCGTCGCCCACGACGCGCTGTCTCGTGAACGACGGCGTCAGGCCGGCACGGGTTCTTTGGGCGCTCGCAGCCACGTGTCGGTCATCCTACGCCAGTTGCCCTCCGCCTCGAGCCCCCCGAGGACGCTCGCGAGCCCCCACTGCAGGCGGTTCACGAAGGTGAAGTCGTGCGGCATGTGGATCGGCTTCGGCAGGTTCGGCAGCGAGTCCCCCTCGCGGAACACGATCTTCCGGCCGTTGCGCACGAGGAACGCGACGTTCTCCCGCGCGTCCTCCGTCGTGTGGCGATAGAGCCCGTCGTGGGTGAGCGGCCTCGTCACCATCTTCGTGTACTCGGTGTAGAGCTTCCAGCCGTCCTTGTCGTCGGGGTCGTAGCCGAGCACCTCGGCGCACGCGCGGTAGAACTCCTCCATGTCGTCGTCCTTGAGGGCGTTCAGGTACCGCTTCATCCCCGCGAGGAGAGTGTCGGGGAGCTCCTTGGTGCACCCGAAGTCGAGGAACGCGATCGTGCCGCCGCCGAGGAACCGGTAATTGCCCGGGTGCGGGTCCGCATAGAGGAGACCGTGCTTGAAGAGCGCACGGAACATGAAGCGGCCGATGGTCGCGCCTGCGGCGTTCTTCTCGATCTGGGTCGCCGTCTTGCAGAACGTCGCATAGTCGACGCCGGCGATGAGCTCGGTCGTGAGGACCCGCCTCGTCGTGAGCGCGTGGTGGACCCTCGGGATGACGATCTCGTCGTCGCCCTGGTGGATGCGACGGAACGCGTCGGCGGTCTCCGCCTCGTGAGTGTAATCGAGCTCGCCGCGGAAGACCGACTTGATCTCCTCGAGGCCTTCCTTCGTGTGGTAGCGGCGGCCGACCGGCGCGATCATGCTCTCCATCATCGAGAGACTCGAGAGGTCGGCCTCGATGGCCTTGTCGATGCCGGGGTACTGCACCTTCACCGCCACGCGGTCGCCGCCCTGGGTCGTGGCCCTGTGCACCTGACCGATGCTCGCTGCGGCGAAGGGGTCGTCCTCGAACTCGGCGAACACGTCGTGAGGGGCCTGTCGTAGCTCGGCGACGATGACCTTCACCGCCGCGTCGCGGGAGAGCGGCGGCGCTTTGGCCTGGAGCCCCTTCAACACCTCCTTGAACTTGTCCTCGTAGCCAGGAGGCGCGAGCCCGTCGATGTACGACGCCATCTGCCCGAGCTTGAGCGGGAGCCCCTTCATCTCGCCGAGCGTCTTGAGCATCGCCTGCGCCGTCGATCGCGCGTTCTTGACGAGCTTCACGCGCGCAGCCGCTTCTTCCTCGTCCGTACGCGTGAGCCCCGCGGCGCGCTTCAGCGCCTCCGCCGCCATCGGGAGCGAGCGCGGCGCGAGCGCTGCGAGTCGAGCGAGCCGACCGAGCCTCGACGTCGGTGGGCGGTCGGGCCTGTGCCGCGCGTCGACGTCGAACGAAGACTCGCGCGGAGAGGGCACGGCCGGCGCCTCCGACCTGTCGGCTGCCGGAGCCTCGGCGGGATCGGGCGGCTTTTTCGCGTCGTCCGCGCGCGGGGGCGAGGCGCCATCCGGCGGGAGTGTCATGGCGGCAGTATGGGCGTTTGGAGGCTGGGTGGCTAGGTGCGCGTCTTCGTGTCGAACGCCGCAGGGCTCCGGTGTATGCCCGAGGCCCGAGACCACATACCACTTGCTCAGGAGCCCTCCGTCCGCGAAACAGGAGGAGAGCACCGCGACCCCAGTGAACCCGCAGAACCCGCCCGACCCTCCCGGCCCCTCGCCTTCGAACGGCAACCCTGCGACCGCGGCGCGCTTGCCGCGCAAGTTCGGGCAGTACCTGCTGTTCGACCGTATCGGCGCGGGTGGCATGGCCGAGATCTTCCTCGCGCGCGCCCGGACGGAGCTGGGGGGCCAGCGCCTGGTCGTCGTGAAGCAGATCCTGCCCGCGCTCGCGGCCCACCCGCAGTTCGCCGAGATGCTGATCCACGAAGCAAAGCTCGCGGCGGTGCTCGATCACGCGAACGTGGCGCAGGTGTACGATCTCGGGCGGGCCGACGAGCGGCTCTTCATCGCGATGGAGTACATCGAGGGGTTCGATCTGAACGATCTCCTGCGTCGATGCTCGAAGCAGAAGATCTCCGTACCTATCGAGCTGGCGCTGTCCATCCTGTCGGACACCCTGCGTGGGCTCGACTACGCGCACCGACGAACGTCTCCGGAAGGGCTCCCGCTCGACATCGTCCACCGCGACGTCTCGCCCTCGAACGTGCTCGTCTCTTTCGACGGGCAAGTGAAGGTCTGTGACTTCGGCATCGCGCACGCGAACGACCTCGTCACGCCCGGCCAGGGTGGGCAGAGCGAGGAGGCTCTCAAGGGAAAGGCGGGCTACATGAGCCCGGAGCACGCGCGCGGTGAGGCCGTCGACGCGAGGGCGGATGTGTTCGCGGTGGGCATCTTGCTCTGGGAGCTGCTCTCGGGCCGCCGCATGTACCGGCAGGTCGATGCCGGGCCGACGCTGCTCGAGCAGGCGAGGCGCGGCGAGATGCCGGAGCTCGTCGAGAAGGGCCTACCGAATGAAGACATGCTGCACGGCATCGCGCGAAAGGCGCTCGCGACCAACCGGGAGGATCGCTTCGCGTCGGCGAACGCGATGCTGCGCGAGATCGACCGCTACCTCGGCGAGGCGAACATGGTCGTGAGCCCGATCCGCCTCGGAGACTGGATGATCGCGAGCCTGGGGAGCGAGATCGTCCTCGAGCGCCGCAAGCGTCAGAGGGCCGCAGAAGCGCTGGAGCTGGGGCCGCCGGTGAAGCTGACGCCGTTGCCGTTCGAGGCTCCGGCTCCCGCCGTGAGCGTGCCTGCAAACGTGCCCGTGCCCGTGAACGAACGGTCGGGCGAGCCCACCGCTGAGATCCCGGGTCCGGACGCGTTCACGGGCACGCCGACGGTCCCCAAGCCCGCCGCGTCCTCGCTGGCACCACCGTCGTCGATGCTCGGAGCCGTCGAGCTCCCTCCGCGCTCCGTCCAGGCATCGAGGAGCCCCCTCCTCTGGATTGTCGCCGTGATCCTCGCGCTCGGATCCGCCGCGATGCTTCATGCCCACCGATGACGTGACCCCCGTCGGTGCGCTCCTCGCCGACGTTGCGCTCCCCGTCCCGGTCGCTCGAAGCTTCACGTACCTCGTACCGGCATCGCTCGAGGCGAGAGTGCGGCCCGGCGCGCGCGTCGTCTGTCCCTTCGGTTCGCGCCGGCTCGTCGGCGTCGTCCTCGCGATCTCGCACGGGCCCCCCCCCGTGCGCGCGAAGTCGATCGCGAGCGTGGTGGACGACGATGCGCCGACCATCCCAAGGGACCTCCTCGAGTTCCTTCGAGAGCTCGCGAGCTACTACCTGGCGCCGATCGGCGAGGTGATCCGGCTCGCCCTCCCCCCCGCCCCGCGCCACGTCGAGCAAGAGCTGCGCGAGCCATCTCTCTTCCCGACCAAGGCAGGCGTCAGCCCGCGCCGCGTGCAGTGGGTGGTCGCGACCTCGTCGACGCTCCCGCCAGACACGAAGCTCCGCGGACAGGCGCTGCCGCTCATGACGCACCTCCTCGCCGCGCGGTCCGCGGAGGTCGCGCGGCTCGAGGAGACCTGGAAGAACGCGCGGTCGGTCGTCGCGTCGCTCGCGAAGGTCGGCCTCGTCACCGTCGAGCATCGCGACGCCATCGACGCGCCGTTCTTCCCCGAGAAGGTCGCGCACGAGCCCCCGCCCGAGCTGACGCTCGCGCAGGAGAACGCGGTCGTGCGCATCGAGGAGGCGCTCGGCGCCGAGAAGGCGATGACGTTCCTCCTGCACGGCGTCACCGGCTCGGGGAAGACCGAGGTCTACCTCTCCGCCATTGCGGCCGCGCGCGCTCGCGGCCGTGGTGCGCTCGTGCTCGTTCCCGAGATCGCGCTCACGCCACAGCTCGTCGCGCGCTACCGCGGCCGCTTCGGCGACGAGGTCGCGGTGATCCACTCGGGGCTGACGCCCAAGGAGCGCCACGGGATGTGGAAGCGGCTCCACGCGGGCGAGCTCGACGTGGCCATCGGCGCGCGAAGCGCCCTGTTCGCGCCCGTGCGAAAGCTAGGGCTCGTGATCGTGGACGAGGAGCACGACTCGTCGTTCAAGCAGGAAGAAGGCGTTCGCTACCACGCGCGGGACATGGCGATCCTGCGCGCGCATCGCGCCGGGTGCGTCGTGGTCCTCGGGAGCGCCACGCCATCGCTCGAGACGGAGCAGCTCACCCGGTCGGGGCGCGCCGAGAAGCTTCGCTTGCCAGGGCGGGCGCGCTCGCAGGCGATGCCGACCGTCGAACGGATAGACCTGCGTCGGATGGGCGCGGGTCCGACCGGCGACAAGCGTCTGAGCCTGCCGCTGCACCGCGCGCTCGAGCAGACGCTCGCGAAGGGGGAGCAGGCCATCGTCTTCCTCAACCGTCGTGGCTTCGCGCCGAGCATCCGGTGCCAGGCATGCGGCGAGATGGCGGCGTGCCCCTCGTGCTCCGTCGCCTTGACGTTCCACAAGCGAGGGGAGCGGAGCACCGCGAGCGTCGCCTGCCACTACTGCGGCTTCACACGCGCGCCCAGCCCACGCTGCGCGAAGTGCGGCGCCGAGGCGATGGTGCTCGAGGGGCTCGGGACGGAGAAGCTCGAGGACACGCTCGCCGCTGCGTTCCCGGCAGCTCGTGTGGCGCGGCTCGATCGCGACGTCGCGAGCGCGTCGAGCGGCAAGGCCGTCGAACGGATCATGGCGCGGATGCGGGCGCGCGAGATCGACATCCTCGTCGGCACGCAGATGGTCACGAAGGGGCACGACCTCCCGCACGTGACGCTCGTCGGCGTGATCAACGCGGACGCGGCGCTCTCGATCCCTGACTTTCGCGCGGCCGAGCGCGGGTTCCAGCTGCTCGTGCAGGTCGCGGGGCGTGCCGGGCGCGGCGACGCGACGCAGGCCGCTCGAGCGCGTGTCCTCGTCCAGACCTACGATCCGGAGCAGCCTGCGATCGTGTTCGCCGCGCAGCACGACGTCGACGGCTTCCTCGACCGCGAGCTCGCGAACCGCCAGGAGCTCGGCTACCCCCCGTTTTCACGCATCGCGCTCGTCCGGGTCGAGGCAGTCGTCGAGGAGGATGCGCGCGACGCCGCCGGCAAGCTTGCCCAGGTCGCCAGCCTGGTCGCGACCCCGCACGTCGACGTTCTCGGGCCCGCCCCCGCGCCGCTGGCACGGCTGCGCAACCGGTTCCGCTACCGCATCATGCTCCGCGGCAAGGACCGTCGCTCTCTCCGCGCCACGCTCGCCGCGCTCGAGGTCGCTCGCGCCGACATCCCGTCACGGGTGCGCGTGCACTTCGACATCGACCCCATGCAGCTGCTTTAACCAATTCTCGCGGCGTCGGTCGGCAGCCTCCCTCCTTCCTTCCGCGAGAATTGGCGGGGAGCGCGGCCGCTCCCCGGACCCCAGCGGTCTTCAATTCTCGCGGCGTCGGTCGGCAGCCTCCCTCCTTCCTTCCGCGAGAATTGGCGGGGAGCGAGGCCGCTCCCCGGACCCCAGCCGGACAAGAGGGCTGGCGCTCCCGCGAGGCTGGATGGAGCATCTGAGCTTCCGTCACAAGCGATTGTAAATTTCATGGGGGAGCGTAACCCCTCGGCTTTCTTGGTGGTTTCTTGGTGCGTCTCTTCCGGTCCGACGAAACACCGCTACACTGCCGTCGTAGCTACTAGTGGAGGCTCCAGAAATGCGTCCCCCGGTCCGTCTCAATCGCTCGCTCCTGAGCGTGTTCGTTCTCTTCTCGCTGGTCGCGTGGCCACTCGTCGCGCATGCCGAGCCCGCCGCGGCCGCCGCGGGTGCGTTCGATCAGGCGCTTGCCAAGGGCCCCGTGTTCGCCGCTGCGGCCGCGTTCGTCGGTGGGCTCCTCGTGAGCCTCACCCCGTGCGTCTACCCGATGATCGCGATCACGGTCAGCGTCTTCGGGGCCAACGAGGCGAAGAGCCGCGCGCAAGCGGCCGGGCTCTCGTCCGTCTTCGTGCTCGGCATCGCCGTCATGTTCACGGCGCTCGGTGTCGGTGCGGCGCTGTCCGGCGCCATCTTCGGCAAGTTCCTGTCGAACCCGTGGGTCGTCGGCGGCATCTCCGTCGTGTTCCTCAGCATGGCGGCGTCGATGTTCGGCGCCTTCGAGCTCGCCCTCCCGAGCGGCCTCAACAACAAGCTCGCGACGGTCGGCGGCATCGGTTACGGAGGCGCCTTCGTCCTCGGTCTCGTGAGCGCGCTCGTCGCGGCACCGTGCACGGGGCCGGTGCTCACGGGCATCCTCCTCTGGATCGCCGCCTCGCACCGCGTCCTGCTCGGCACCGGCGTCATGTTCTCGTTCGCGCTCGGGCTCGGGCTCCCGTTCTTCCTCGTCGGTACCTTCGCGGTGAGCCTTCCGAAGGGCGGGTCGTGGATGCTCGCGGTGAAGTGGTTCTTCGGCGTCGTCCTCGCCGTCGTCGCGCTCTATTTCCTCCGCAACGTCATCCCCGTCCTCCAGCACCTGGCGCTCCCGAGCACGCTCTTTCCCATCCTCACGTCCGGCATGGTCGTCGTCTCGGTCGTGCTCGCCTACATGCACGTCGTCGCGGAGAAGCGCGGCGCGAAGCACCCCGAGTGGTCGAAGCCCACGAAGTTCGCGTCGATCCCGCTCGCGATCGTGGGTGGCTTCCTCCTCATCTGCTGGGTGCAGCTGCCGAAGGCGCAGCTCGAGTGGCTCAGCTCCGAGGCAGACGGCCTCAAGCTCGCGCAGACGGAGCATCGCCCCGTCATCGTCGACTTCGGCGCCGAGTGGTGTGGCGCGTGCAAGGAGCTCACGACGCACACCTTCGCGGACGACAAGGTGCGAAGCGAGGCAGGCCGCTTCGTCGCCGTGCGCGTCGATGCGACCGACGAGGACGACCCGCAGGTGAACGCGATCAAGGGGAAGTACAAGGTCGTGGGGCTCCCGACCGTCGTGGTGCTCGATAGCCACGGCAAGGAGCAGGCGCGCTTCAACGAGTTCGTGCCGCCGGAGCGGTTCCTCGCGGCCATTCGCGCGGTCGACTGAGCTCGTCAGCCGACGGCACTGCGGGCGTTCTCCCTGTTCACTCGTCTTCGCGCGGGAACAGGTGCTTGCCGATGATCTCGTCCAGCATCTTCGGGGTCAGCGGCTTGGTCTTGTAGTCCGCGGCCACGTTCGTCGCTACCGCCTTCGCGCGGTCGTCGGGGTTGTCCGACGTCGTGAGTATCACCACGACCACGTTGGCCTTGCAGCTCGCATCCAGCCGCTCGTACTCCGCAAGAAACTCCCAGCCGTTCATGCCCGGCATGTTGATATCGAGGAAGATCAGCTCGGGATGCAGCGCGTCGCCGCGCCCGTCCTTCGACCTCAGGTACGCCAGGGCATCCATGGCCGATTGCTTCACCACGACGGCGTCCGCCGCAGCGCACTTCCGGATCACCCTCTCGTGAAAGAAGTTGTCGTTGGGATTGTCGTCGACCAGCATGATGCACGCGAGTTTTCGAGTCATGTCGTCAAGTTGGGTATCGTGAAATAGAACGTCGACCCCTGCTGCGGAGCGGATTCGACGCGGATCGTCCCCTGATGCGACTCGACGATCTTCTTGCAATTGGAGAGACCGATCCCGTTTCCTTTGTACTCCTCGTCGGTGTGCAGCCGCTGGAAGATGTCGAAGATCCTCTCGAAGTGCACAGGGCTGATCCCGATCCCGTTGTCAGCGACGGAAAACTCCCAGCCATCGCCGATCTTCTTCGAGCGGATCTCGATGCGGGGCCGGGAGCCTTCCTTCCGGAACTTGATCGCGTTGACGATGAGGTTCTGGAACACCTGGCGGATCTCGACCTCGTAAACATTCAGGTGAGGCATCTCGAACACCGCGACCTCGGCGCTCGAGGTCCGGATCATCGTCTCGAGATCGGAGATCACGACACGCACCAGCGCGTTGCAGTCGACGAACGACAGCTTCGTGTTGTGCCCCAATCTCGAGAAGTCCAGGAGCGACGTCACGAGCATCTTCATCCGCTCGACCGCGCTGTTCACCGACTGCAGGTACTTGCGCGCGTTGTCGTCGAGGAGGTGCAGGTAATCCTCTTCGAACACCTGCATGTAGTTGGCGACGGTGCGGAGCGGCTCCTGGAGATCGTGCGAGGCGATATAGGACAATTGCTCCAGCCCCTTGTTGGCGATGGCGAGCTCGATCGCCCGCTTCTCGCTCACCTCATTTTGATGGGCCAGCTCCTTGTTCGCGACGACGAGCTCCGCCGCTCGCTTCCCCTTCTCTTCGTTCTGGAACGCGAGCTCGGCGTTGGCGACGCTCAGCTCGGCCGCCCGCTTCTCTTTCTCTCGATTTTGAAACGCGAGCTCCGCGTTGGCGATGATCAGCTCCGCGGCCCGCTTTTCCTTCTCGTTATTTTGAACGATGAGCTCGCGGTTCGCGATGGCCAGCTCCGCGGCTCGCTTCTCCTTCTCTTCGTTCTGAAATACGAGCTCCTTGTTCGCAATGACGAGCTCCGCCGCGCGCTTCCCCTTCTCCTCGTTCTGAACGAGGAGCTCCTTGTTTGCGATGATCAGCTCGGCCGCGCGCTTCTCTTTCTCTTCATTCTGATAGGCGAGCTCTTTGTTGGCTACCACCAGCTCCGCGGCTCGCTTCTCTCTTTCTTCGTTTTGAAACGCGAGCTCTTTCTTCGTGACGCTCAGATCCATGGCATGCCTCCGCTCGACAGCTCGCGTTTCGGCATGCCGTGAAACTCGAGTACTAGCACGCATCTCCGATCGGAGACGTCGACGCCTTCGCGACGATTCTCGAGGGATGCGGTTCTGGTCCTGTCGCGGTACGGAACGGCAGAAGCCCGTAGACCTTGAGCTGCAGCACCATGACGGGTGACCGCGCTCCACTCAACCGGCGAGCCCCCACGACCGGACGATGTTCTTCTCGTACGCGGTCGCCAGATAGAGCCGCTGCGCGGAGGCCTGAGGTTTGATCCCGATCTGGAAACTGTAATTGACCGGTGACACCACCTCGGTCGAGGCGTCGTCGGCGACCGAGACGTTCAGGTCTTCGCCTCGACTCTCCAGGATGCCGTTCATGTCGGCGTCGCTCGTGTGGAACGCGAGGAAGTACTTCTTCGCGTCCCTGTCGTACTCGTAGACCGTGAACTGAAACACCGTGACGACGCTCGTCATGGTCGTGAAGGAGAGGGTCGACACCGCTCGTCGGTTCGCGGCCGAGATCTGGGCAGACAGGTAGACCGCGTCGGTCACCCCTGTCTCCCACAGCACGCCGCTCATGACGCCGACGACGTTCAGGCCCTTCGTCCGGCTCGTCGGGTCCTTGCAGGTCTGATCCGCCGCGAGGTCCGCGTCACCGATCTTCATCCTGGTGATGAAGCCCACGACCGTCTGCTTGTCCTCACGAAAGTTGTAACCCTGATAGACGTCGATGCTCCTGCGGTACTCGGCCATGCCGTCGTCCCTTCTTGACGCGTCTTCAACGATCGCTGCTGCGCCCCGACTGCGGCGCAGTCGCCCTGCAGTACTCCGTCGCCTGTGCGAAGAACGCACCCTCGGGAGCGATCGCCTGCCCCTCGGCCACCAGCGGCGGGATCTGCGCGCACCCTCCGGCGTGAACGAGCCGGTCGATCTCCTTCTCGAGGACCACCTCGAGGTTCTGCTTGTGGTGGGGGTCGGTCGGGTCGGCGTGGACGGCCGCGCGCATCTCCGTGAGCGCGCCGGCGAGGTCCCCGTGCTCCGAGAGCGTGATGCCGCGGTGCGCGTGGCACGACGCGCGCAGCTGCGCTTCGCGCGGGATGGGCGAGACCTTGCTCGTGAGCACGGCCTCGAGCGACGTGCACTGCCCGTCGTTGGCGAAGTGGATCGCGCGGTTCTGAGCGATGGCGAGGGCAATCTCCGGTTCGGTGCTGCCGAGCGCGGGGTCGGGAGGTCCGAGCGCGAGCCACTGCTTCCACGCGCTCTCCGGATCCGTGCCGCTGAGCCGACCGAGCCGGTTCAGCTCACCGAGCCTCGCGTTGTGCCCTGCCTGCCCGCGCACCTCCGACGAGCTCGCGACCGTGGCAGCTTCACGCAAGGCTGCCGAGCTCCCCTCCACGTCGCCGCGCTTGAGCCGTCGCTGACCGAGCATGGTCAGCGCGAGCGCCCGCACGTCACCGTACGCGGTGGGATGCGCGCGTAGCGGCTCGGCGAACCACACGAGCGTCGCGTCGTCCATCCGCCCCCCCTCCGCGGTCAGCTGCTGCGACGCGATGGCCGCGAGGTTCTGCTCCGTGAGCTGCCGCGTGCGCGCGTCCGGAGCCGCGGCGTCCGCGCGCAGCGCCAGCGCGAGCGCGTCGGCGAAGTGCCCTTCGCGGAGCGCTCGCGTCGCGAGCTCCGTGAGGAGGCTCGCCTGCTGCGCCTTGACGAGCGGCGCCTGCGCGGGCGGCGTGAGCGTCAGCTCCCTCGCGAGGAGCGCGGCCGCGAGCGCCGTGTCGCCACGAGCCTGCGCCATGATCCCGAGGTTGCCGTACGCGATCCCGAGGAGCGCGCTCCAGTCGACCTCCGTCCCGCGCTCGTCGGCGTAGAGGTCGACGTGCGCGCCGAGCCCCTTCGGCCTCGCGCGATCGAGCGCCTCCCGCGAGACCGAGGCCGGAGGATCGAAGCCGTGCGCCGTCGTCGTCTCCACGACGAAGCTCTTGCCGCCGATCATGACGAGCGCCCGCGCGTGCGACGGCAAGAGGACGGGGCGTGCATCGATGCCGACCCTGCGCGCCGCCAGGATGTAGAGCATCGTCGCCGACACGCAGTTGAAGCGTCCCGTCGCGACGACGTCGTGCAGCGTCGTCGCGTCGGCGTCGTACTGACGGAGGAGCGGCTGCCCCGAGGGGCTCGAGAACAGCCGCTCGAGCACCGCGCTCGCGCGGGCCGCCGGATCGTCGGGGAGCGCGGGTGGTCCTTGCAGGAGAGCGCGAATCGCGCCGTCGAGGGAGCGCGTCATCGCGTCGAGCTCCGCGGGGTCGCGCGGTCCGCCGACGATGACCGCGGACAGCAGCGGATCGGCGCGGCGGGACGCCGGATCGCTCAGCAGGCGCTGCTCGGACGTCGTCGGATCGGCGGCAAGAGACGCGCGGGTGGACGGACTGCACGCGAGGAGGACGACCGGGAGCAGAAGCGCGCAGCGCCCGCCGGAGCGGAAGAGCCGGCGTCGTGCTGCGCTCTCGAACGCCGTCTCCATGGACGGACGGTAGCGCACGGAGCGGGCCGGCAACGCGACTATCCTGCGCCGTGTCGCGCCGTGTCGCCACGGCGGGCGGATATGCACCGTGCGCAGCCGCGCGACCTCGTCTCGACGTCCGCTCTTGCCCGACGCCGCACCTCGGAGCGGCGTATGCACGGACCACGTCCTGGAACGATCGTCCTCGACGAAAGGTCGCACCATGAACGCAAGAGCCGCCACGCTGTGCTGTCTCCTGGGGGCTTCTCTCTACACTCGAGTAGCGGCGGCCCAGCAGCCCGCCCCACCCGCGCAGACAAATCCACAAGTCGCTCCTCCCACGCCGGCAGGAGCACCGAATGTCGCGACGATCCAGCCGGAGGGGCAGCAGGGCCGCTGGGTCGATACGGGCGACAGCGGCTGGATCTGGGTCCCCGAGGGCGCGACGACCTATGACATCGACGGAGTCCCCTATACGTACCTCTACACGCCACTCTACGGATGGACCTGGTACGCGTCGCCGTGGGGATGGGGCCCCTACTACTACGGTGCATGGGTGGGGCACCCGTGGCCCTTCGGCTTCGCCGCGTGGGGCTTCGGCGCCGGTGGCTGGGGCTGGCGCGGCGGCTACTGGCGCGGGGGCCATTACTACGCGGGCGGCTGGCACGCGGGCGGAGGCCACGGGCTACCCGCAGGGCGCTTCGCCGGTCGAGGAGGAGGAGGGTTTCGCGGTGGTGGCGGTGGCGGTCACGGCGGTCGCCGCTGAGGCGTCGCTGGCGTTGATCGGCAGCGGCGCTCCCTCCGTCACTTCTTCCGCGCGGGACCTTCGACAGGCGTGATCACGACGCCCGTCACGTTCCCTTTGATCGCGGCCTTCTGACGCTTCCCCATCGTGCGCCGCTTCTTCCGCGTCGCGAGGCTCTTCGCCACCCGCAAGAGGAGCTCGTCGTTCGTCGGCGGCGGCCTCGTCTTCACAGGCTCGAGGCCGAACTCCGCGAGCGTCGACGAATTCCCCGAGTACGCCCCGCGGAGCATGCTGCGCAGGTGGCGGAGGAACTGCGCGTTGTTCGCCTGCATCACGCGATCGTCTCTGATCGCGTCCGCGAGCGTTCCGCGCGCGTTCGATACCGCCTGAGCGGAGCCGAGGATCGCCTGAACCTGCGCGATCACCTCCGGTCCGCTGTACGTCTTGCTCTCTTCGATGAACGGAGTGTTCGGAAAGTGCTTCGCGAGCGCCTCTGCGAGCAAACTGAGCTCTTCGATGACGCTCTTCTGCGAGCGAGTGGCCATGGTAGACGGGTCCTTTCGCCTTGATCGAGTCGGTTCGTCGAGAGGAGCGCCAGGTTCGACGGCCACTCTCGCTCGAGCTTCTCGAGTGAACGCGGGTTCGTCCCTCATTTCCACATCTTCTTGCCTCCCCGAGCGCTCGGGTAAGCAAGGGAGTGAGCTTCCTTGCCTCCCCGAGCGCTCGGGCGACCAAGGGAGTGAGTTTCCTTGCCCTCCCGAGCGCTCGGGCGACCAAGGGAGAGAGTTTCCTTGCCTCCCCGAGCGCTCGGGTGACCAAGGGAGAGAGTTTCCTTGCCTCCCCGGGCGATCGGGCGACCAAGG
>Ga0302279_10000491_pt1 | contig 57449 bp, 47 predicted proteins | sample III_Bog_N3_3_FD_194541 | JGI IMG/M metagenome (GOLD analysis project Ga0302279, IMG submission 194541) | Peat permafrost microbial communities from Stordalen Mire near Abisko, Sweden - III_Bog_N3_3 | ecosystem: Environmental > Terrestrial > Soil > Wetlands > Peat | place: Sweden: Abisko... | reverse complement strand
GACTATGCAAGACTCGCTTCTGGTGGGTTGCCAGCCCGTACCGGGTGGGAGTGAACCCACCGGATTCCGATGAATGGTTTCAGCTTACATACATCCCCCATTCCTGACCTTTGCAGGTCGCGACGGCGACGATGTTGTCGGCAGCTCCCAGAGACGGGAATGGAAGCGCCTGCTGGCGGAGCTGCCCGCGCTGCCGGTTGGCACACGCAACGGCAAGCGGCTCCTGCTCCCCTATACCGGAGAGCAGACGGCCAAATCCCACAATGGCGAGAATCCCGAACTCTATGCCATCTATCCCTTCAGGCTCTTCGGCTTGACCAGGCCCGATCTCGACCTCGCCATCGCCTCCTTCAATGGGCGCCGCTGCAAGCAGAAGGGCTGCTGGGTCCAGGACCCGATCCAGGCCGCGATGCTGGGTCTTGCCGAGGTGGCCAAGGACTACACCTCCTTCGCCCTCACCAGGCGCGATCCGGCGCTGAAGTTCCCCGCCTTCTGGGCCCACGGCAATGACTACCAGCCCGACCAGGACAACGGCGGCAATGGCGAGAACGGCCTGCAGAACATGCTGCTGCAGAGCGATGGCCGCACGATCCTGCTGCTGCCGGCCTGGCCGAAGGGATGGGATGTCTCCTTCCGGCTGCATGCCGCCTTCCAGACCACTGTCAGCTGCAGATTCGAGCAGGGTGCAGTCACCTCGCTGCAGGTCGATCCCCCGCAGCGGCGCGCGGACATCCTGGATCTCTCCCACCGCGCCTCCGCCCCATCGACCATCCGTCCGGTGCCCGGGCTGCGGCCAGGGACCGTGCGCACACTCCTGGCTGCCGGCGACCAGGTCATCGCCCTCAAGCAGACGGTGGCCGGCAAGGCCAGCGTGCGCGACGACCAGCCTGGCGGGGAAGGGGCCGCGAACGCGATCGATGGCAGCCTCAGCAGCAAGTACTTCAACCGCTCGAACGACGGAGCCAACCCCTCCGGCGTCGGCAGCGGCCTCCTCATCACCCCGGCGGCAAGCGGCATCGTGACGGCGTTCCAGATCGCGACCGCCAACGACATGCCTGACCGCGACCCGCTGGCCATCACCATCGAGGGTTCGGACGATTCCCAGGGCGCACCGGCGAGCTTCGTGCTCCTCTATGCCGGGGTGACCGGGCTCGATGCCGATCCCGGGCGCCAGCACTGGGGGCCATGCATCGCCTTCGCCAATGCCAAAGCCTTCACGTCCTACCGGGTGCTGGTCACCGAGACCCGGGGCGACAACACCGATGGCACCCAGTACAGCGAGTTCAGGCTGGGCACCCCTGCGCCCTAGGCCGGCTGCCGGGCCACCAGCGATGCCCTGATCGGCATGCGGGACATCCACCGTGGTTGCGGCTGGTAGCCATGCCTCTGCCCGTACAGTGGCGCCATGCGTGTCCCGCGGCAGACCGCCGTCATCGCCCTGCTGGTGTGCTCCTCCATCGGCATGAGCGTGCTGTGCGCCGGCGAGGCGGCCGCCGCACCGGCCTGGGCCGCCGCCAGCGGGATCGATCGCTATGGTCGGTGGGCAGAGCTGCGGGTGCGTGGCACCCAGCAGCGGTTCCGCCTGATCCCCGCCGGCCGCTTCACCATGGGCAGCAGCCCGGCGGAGCGCGCGGCGGCGGCGGTAGGCGGAGTGAAGGAGGATTGGATGTCGGGCGAAGCGCCCCATGGCGTGACGCTGACCCGGCCCTTCTGGCTGGCGGAAACGGCCTGCACCCAGGAGCTGTGGCAGGCGGTGACGGGTGCCAATCCCAGTAATTTCACCGGCAATCCGCGGCGGCCGGTGGAGCAGGTGTCCTACGACGATTGCCGTGCCATGCTCGCGACGCTCAACGCCCAGATGGCCGAAGCGCAATTCCGCCTGCCCTCCGAGGCCGAATGGGAGTTCGCCTGCCGGGCCGGCACCACCACCGCCACCTATGTCGGGGATATCGTCTACCTCGGGCTGATGAACGCCCCGGTGCTGGATGCCATCGCCTGGTATTCCGGTAACTCGGGCGTCGGGCCCGAGGACGCGGCGGCGATCGACTCGAGCAGTTGGACCGATCGGCAGTTCCCCAGCGCCTTCTCGGCCACCCACCCGGTGGGGACGAAGCGGCCCAATGGCTGGGGATTGTACGATATGATCGGCAACGTCTGGGTGTGGTGCGGCGACTGGTACGCCGACTACCCCGCAGGCGACGTGGTCGATCCGCATGGTCCGGATACCGGCAGCGATCGGGTCTGCCGCGGTGGCAGCTGGGGGCTGGCGGCATGGTACTGCCGGGCAGCCGAGCGCATCCGCAATGCACCGGGCAGCCGCTGGAACAGCCTGGGCCTGCGGCTGTGCGCGAGCGCCGCGCCCTGAATCACCGCCGCTGGTGCGCGCCGGTCAGCCTCCTGGCTGGAGCATCATTGGGCCTGGCGGACAGCGCCCTGCAGCTCCACCAGCTCCGCCATGGCGATATCGGAGATCGCGACGAAATACCGCCCGTCCTGGCTCCAGGCGAGGATGTGATAGCCCTCGCGGGAGGTCGTCTTCATCGCCGGGGCTTCGCTGCCGGCAGGCCGTTCGAAGAGGTTGATGGTGTGCTGACGGCGCTGGTACACCAGGGCAGCGACCCTGGTGCCGGACATCACCTCGAGACGGCCGCCGATGAGCGGGAAGCCCTGGGCAGCGAGATCCTCGACCCAGGGGGCGAACTCGATGCGACCGGTGAACCAGGGCTTGACGGTATGGTGATCGCTGGATGCGACATCGGTGAGGTGGCCGGGCAGGAGCGAGCGCACATGGGCCGCCACCACCTCCTGCTCCAGCGCCGCGGATGCCGATGGGGCATACCACAGGCGGGCGGCGAACCAGGTGACCAGCAGGACGGCCGCGAGCGAGCCCCACAGGCCGAGCTGGGGCCATGCCACCCGCTTCGCACTCGATGTGACGACCGCATCCAGCTCAGCGACGATGCGCTGCCGCAGAGCCGGGGGTGCCTGCCGGGGGATGACCTGGCGCAGGGTGCGCTGGAGGGCGAGCTGGCGGTCGCGCTCCAGCGCGCAGTCCGGGCACGAGGCGACATGGAGCTCGCATGCGCGGGCCGTCTCCTGGTCGAGTTCGCCATCGAGATAGCCATGCAGCACGTTGCGGGCCTGGGTGCACTCCATCCTAGACCTCCGTCGCCCGGGAGCCGAGCACGCGGGCGAGCTGCTCGCGGCCGCGGGACAGGCGGGACATCACCGTGCCGATCGGGCTGTGCACGATGTCGCTGATCGCCTGGTAGGAGAGGCCCTGCAGTTCACGCAGGACGATCACCTCGCGGAACTCCAATGGCAGCCGCTCGAGCGCGGCGCCGAGCTGCTGCGCTGCATCGGCCTGCTGGAGCGCCGCATCCGGTGCACCACCGGGGGCTTCCTGCACCTCGAGCGCTGCCGTGCTCATGCTGATATCGCCTGGACGGTGGCGCTGGAGCCAGGTGAACGCGGTGGTACGGACGATGGCCAGCAGCCACCCACGACCATCGGCCCCCTTGAGATCGCCGATGAAGCGCATGGCCTTGATCATCGCCTCCTGCACCACGTCCTCGGCATCGTGGTCGTCGCGCAGCACCCAGCGTGCCAGGGTGTAGGCGGCATCCAGATGCGGCAGGATCGCCTGGTTGAACCGTTCACGCAATGCCGCTTCCATCAGCGCCTCGTCGGAGGGTCGCCGGGCGCCTGCCCTCCTCCCATATCAGACACGGATGTCGGTGGTTTTATTCCCAGCATATGGCGACCGGTCGCGGCCCACCATGCGCACCTGGCAACCGGGCACAAGACGCAGGAATAAAGCATCGCACCCGCGGGTCTCCTGTGCAGCCGACTGCCATCAGCCGCCGGCCATCGACACCCCCTCCAGGAGATCGCCATGTCCACCACCCCCATCGACCGCCGCACCCTCATGCGCCTCGGGCTATCCGGCCTGGGCGGCCTGGTCCTGGTCTCCGGCATGCCTTCGCTCGGCTCAAGCGCTGAGGGCACCGACGCTGCCCTGTCCCCAGGCGCCCAGGACGACTTCTCCTTCGTGCAGCTCTCCGATGTGCATCTCGGCTTCTCCGGTGCGAGGGTGAACCCGGATTCCCAGGGCACCCTGGACAAGGCCGTCGCCGCCGTCAACGCCTTGGACAAGCGTCCCGAATTCGTCATCTTCACCGGCGATCTCACCCACCTGGTCGAGGATGAGGCGGTGCGCAAGAGCCGCATGGCCGCCTTCATGGAGGCGGCGGGCCGGCTCACGGCCAAGACCGTCCGTTTCATGCCTGGCGAGCACGATGCCTCGCTCGACCGGGGCGAGATGTACCAGCAGTTCTTCGGCGCGATGCACTACACCTTCGACGTCAAAGGGGTGCATTTCATCGTCCTCGACAACGTCTCCGATCCGGCGGCGGTGATCGGTCAGCAGCAGCTCGACTGGCTCAAGGCCGATCTTGCAAAGCTGAAGACGGATGCGCGCATCGTGGTCTTCACCCATCGTCCGCTCTTCGACCTCTACCCGCAGTGGGATTGGAACACCAAGGATGGGCAGTCGGTCATCGATGTCCTGATGCCCTACGCCAATGTCACGGTCTTCTACGGCCATATCCACCAGGAGCATCACCACTCGACCGGGCATATACAGCACCATGCCGCACTCTCGCTGATGTTCGCCCTGCCCGCCCCCGGGTCGCTGCCGAAGAAGGCGCCGGTGCCGTGGGACCCGGCTTCGCCCTACAAGGGCCTCGGCTACCGCACGGTGGCCGCGAGCAGCCGCCAGGGACCCTTCCTCCCGCTCGATCTCCCGGTGGTCAGGGCGTGAGAGCCTCAGGGGGCAGCCATGCGCACAGCGCCGTCCGCCATCCGCCTCGCCGTGCTGACGCTCCTCCTGGTCGCCGCCGATGGCGACGATCAGGTCGCGGCAGGCCTGGCGCCCGATGAATTCTTCCTCGAGCGCGTCAGGCCGGTGCTGGTCGATCAGTGCTGGCGCTGCCATGGCGCACGCAAGCAGCGCAACGGCCTGCGGCTGGATTCACGCGAGGCCATGATGCGGGGTGGTCATACCGCCGATGTCGTCCCTGGCCATCCAGAGACCAGCCGGCTCATCGATGCCATAGGCTATGAGGATGGCGATCTGCAGATGCCGCCCGATGCCAAGCTGAGCAACGCCGAGATCGCCGCCATCACCGCCTGGGTGCGCCTCGGCATGCCCTGGCCTGCCAGCTCCGCTGCGGGCATGGCAGGCCGGCCGGATGGCGTGCCGGACAAGGCGGTGCGGCCGGCGGACCGCTGACCGCCCTCGGCTTCCCGCACGATCATGCGCTCCGCGCACGCATGCATGACGGCGCTGGCCCCGGCGGATGCCTTTGCGGGATGGTCTGGCGGGGAGGCGGTCATGAAGCCGAATCGGCTGAAGGCGAACCGGCGCAACTGGGCGCAGAAATTCCGCATCAATATCGCATCCTCGTTCTACGATGTCGCCCGCTTCAGGAAGACGGGGGGTTCGCTGCACGCAATCGAGAAGGCGGGCATCGGCGATGTGCGGGGCAAGCGCATCCTGCACCTGATGTGCCATTTCGGCATGGACTCGATATCGCTCGCGAAGCGCGGTGCCTCGGTCGTCGGCGTCGATTTCAGCCCGGAAGCGATCGCCTTCGCCACCCGGCTGTCCCGTGACATGCAGGCGGATACGTCCTTCATCTGCAGCGATATCTCCGGCCTCCCCCGGCATGCCGTTGAGCGCTTCGATCTGGTCTACATGACCTATGGCGTCCTCGGCTGGCTTGATGACCTGCAGGACTGGTCCTCGCTCGTCGCCTCGCACCTGCGGGTCGGCGGCAGGCTCTACCTGGTCGATTTCCACCCGGTGTACTGGATGCTCGCGGGCAGGACGGTGGGCTACCCCTACGACAGCGGCGGATCGCCGATCATCATCAGGCCCCAGGGCTCGTATGCCGACCCGAAGGCGACGATCCGCGGATGCGAATACTGGTGGAACCATGGGCTCGGCACCATCCTCACCGCGCTGCTGCGCGCCGGACTGGACCTCACCACCTTCACCGAGCACCCGTTCTCTCCCTACGATGGCGGATCGATGCGGAAGGTGAAAGCGCATCGCTGGATGGTCCACGGGCTGGAAGGCGACATCCCCATCGTCTTCGAGCTCAGCGCGATCCGGCGACGGGACGCCCGCCGCTCACCTCGGCGCCCGGCACAGGGTCGCTCCGGGTCACGCCATGAGCACAGCCTGCCGCTCGGCCCATGGGCGGTCATCGCTCCGGCGGCCAAGGCGGCGCAACTTCCGCCACCCCTGCTACCGGCTCACGCTCAGCGTCACCGGAGCGGAGGAGATCGTCAGGCCGGGCACGGTGATCACGCCCTCGGCATCGGCGACCGAGGAGCCCGACGCCGAGCCGAAGGTCCAGTTGACCGTCTCGCCCGGCTTGACCTGGAGGTGCTGCAGCCGACGCAGGGAGACATCCGCCTTCTCCTCCTGCGGGATGGCGAAGGAGGTCTTCAGCTCCGCCGGGGTGGTCAGGAAGAGCGACACCTCGGCCTTGTCCTTCGCATCGCTGACATTCCTCCAGCGGAAGAAGGCGTTCACCTGCCCTGGCGCCTTGTTGGCGAGGTTGGCGGGCCAGGGCAGTTCGCTGTTGGCCGAGGCATTGGTGAACACCGCATATGGCTCGTTCTTCCTGATGCTCAGCCAGTCGAAGGAATTGATCAGATCATTGACCTTCATGATCGCGGCGGAGTTGTTCGCATGGCCGAAGGGGCCCCAATAGAAGTAGAGGGCATACTTCCTGTCGTTCATCGCCTTGACGAAGCGCTCGTGGCCAGACGACCAGTCATCGTTCTGCGCCGAGTAATCGATCGTCACCGGAGGATCCGCGAGCTTGAGCGACTCCGGGACGGCCTTGGGCGGGAAGTACATGCGGTTCGAGACATGCTCGATGCCCGCCGGGACGTTGGCCTTGATCGCCGCGAAGACATCGCCGTTGCGCAAGCCGATGCCGAGCGTGCCGCTGCCGCCCATCGAGTTCCCGCACAGGTACACGCGGTTGGGATCGATGGCGTAGGTCTTCATCACCCAGCGCACCGTATCCATGACCCGCCGCTCCACCGGAGTCGGGTCTCCACCGGAGTTCATCCTGATGAGGTTGGCATCCTTGACATGCATGCCTCCCCACCACCAGTCGCCATGATTGGCTCGGCAATCGAGATAGAGCGCATAGAAATCGTCGGGCGAGCGGTAGATGTCGTGGTTGCCGACGGTCGAGGTGCATTTCACGCACGAATAGACGTCGTGGCCGGCGGAATGCAGGACGACATAGAGAGGGGCATCCCTGCGCTCCGTCTTCGGATGGATGACGATGAAGGTGTCCTGCTGGGGCGCCTGGTAGCCCCATTCCTTCTTCACCCCGTGCTCGAAGACCTCGCATGCCCTGCCATTGATCACCAGGTCCTTGGCCTTGGCCTCGTTCAGGGTCGGCTTCCAATCGCCATCATCGGCGAACAGGCAGAGCGCCACCACCGACAGGGCTGCCGCACGCATCATGCTCATCGTCGCTCTCCTCTCGCTCTTGAATGTCGACCGGAGGCTACGTGGAGAGCGCCATGGTGCCACTGCCTTCGTCCGCACCGGGGTACTCCGTACGGCACTCGCGTGCGAGCGCCCCCTCAGCCCCGCCACCGGGCGGGCGGCTCACCTGCCGGACCCGCTCCGCGGCCTGGTCCTCGCCGCAGCAGCGGCCTTCGTCGCCGCTGCCGACCGGGCTGCCGGCCTTGGTGCGACGGCACGGCCCTGGGCCGCATCATCGATGATGTCGCTGTTGGCGTGCGCACGCACGGTCTGGTTCTCGAGCCGGTCGACGATGACGGCGGCGTAATCGATCTCGGCGCCGATCCATTGCCGGCCCTTGGCGGCGCAGACCGCATAGGTCGTGCCGCTGCCGCCGAACGGATCGACGACGATGTCGCCGGCATGGGTCGACATCTCGACCACCCGTTCGAGGATCTTGGTCGAGAGCGCATTGCTCGGCCGGCTCGCCATCGACTTGTAGGTCGCATGCCGCACCGGCGCGATATCGGTCCAGACATCCTTGAGGTTGAGCCCGAGCGGATTGAGCGCGCCGCGGTGGCCGCCGTAGTCCTTGACGTCCTTGCCGCAATGCCGGCAGGCGGCGATCGGGGTGCGGATCTTCCTGAAGGTCGCCGGTCTGCCCTTGGCGAAATACAGCAGCCCATAGTGGCTGGGGTGCAGGCGTCCGCTGATCGGCAGGCAGGCGCTCATCTCGATGGCGATCCAGTGGCGGAACTCCATGCCCAATCCCATCAGATGGGCGCCGAGCAGGATGTTCCACTTGGGCAGGTTGTAGACGAACAGGCTGCCGCCCGGACGCAGGATGCGCACGCATTCTGCAAGCCAGCGCTTGCACCAGGCCAGGTATTCGTCGTCCCGGAGCGCATCGTCGGTGCGCGCGCCATAGCGCTTGCCGATGTTGAAGGGCGGGTCGGCGAAGACCGTATCGATGCACGCCGTCCGGATGCCGGGCAGGATGGCCAGGCAATCTGCGCCGAAGAGGACGCCGCCCTTGCCGCGATAGTACGCCGTCGCGGCGAGCTCCGGAGCAAGGCACCGTTCGGCATCCGTCCCCGTGCTCCTGCCGGCTTCCCGCTGGGTCGATCTGGTCACCGGGGCATCCTCATGGCAGGAGCGCCCGCGTGCCCGCGCTGGCAGCCGGCGCCATCGCTGCGCAGAGCGACGCTCCGCCCGCCAACCGCCGGCCGGAGATGGCTTTGCGTACGCTCCATCACGCCTGGCGATAGGTGAAGATCGAGCCGGCGAGGGTGATCACATCCCCCGCCTTGAGCATGGCGTCGTTGACCTTGGCGCCATTCACCTTCACCGCCCTCCACCCGCCGCTGTTGATCAGGTGGTGGCCGCCGCTCGCTTTGACGATCTTGATCTGCACCGGCTTGACCAGGAAGCCCCTGGCCGGGATGTCCGCCGGGCCCGATCCGATGGTGGTCTCCTCCTTGGTCAGCGGCACGGTGACTTGCCGGCCGCCCTGGTCCAGGCCGATCGCCATGCGCTTCTGGTTCGGATCCGCGGCCATCGCCTTGGCCAGCGCCGATTGATCGACGAACATCGTCATCTCGCCGCCCATGCCGGCCGCGGCCTTCTTCTTGTCGTTCGCTTCGGCAACGCCGGTGGCATCGTAGAGCAGGCTGTGCTTGCCCATCACCACGCGGTCATTGTTGCGCAGGACATGCGTGGTGATCCGCTGCCCGCCGACATAGGTGCCGTTGTTGGAGCCCTTATCCACCACCGCCCAGTCCACGCCCTGCTTGATGATCGAGCAATGGTGGCGGGAGACACCCAGGTTGTCGACGACGATCTCGCAATCGGTGGCCCGTCCGACCTTCATTTCATCCTTATTCAGGGTGAATTCTCCCTGCGGATCGGACCCGAACATCACCGTGATCTTCGCCATACCCACCACCCCCGATTCATTCAACCATAGGATCCACCAGGGGGCGGTCAATGTTCCCCCGCCCATTCGGTCATCGGTGAGCGGCCATGCATCGCCGCATGCCTGGCTGCTTGACGCGGGGCTTGGGAGCTCTGGGGCGGATCGCGGTCAGCGCGCGCCCATGATGCAGCCTGGCACCGGGCCCTGCGGATAGGCGCCGATGGCCAGCGCCGGATGATCCTTCGGCAGGCGGAAATCCAGGGTGCCCAACGAGACCGGGCAGTCGGCCACGACCGTGCTCTGCCCATCCTCCAGGGCGAGATCGCGGTGCAGCTGGGCGAGATCGCTGAATCTGAGCATATGCTTCCACGGGACGCCCCAGTTGAACAGGTCGTGCCCGGGCTGCTGGAGGTAGCAGTTCCCGGTGAAGGCGATCTTCAGCCTCTCGAGGCTGAGACCGGCAGGTGCACCGGCGCGCGACTTTGCCAGGTAGGCGGCGGCCTGGTCGGTGGCGGCGGCCCCGCCTTCCGACATCCGGGCCTGCATCGCCTGGGGCCAGTGGCGGCCGTCGCCGATGTCGAACCACCCCCAGACCTGCGCATCGAGGTTGTAGGCCAGGAGGTTGCCGCGGATGATCTCGTCATGGTTCCAGATCCACTCCTCCGCAGGATGGTCGATGCGCGGTGTGGTGCGATCCTGCTCGCGAAAATCGAAGCCTTCGCGATTCCCGATCAGCAGGTTGCGCTCGATGGCGCAACCTGGCGAGCTCGACAGGCAGATGCCCGCCCGCGCACCCCACGCACCTGCGCCGCTGAGCAGGCCGTTGCCGATGACGACATTGTCGTGCGCATGCAGGCCCAGGCTGATCTCATAGAAGATCCCGGCATCCTCATTGTCCGCGATCAGGCATTGCGACACCGAGCAGTCCTCGTTGCCGATGTCGAACCAGATGCCGACGCCATGGTTGGCGATGAAGCGGCTCTTCTCGATCACCACCCCCCGGCACAGGCACAGCTTGTCGCCTCCCGCCTCCCAACCGCGCGCGAAATCCTTGGCGTTGTTGCCGCTGATGGTGCAGCCATCGATGTGCAGGCGGTGGGCGCCGGTCCCGCCGTAGCCGAGCTGCCCATTGTTCTCGAAGCGGCATCCGCGCACGGTGATGTCTGTCCCGCGGAACTGCGCACCGCAGCCGTTGGACTGCTCGAAAAGGCACGCCTCCACCAGCGCATGGGCACCCTGGAAGACGGCCATGCCCAGCTGGGCGCGGTTGCAGGCATAGCGGAAATGGAGCCCCCTGGTGGTGATGTAGTCGCCACGCACATCCCACAGGACATCGCGCAGCGATGCTTCGACGGTCTGCCGATCGACCGGCTCATCGCCTGAGCTCTGCACCAGCAGTCGTCCGGCGACGGCATCGATGCAGAAGGAGCCCCGGCTCATCTGCCCCACCTCGAGCACCTGGTGGGCGAGATAGTTGTTGACGATGACCTGCTCCACCCGGCCGATCACCGCATGGTACGCATCGGACGGATGGGTAGTGCCGCCGTTCAGGCGGTGCGGCCACGGGGCGCTGAAGATGTTGGCGGCCCCGGGCTCGCGGCGCCAGCCGGCGATGGGGTCGGCGCCGGTGACCACCACCTCCGCGCCGATATCGGCCTGGACGGTGATCGGCCGGTCGATGGTGCCGGACACCGGCAGGACGACCGCTTCGCGGTAGAGGCCGGAGCGGATGAGCACGCTATCGCCCGCCTTGGCCTGCTTGACCGCGCGGCCGATGGTCGCAAACGGCTTCTCCGCGGTGCCAGGTCCATCATCAGAAGCCGATGCCAGCCGCTGATCGACCACCAAGGTCGCTGCTGCGAGCGGTGGTGCGAAGGACACCAGGCACCAGAGCCAGGCGACGGCGGCCATCGTCGCCCTCACCCAGGGTCGAGCGCCTCGGGTCTGCATTGCCAGCTGCCTGCTCATCGGCTATCCTCCAGGGACGTCTCAGGCCGCGCCGCGCCAGCATGATGGGGCTCCCACCCGGGCATACGTTCACGTCCTGCCATGCTGACCATCCTGTCCATGACCTTCATCCTGTGGGCTGCCTTCATCCTCTCCGTGCGCTGGCTCCCCCGGCTGCCGGGCCTGCCCTTGGTCTTTGCCGCACTGGCCGCCATCGCTGCGCTGAATGCCGCGTACTATCTGCATCTGTGGGATGCGAGCATCTGGTACTACCGCTATCGCACGGCGACGTTCTCGGATTTCGTGCCCGCCCTCTCCGGCTTCTATGTCGGCTGCTGCCTGTGGCGACGCACCGGCTGGTCCTGGCTGGTATGGCGGACCGTCGTCACCTGCATCGCCGTGCTGGTCCCCTGGGCCAAGCCGCTGCTGGACCCCCTGGAGTACCCCGCGATCGACAATGTCGTCGTCGATGGCGCCATCAGCCAGCAGTCGTCGAGCACCTGCGGTCCCTGCGCACTCGCCTTCACCCTGGCGCAATTCGGCGTGCTGGTCAGCGAAGGGACGCTGGCGCGCGAGGCGTTCACCAGCGGATCCGGCACCGAGCTGTGGTACCTGGCCCGCTGCGCCGAGCGCCGGGGCTTCACCGTGAGCTACCGCATCGACCAGCGCATCCTCGGGAAGGATTCCATCATCGGCATCTCCCTCGCTGGCACCGGGCACTTCATCTCGGTGATCGCCGTCGATGGGGAGCGCGTCTCCATCCACGATTCGATGAAGGGGCGCAGGGTGTTGACCGCAATGCAGCGGCGCGACTCCTTCGGCTACCAGGGCATGTACCTGAAGATCGGCCGGCCCCCGGTGGGCCGGCTGCCGATGCGCCTGGGCCGGCCGGATCGGACCGCTGATCCATCGTGCCGTGCATCCATCTCAGGGGAGCTGGACGACGTAGATCCGATGCTTGTCGGCGACCTTGCGGTGGTAATAGAGGAGATGCTCGTTGGCGCTGAAGGCCGAGCCCTCGACGAACTCGCCGAGGCCGGCCAGGTGCACCGGCTCCGAGAACGGCTCGTCACGCGCGCTCCGGCGGGCGCGGTAGATCTGCGGCGCCGCCTGCCCCGAGGCGGGATCGGCGCGGGTGAAGAACAGCGTCAGCAGGTCCGCGGATATGGTCGGCGCATATTGCAGGGCACCCTGCTTGTTGACGCGCGCGAGCATGGTGGCGCTGCTGTGTGATCGCTCGAACCGTCCGTCCGTCCATGCGGCGATGACCAGCTCCGCGGTGCGGGGCCCTGCACCGGGCTCGAATCGGCTGTCGACGATGATGAGCGTCTTCCCGTCGGCGCTGACATCGACATCGAAATTGACAATGCCTGGCGTCTTCCTCGAGATCGACTCCAGCAGGTGCACATCGGTGACCACGCCCTCGGCGAAATGGCCGGTGTAGATCGTGCAGAGGGTCTCGGGATAGCTGCGGGGCGAGACGAAGTACATGGTCCCGGCGCGATCCATGGTCGGGCAGCCCTCGAGGGCGGGGGTATTGACCCCTTCGACCTTGCCCCGGTAGATCCAGGTGACGTCATCCCGGCGCTCGGCGTAATGGATGTCGGTATCGGCAGGCGGCTGGTTGAGGTTGTTGAACAGCAGGTACCGGCCATCCCGGCTGACGAAGGGCTCCATCGCATGGTCAGTGTACCCGAGGATAGTCACCACGGATGGCTCCCCGACCTGGAGGTCCTCGGCGCTGCCGCGTCCAGGCGACCCGGCGACGAGCGCTACCGACAGGGCGATGAGGAGGATGCGGACGGGCTGATGCATATGTTCCTGTCGTCCAGCGATGGCGGTCGATCAGCGCCGTGCGACGGGGGCGGGTGCTGCCGCCCAGGTTCGATGAGGGCACCTGCTGTCAAGGCGGTCGCCGGATCGGCGATCGACGCTCAGCGGCAGCCACCGCGGCAGCGTGATGGCCGCGTCGCTCCTGCCGGCGATGTCCGACATGGCAATCACCCGCTTCCCAGGGATCATCGCCGGTGCGATGCGCCGCACCATCCTCCTGCTGCACCTCTGCGGAGCCCTGCTCGCAGGGCTGTTCCTGATCGTCCTCGGCGTCACCGGAGCGATCATGGCCTTCGAGGAGGACCTCGATCGCCTGATGAACCCCGCGCTCTACGCCTCCCATCCCGAGCGCGAACCCCTCGGGGTCTCTGCCATCCTGAGCGCCCTGCGCAGCTCCCATCCGACTGAGCGCATAAGCCGGCTGCAGCTGCCGCAGGTGCGCGGCGGCCCCTTCATCACCCAGATCGCCAACCGCCAGGTGTTCGTCGATGGCGCGACCGGCTCGATCAACGGCACGCGCAGCGGACCGACCCTGCTGGTGCGCATCCACCAGTTCCACATCTCGCTGATGTCCGGCCGTCCTGGCAGCGTGATCCTGGGGGTGGCATCCATCCTCCTGGTCGTCCTGATCGGTACCGGCCTGTACCTCTGGTGGCCGCATAAGCGCTCACGGGTGGAGCTGCGCCGGGTGACCGGCTTCGATCTCCATAACGCCATCGGCATCTGGTCGTCACCGCTGGTCGCCATCCTCGGTGCGACCGGCATCATCATCGCCTTCAGCGAGACGGTGATCCCGCTGGTATATGCCCTCTCCGGCTCGTCCCCACCCGCGCGCGATGCGCCTTCGACCATCCAGCCTGGCAGTCAGCCCATCACCCCGGAGGACGCCATCCGCACCGCGGTCGCCACGCTGCCGGGCGCCGCACCGCTGGCGCTCACCTGCCCGAGCCAGCCGTCGTCCTCGTACGTGGTGGCGTTGCGCTTCCCCGAAGACCTCACCCCGGGCGGCAGGAGCTGGGTGGTGGTCGATCATTACCGCGGCGTGCCGCTGGTGATCGAGGACTCGCGCCACCCCCCGGCAGGCGCGGGGGTCGCCACCCTCAACCGCGCCATCCATACCGGGGATATCGGCGGCTATGCGGGCAAGGCCGCGGTGTCGGCCGCGAGCGTCGCGCTGGTGGTGCAGGTGATCAGCGGAGCATGGCTCTGGTGGCAGCGCCGCCGGCGGCAGGCCCAGGCAGGCCGTCGCCAGGTCGCCGCCTGATACAGCGCACCAGCCGCCATGCTGGCGCATCGCCGGCGGCCAGCGCTCATCGCCCGGTCGCTTCGCCCGGGCGCGCCTGCTGGTCAGCGCTCTGGCCGTCCGGGGGATCGAAGACCGACAGCTGCTTCGCGCCCTGGTCGGTCCCGAGCACCTTGTCGACCAGGTCCTGGGCCTCGGCGGCGTACCAGGAGCGGTCGATGATCCCCACATCGATGCGCGCAGGATCCACCACCCGGACCGCGCGCTGGGCGATGGTCGCCGCTGGGCGCCCCCCGGTGAATTGGACCAGGGGCGTGCCGCCGCGCCCGATGACCCAGCGGACCACCGATCCGGCCACCGGCACCCCGCCCCACAGGAGGTCGCGTGCATGCCGCCAGCAGGCGAAATCGGTGATCGCCGTGCTGGCACAGATGCTCTCGGCTATCGGCGTGCCAGAGACCAGCCGCTCGACTGCCGCGCGCGCGATGATCGGTGCCGTCGACCGCCGCGCGCCCTCGCCCTCCTCTTCGCCACCGGCGAAGCGGCCGCGGGCCTTGGCCACCCGGCCATCGGGGCCGGTGGCGATGTAGTCATTGACGCTGGTGCGCCACAGCCGCTGGTAGCCCGACCGCTCGAGCGTCAGGCCGGTCGCCGCCTCCCAGGCCTGCGCAGCGAGCGCAGGATCGCCCGCCACCACCACGCCGTCGGTGTTCGCCGAGACCAGCCGGCAGCCGGCGTCCAGGCATCCCTCGATGAGCTGCAGCAGCCTCAGCTGGCCGGTGAGGACGACGCGCAGCGCGTCCGCAGGCGAGAACAGGCTGCTGCGATGATTGCCGAGCTGGCCGTAGAGGCTGTTGATGACGACCTTCAATGCGTTGCTCGCCACCTGGTCTCCCATGCGCTTGGCGGCCAGCCGGCGCTCCATCAGCCGCCGCACCCGGGCGGGGAAGTCCGGGAGCTGGGGCGGGGAGATGCTGTCGCTGGCGATCAGCGAGGGGTAGTAGGAGGCCACATCCAGGTCCCACAATGGCCCCGCGACCACCCCTGGCGGATCAGCTGAATGCAGCCCGCCGACACCCAGGCCGAGGTACGCTCCGGCGACGGCGAACTGGGTGCCCACCTCGCTCTCGAGGGCGAGGTGCCCCCGCTCATTCCAGCGCACGGTCCCCGTGAGGATGGCCTGCATGGCGGCGCGCACCTCCGTGCGCGCCGCCGAGAAGCGCTCGGGATGCGCCAGGAGCTGGAGCACCGGCAATGCCCCGGGGACCACCGCGCGGCGGATGTCGTCGCGGCGCGCGCCCTCCAGGACCACCATCTCCGCCAGATGGCCCGACGCCGACAGCCACGCGGCATCCCCGATCCAGGGATGGTCCGCGCGCAGGCGCTCGCGTACGCTGAGCTGGCCCTGCGCACGCTCCATCAGCAGGCTGATGGCGGCCACCGCCATCAGCGGCTGGCCATCCGGCAGCGCCAGGCCGGCACGGCAGCAGGCAGCCTCGAGGTCCCCCACGATCACACCCGCGTCGATGGTCGCCTTCCAGGTCCGCGGCTGGCGGCGCAGCTCCTGGATGCGCTGCCGCTCCACCTCGCCGCGGTCAAAGAGCGCCGGTACCGCCGGATCGCCATGGGCGATGGCGCACAGCAGGCGGTCGATGTCCCAGCTCGACAGATCCCCGATGGCAGCCGTCTGCACCACCAGTCCGGGATCGTCGAGCAGTGCCTGGGCGACCTCCCAGGGCAGGATGCGCCCCCCACCAGGAGCATGGACGGCGAGACCGTGGGCGGTGGGGAGGACTGAGAGCGCCGGCACGCCGTCCCAGGATGGTCTCGGGGTTCCGCCGCCAAGGGGGCTGGGCTGCGGACCAGGCCGAGGTGTGCCGGATGTCGCCGTCCGGCATCCCGCCCTGGTGCTTGCACGCATAAGCACAGCCGCTATCTGAGCAGTCGCCATGCCAGTACATCACCGCATAGAACGCGAAGCGCATCGCATGGTCCTGATCGTCAGCGGACCCCTGTGCAATGACGAGGTCGATCGGGCGTATGCCGAGGCCTTCGCCAGCCCGGAATTCGTTCCCGGCCTCGATACCCTGATCGACATCCGCGCCGCAAGCACCAACCCGACGCCAAGCGAGCTGCGTGAGCGCGCGCGGCGGTCTGCGGAGATGACGCGCTCGCTCTCCGGCCATGTCGCCCTGGTATTCGCCACCAATGATGTCCAGTACGGCATGGGCCGGATGTATACCGTCTTCGCCCAGGAGCGCGGCCTCAATGCCGAGGTCTTCACCGACCTGGCGGAGGCCCAGACGTGGCTGGCTTCACTGCGCAACCGGACACGCGGGTGAATGGCGCGCATGCCCGCAGCCGGTCGCCTCGGAGCTCAGCCGCTGCCCATGCTCCTTGCTCCCTCGCCATTGCGGCCATACTCGCCCCATGAAGCCGCCTGACGATAAGCACATCGCTGCCGCGCTCGAGCTCGCTGATGCGCTGCTGGCCGAATTCAACGACTCGACCAGCAACATCAAGGGTATCGGCCGGATCACGATGGAGAAGCTGCTCGCCTATCAGAAGATCGCCGAGAAGGCCCTTCGCCGACAGGCCAAACGCCACCCCGACGGACCCCAACCCGGATAAGCCGCCTGCCAGGCGGGCGCTGCACCGGGCGGCTCAGTGGTATCCGCGTCTTCGCCCTGGGATCAGCGTCCCTTGGCGAGCTTGGCGGCCTTCTTCTCTTTCTTCGACAGCAGGGGGGCCTTCTTCGTCTCACGCTTGGTATTCTTCTCTTTGACCATGGTATGCTCGCTTGGTGGCGTTGTGTGGGGAGAGGTCGGGTACAGCGCCGGAGTGTCGCTCGCATCGGCTCGATCGCAAGCGCAGGAGCACGGCTAATCCATTCGCGCCACAGCAGCGACAGACCGTCGGTCGGGCCGATCGGGTGATGGAGGACGGTCCGCCATACCTCCTGGACGGACGCTGTCGTTGCGCGACGCCGACGTTTGCATCGCCAGCGCGTCGCTCTTTCCTTGCACGTGCATGCCACCTGCCTAAGGTGACAGGGATTCGACGGTATTCGCCCCTTCGATCACCAGCACGGGATCACCAGCATGGATGTACGTCGATTGGCGCTTGCCACGGCATGCTTCGGCCTGCTGGGCCTCGCTGCAGCCGCAGAGCCCGCCGCCACCCCCGCTCCAGCAGCCGGCGCCGCGTCCGCGGGAGCTGCGCCGAGCCAGGCCGACGCCGAGGCCCAGGTCGCCCGCGGCACCAAGGCGATGCACGATTCGACTGCGGATGCCAGCCGCGCGGTCGCCGCTGCGGTGGCCTTCTCCCAGGCCATCCGCTATTACCAGGCGGTCGGCGATGTCGATCGCGTCTGCGACCTGGAGGCCAACATCTACTGGTGCAAGAAGCGCATGACCCCCGACGACGTCGCGCACTTCACCTCGCAGAACCAGGGAGACCAGGGGGTCACCCAGGCCCTGGCGACGATCGAGGCGGTGGCCACCAAGACCGTCCCCAAGGAGGAGGCGGCCAGCTATCTCGACCGGGCGCAGAAGTACGCCCGCGAGCATCCGCAGGACTATGGGCAGATCTCGGTGCACTACTTCGAGGTCGCCGAGCGCTTCATCGGCACCGACGTCTCGCTGACGGCGCAGAAGCTCAGCCTGGAAGCCCAGCAGCGCGAGATGGCGCAGCTGAAGCAGGACCAGGACATCGAGCGGAAGACCCTGTTCAGCCGCTCCGATGCCGCTGCCGGCCCCGGCCAGCATGCCGCGATCCCCGGGCCGGACGCCGTGCGCACGGCGATCGCCACGATCCGCAAGCTCTACCGGGATGATTTCGCCAAGACCAAGGCCAAGGACAAGCGCGAGCTGGCTGGCAAGCTGCTCGAACAGGCGCCGCTGAGCAAGGACGATCCGGTCACCCAGTACGCCCTCCTGAGCGAGGCCATCGACCTGGCCCTCGCCTCGTCCGACTGGTACGGCGTATTCACCGCCTGCGATCTCATGGCCCAGTCGTTCGCCGGCATCGACGCCAAGGCCAAGAAGAAGGAGGTCTACGCACGGGCGCGGGCGAATCCGGTGGCGCAGGCCATCCTCAAGCTGGTCGACAACCCCGACGATGCCGATGCGAACACCGTGGCGGGCAAATACTTCTGCTTCGACAGCGCCTCCTGGGACATCGGCCTGCCGCTTCTCGCGCATGGCAGCGACCACGACAGCAAGGCCATCGCCGAGATGGAGCTGCTCAAGCCCTCCGGTGGCCCGCAGCAGGTCGAGCTCGCCGATCGCTGGTATGATGCCGGACACAAGGCATCGGGTGCGACCAGGGAGCCGATCCTGGAGCGTTCGCTGTTCTGGTATTCCCAGGCCGCCCCATCGATCACCGGCATCACCAAGACGCGCATCACCCAGCGCCTGGACGAGCTTATCGCCTACGTCGCCAACGAGCAGGGCGTGCCGCCGGCGCTGATGCCATCGCGGCTCTACACCGGCACCTGGGACCGCTACAAGACCCTCTTCCTGGTCAAGGCCGCCAAGGGCCCGCAGGGCACCATGCAGGTGACCACCTCCTGGGGCAACCTCTCGGTCACCTACGAGGCGCCGGTGACCTGCGATGCCAAGGGTGTCCTGCATGTCGACAGCCACGACGCGGTGGTCTCGGGTCCGGGCAAGGGCGGCTTCATCCCCGACAGCTTCACCTTGCAGCCGAATGGGGCGCTCGAGCAGTTCGACACCCGCGGCGACCACAACCAGGGGACGTTTACCGTCGGGCAGAAGTGATAGCCGCAGTGAGGTGAACGGGTCGACTGCCGACGCCTTCGCCAGCATCTGGACGACGGGGACTGCCGCCGACGCCGAGTCGACTCCCCAGCAATGGATCTCTTGGCTGACCGTGCGGTAGCGGCTCCCGTGCCTGCCCAGGCCTGCCCGGCAGCCTGCCACCGATGCGCTGGGCATCGCTGATCGCCACTCTGATATGTAACCGACTGCATAGCAACGCATTGCATCAGATCTTGATATATTCCCATAACAGCATATAAGACCGTCATGCCGCGCCTGGCGACCACCTCGGATGTCTTCAATGCCGTCGCCGAGCCCCAGCGGCGCATCATCCTCGAGCTGCTCGCCCGAGGCGAACGCCCGGTGAATGACATCGCCGAGATCCTGCACATCACCCAGCCGCAGGCTTCCAAGCATTTGCGCGTCCTGCGCGCCGTGCAGCTCGTGCACATGCGCGTCCACGGCCAGCAGCGGCTCTACCGCCTGCAGGGCGATGGGCTCAAGCCGATGCACGACTGGGTCGCGCATTTCACCCACTTCTGGAATGCGAGCTTCGACCGTCTCGATACCTACCTTGCCGACCTGCAAACCAAGGAGTCCGGCCATGATCCCCTCCCCTGAGACGCGCCGACCGTCCGCCGCTCGCGAGATCCTCATCAGCCGCATCTTCGCCGCGCCACGCAGCCTGGTCTACCGCACCTGGACCGATCCCTCCCACATCAGCTCGTGGTGGGGTCCACGGGGCTTCTCGACCACCACCTCCTCCATGGACCTGCGCCCGGGCGGCATGTGGATCTACGTCATGCACGGGCCCGATGGCAGGGACTACGAGAATTGGATCCGCTACATCACCATCGTCCCCGAGGAGCTGCTCCACTACGACCACGGCGGCGGCAGCGCCGAGGCGCCCGCCCATTTCCAGGTGACCGTCGCCTTCACCGAGCTGAAGGAGCACACCCTCGTCAGCATGCTCTCGGTGTTCCCCAGCGCCGAGGCGCGCGACCAGGTGGTCAGGTACTATGGCGCAATCGAAGGCGGATATCAGACCATGGCGCGCCTGGCGGAGCAGCTGGCCGGCGCGGCCGGCCGGCCGGCGGGACGGTCGTTCGTCTTCCGACGCACCGTTGCCGCACCGCGCGAGCTGGTGTACCGCGCCTGGACTCAACCGGACATGCTCTCCCGCTGGTGGGGTCCTAAGGGCTTCACCATTCCGCACTGCGTGTTCGAGGCGGAGGCGGGTGGCCGCATCCACATCGACATGCGCGCCCCCGATGGCACCGTCTACCCGATGGGCGGCACGGTGCTCGAGGTCACACCTCCCGATCGCCTGGCCTTCCTCGCCATCGCGCTCGGCGCACAGGGCGTCCATGAGCTCGAGAACCTCACCATCGTCACCTTCGCCGAGAGCGGCGGACACACGACGGTGTCGGTCGAGGTCACGGTGCAAAACGCCACTGCCCGGGGCGAGAACCACCTGAAGGGGATGGACGCCGGGTGGACCTCGTCCCTGGTGCGCCTGGAGGCCGCCGTGGCGTCGTTGGATGGGAACTCCAAGCCCCGACCTAGTATCTCGTCCGGCTGAGCGCGGTTGCACCCGCCTGCGATTGCCTGCCCACATCCGCGTGGCAGCCTGCTGTGCGGACGCACGCCTGCGCGTCGCCACTGTCCTCGTCATCCATCCACCCTGCGTGAGAGCCTGAGATGAAATACCTGACCGCCATCGCCGGGGCCCTGTTGGGGCTGATGTTCCTCATCGCCGCCAGCTTGTATTTCCTCGGGGTCGGCCCCAAGCCGAACCCGCCCGCCGGCTCCGCGACCGCACTGTTCCTCGGCGCCCTGGTGCCGACCGGCTACTTCACCGTGGTGAAGATCCTGGAGATCGTCGGCGGCGTCCTGGTCGCGCTCCCGCCGACCCGCCGGCTGGGCCTGCTGATCCTCGGTCCGATCATCGTCAACATCCTGCTCTTCCACCTCCTGATCGCCAAAGGCGAGGGCATCGCCAATGCCCTCCCGGTTGCGGTGCTGGCGCTCTTCCTCGTGTGGGCCGAGCGCCGAGCGTTCGCGGCCTACCTGCGCGGAGGCTGATCGACCGGAGCCTGCTTGCGCAGCGGCGCCGCCAGTCAGGCCGACGCGCCGCCGCGAGGTGCTCCTTGCTCCGCTCGCGATGGCAACACAGTCCGGACACCCCACGCGGACGCCGGCGATGCTCGGATTCGAAACCATCCTGCTGCTGGTCATCGTCCTGATGGTGCTCGCGCCCCTGGCCAAGCGCCTGGACATCCCCCTGCCGGTGGTGCAGGTCGCCGCCGGGTTGCTGCTGTCGGCCATACCCCTGCTCAAGGATCTCGAGTTCGATCCCGAGCTGGTCTTCCTGATATTCGTGCCGCCGCTGCTCTACTGGAGCTGCATCACCTCGTCCATGCGGGATCTGCGGCGCATGCGCAAGGAGATCGGCGTGCTCGCGGTCGGTGCGGTGGTGGCCACCATCGCCGCCGTGGCCCTGGCCAGCCACTATGGCCCGCCGCATCTGGCCTGGGGTCCCGCCGTGGTGCTGGGTGCGATCATCTCGCCACCCGATGCTGCGGTGACGATCGCCATCGCCCGCCAGCTCGGTCTGCCTCGCCGGCTGGTGTCGCTGCTCGAGGGCGAGACGCTGTTCAACGACGTGGCCGCCTTCACCGCCTATCGCATGGCGATCGCCGCCACCGTCACCGGCACCTTCGTCGCCAGGGATATCCTCCCCACCCTGCTCTATGCCGCCCTGGGCGCCTTCGCCATCGGCTGGCTGGTGGCGCAGGGCGTCTGGTGGCTGCGCCGTCACATCCATGATCCGATCGTCGCCAACACCCTGTCGCTGATGACCGCCTATGCCGCCTACCTGCCGGCGGAATGGCTGCACACCTCCGGCGTGGTCGCGGTGGTCACCACCGGTCTGATGCTCGGCCGTTCCGCCCCGCGACTGGTCGACGCCGCCACCCGGGTGCAGGCCCAGCAGGTCTGGCCGCTGGTGATGTTCATCCTCAACGGACTGATATTCCTGCTCATCGGCCTGCAGATCGGCCGCCTCGGGATCGCGGTTGCGGTCGGCCATGATGGCGACCTGCTCGTCGCCGCCGCGAGCATCTGCCTGGTTGTGATCGCCGTCCGGGTCGCCTTCGTCTTCTGCGCATCGTATCTCCGGAGCCTGATGCATGGCCGGGCTGCGGCCGGCAGCCAGCGGCATTGGAGCGAGATCCTGTTCGTCGCCTGGACCGGCATCCGCGGCGGCGATACGCTGGTCACCGCCCTCGCCATCCCGCTGACCATCAGCAACGGCGCGCCGTTCCCCGGACGCCATGCCATCCTGGTCATCGCCTTCGCCGTCATCCTCGTCACCCTGGTCGCCCAGGGAGCGACGCTGCGGCCCTTGATGCGCAAGGCGACCATGGCGGAGGATCTCTCGGAGATCGAGGAGGACCGCCTGGCCCGGCGCGAACTCTCCCTGGCCGGGGTCGCCCGGCTGAGCGAGATCGCCGCCGAGCGGCACCTGCCCGATGACCTGCTGCAGCAGATCAAGATCCACCACCACATGCGCCGCCATGTGCGCTCCGGATCCGAGCATCAACCGGAGAACATCGGTTCATCGATCCTGGCAAACCAGCTGCTGACCATCAATCGCCAGGTGCTGAAGGCCGAGCGCGAGGCGGTGCTCACGCTGAGGGATAAGGGCCTGATCGGCGATGACATCCTGCGCACCATCCAGCGTGAACTCGACCTCGAGGAGCTGGTGATGATGCGCAAGGCCGAGGAGGTGTGAGGCCCCGTGACTTCCCCGTGGCGGCCACGCCTCACAGGATCGCCCGCACCACCCCGCCATCGACGCGCAGGGCCGAACCGGTGGTGGCCGACGCCAGATCGCTGCAGATGTAGGTCACCAGCGCCGCGACCTCCTCCACCGAGGCGAAGCGCTTGATGAGCGAGCTCGGCCGCACGTCGCGGAAGAAGGCGCGCTCGACCGCGGCCGCATCGGTGCCCTGCGCACGGGCGAGTCCAGCGACGAAGCCGCTGACCCCTTCCGAGGCCGTCGGCCCGGGAAGCACCGCGTTCACCGTCACCCCGGTGCCAGCCACCGACTCGGCGATCCCGCGCGCCACCGCGATCTGCGCCGTCTTGGTCATGCCGTAGTGGACCATCTCGGGCGGGATCTGGACCGCTGATTCGCTGGAGATGAAGACGATGCGGCCCCAGCCGACGGTGAGCATCCCGGGGAGGTAGGCGCGGCTCAGGCGCACCCCGCTGAGCACGTTGACCTCGAAGAAGCGCCGCCAGTCAGCGTCGGGTATCTCCAGGAACGGCTTGGGCTCGAAGATCCCGAGATTGTTCACCAGGATGTCGACGGCGGGCAGCCTCGCCAGGAGGGTGGATACCCCCGCTTCGCTGGCGAGATCCGCTGCGATGCCCGAGACCGCCCCCCGCGGATGGATCGCCGAGATGTGCGCGATGGCCGCATCGACTCGCGGCTGGGTGCGGCCGTTGACGGTGACCGCTGCCCCTTCACCCACCAGCGCGGTCGCGATGGCCAGGCCGATCCCGGCCGTCGAACCGCTCACCAGCGCGCGCCTGCCGTTCATGCGCAGATCCATGGCCTGCCTCCGAGGTTGTGCGGCTCCGGCCGCGTGCGCCGGCGATGATAGCCGCGGCAGGCCCGCTGTCACTCCGCACGGCCCGCGCGCCGCCGCCGGATGCCGGTTGCGGCGATGCGGGCGCAGGCGGGATGCCTCGATGACGCAGGTCATGCTGCGCATGGGAGGCACCATTTGCACTTCTCCCGCCGATATCTCCAATGTCGGACACAAGGGTGCCGTGCCATGTCCAGCTCCTCCCCAAGCGACCTGCAGGAACCCCTGGCCAAGCGCCTGGCGGGTCTCGCCGCCGAGCGCAGGCGCGATATCCCGCCCGGCGGGGTGGTGATGGCGCTGCGCACCGTGCAGCAGGTGACGGTCTCGCGCGGCCGCTTCGGCGCCAGCTGGTCGCAGCGCCTGGTGATGGCGAAATGGGTGCTCTCCGGTTCGGCCATCATGGAGGTCTCGGGCCGCCGGATGTCCTTCGGACCGGGACAAGTGGCAATCTACATGCCGACCATCCCCCATCGCTTCTGGGCGGTGGAGCCGACCAACGAGATGTGCTGGTTCACCACGGATGGACCGTATGCCGAGCAGGTGGTCCTCGAGCTCGGCCTGAAGCCCGGCATCTACGCTGTTCCGCCACCCGCATCGGAGGACCTGCGCGAGATGGCCGCCAGCCTGAAGGATTCCAGCCTGGAGGGGCGGCGGAGGTCCAGCCTCATGGCGATCGCCGCCTGGTATCGCATCGCCGACGCCATCCGCACCGAGCCGCCGATCGACCTGGTCGGCCGCATCCGCCATCTCATATCCCAGGAGTTTGCCGATCCCGGGCTGTCCATCTCCGGGATCGCCAAGCGGGTCGGCTACCATCGCGCGTCCTTGAGCCGCCTGTTCCGCCAGGAGACCGGCGAGACCATCATCGCCCACCTCACCCAGGCGCGCTTGCGCGAAGCACGCGCCCTCTTGGCCAACACCGGCGAGCGTGTGGCGGTGGTCGCCCGCCAGTGCGGCTTCAGCCAGTCCGCCTACTTCTGCCGCTGGTTCCGCACGCATGCGGGTGCATCCCCGGGCACGTTCCGCAGCGCGCGGGTGCGCAGGCCGGCGAGATCCCCGCCCCTGGGCGGGCAGGGGGCCAGGGGCGCGTGACTCCGACCCGGCTCAGGCCGCCGGCGCGTCTGCGCTGAAACGCACCCGGCCAGCGGCAGTATACATCCCTGTGCGGTGCGTGCGCGTGGATCGCCAGATGGCGGTGACGCCGGCGTCCTGCCGCTGCTTGCCCCGCACCCGAGGAACGGCCCCATGCGCATCACCATCCTGCTGCTCGCAACGCTCCTGGCCGCCTGCTCGACCGTGGACCGCGCCGCTGAGCCGGCAGCCGGCGATGGCGTCACCTTCACCGCCGGCATCGAGTTCGCGGATCCCGACGACCAGCACCTCAAGCTCGATCTGGCGATGCCCGCGAGCGGAACCGGCCCATTCCCCGCCATCGTCTGCATCCATGGGGGCGGATTCCGGGCTGGCACCCGCGAAGGGTACGACGGGCTCTGCCGCACGCTCGCCGCGCATGGCTACGTCGCGGTGACGGTGACCTATCGCCTCGCGCCGAAGTATCCCTTCCCCGCCGCCGTGCTGGACTGCAAGGCCGCTGTGCGCTGGCTGCGGGCGCATGCCGCGGACTACCACGTCGATCCGGCGCGCATCGGCGTCACCGGCGGTTCCGCTGGCGGCCATCTGGCGCAGTTCCTCGGGGTCACCAATGGCGTGCATGAGTTCGAGGGGACCGGCAATCTCGAGCAATCGAGCGCGGTGTCGTGCGTGGTCAACTGCTATGGCCCGAGCGATTTCACCAAGGTCTATGGCAAGAGCGTCGATGCCGCCGAGGTGCTGCCGCTGTTCTTCGGCGGCGATCTGACCACCAAGCTGCACGAGCACATCGTCGGCAGTCCGATCTCCTGGGTCACCCCTCTGGCGGCCCCAACCCTGTGCATCCATGGCACAGACGACAAGTATGTGCCGCACGAGCAGTCCGTCTGGCTGGTGGAGCGGCTGAAGTCGTGCGGGGTCGAGGCCGAGCTGCTGACCATCCCCGGCGCAGGCCATGGCTTCAAGGGCGCCGATGCGCAGACCGCCCAGCAGGCCCTGGTCGCCTTCTTCGACCAGCATCTGCATCCCGCCCACTGATCCACCTTGCCGACTGCGCTGACCCGGCGGAAGGGAGCGCTGGCGGGACGCCTGTGCGGCTCTGCAAGAAATTGCTGCCCAGGCCCTTATGGTCGCCGAGCTGCCCGCGAAAGGCGCTCCCCGCTGGGCACGACTGGGGCGCCCACAGGGCCGTTTCCCGGCCGTCCCCTTGTCTGAGGCCATTCGGGTGCGTAAGAGAGGGGCATGCCCTTCCTCGATGATCTCAAGCGCTTCGGCATGGTCGCCATCATCCGTACCACCAGCGCCGATGCGGCCGTCGCCACGGCGCATGCGCTGTTCCGCGGCGGCGTGCTGGCCCTCGAGGTCACCTACAGCACGCCCGACTGCTGTTCGGCCATCCGGCGGATCATCGCCGAGGCGCCCACGGGAGCGGCGATCGGCGTCGGTACCGTGCGCACGGTTGCCGAGCTGGAGGCTGCCGTAGCTGCCGGCGCCACCTATGCGGTCAGCCCGCATGTCGACCTCGAGCTCATCGCCGCCGCCCGGCGGCTGAAGGTGGCATCGCTGCCCGGCGCCTTCACCCCGACCGAGGTGATGTCGGCCTGGCGTGCCGGGGCGACGGCCATCAAGCTCTTCCCGGCCGTCCAGGCGGGCCCGGAGTATCTGCGCGCGCTGAGGGCCCCGCTCAGCGACATCCCCCTCATGCCCACCGGTGGCGTCTCGATCGAGAGCATGAACGACTGGTTCAGTGCCGGCGCCATCGCCGTCGGCCTGAGCAAGATCACCGTCGGGACGCCGGCTCAGGTGGAAGAACTCGCCCGAGCCGCCAGCAGCCGCCTGGCCACCATCCGCTCAGCCAAGTGAGGTCCCGCTGCAAGGAGCGGACCGGGGGCGGAGCACGAGCGCTGCGCGCAGCGCCCGCATCGGGCGCTGCGCGCAAGGCGCTGGCCTTGCCAGGTCAGAAGTCGACCTGCTTGAGGAACTTCAGCGAGAGCGGGATCTGGGTCAGCGAATCCGGTGACTCGTCCTCGATGAAGTAGTACTTCACGCCGGCACGCTTGGCAGCCGCGAGGATCTTGGGCCAATCCATCTGGCCGGTCCCGAGCGTGACGTCGTTCTTGACGTCCGTATGGCCGCTCAGGCTGCCGGTGGCCACACCCTTGCGCAGATCCTTGAGGTGCATCGACACCCAGCGCGACGAGTACTTGTCCAGCAGCTTCACCGGGTCCTGCCCAGGGAAGACGATCCAGAAGACGTCCATCTGGAAGAACACGGTGTCCTTGTTGGTCTCGGAGATCAGCATGTCCGCCAGCGTACCGCTGCCGTAGGGCTGGAACTCATAGCCATGCAGATGGTCGAAGAAGGTGATGCCCTCCTTGGCCAGGGCTTCGCCGGCCTTGTTGAAGACGCCGATCGCCTCACGCACCTGCTTCTCATCCCAGGGGTCCTGGTGATCGACCCAGGCAACACCGGCATACTTCAGGCCCAGTGCCTTGGCGTCCTTGGCGACCGAGGCGGGATCGCTCTTGAAGCGGCTATAGGGGAAGTGCCCGCTGATGGGGACCAGGCCGCGCGCGTCCAGCATGGCCTTGAAGGTCTCGGCGGGCAGGTTGTAGGTGCCGGCCAGTTCGACGTACTTGATGCCCCAGGCCTTCACCTTGTCGAGCGTCGGCTCAACCCCGGCAGAGGCGAATTCGGCGCGCAGGCTGTAGAGCTGCAGGCCCACCGGTCCCTCGAAGGACGAGCGCTCACCGGTGCCGCACGATGGGAGCGCGAAGGCGAGCACGGCCAGCATGGTGATGAGCACGGTATTCTTCATGGAGGGACCTCGATGAGCGCTGTGTTACCGGTTCCTCCCCGACGAGGCAACCGGCAATGCAGCGCGCACGGTCCGCTGGGCGATCCGCTCGCTGCGCCAAAACCGGCCTTTGCCATGACCGACGCTGTGCTCTGCCCGGCTGCGCCGCTCAGCGGGGGCGCAGGCGCACGGGCAGGAGGCGCAGGAGCACGAACAGCGTCAGCGCCAAGGCGCTCACGCCCGATCCCAGGCCGCATGACCCCCCTCCCCCACCACCTCCCGCTGCGGCAGCCGGGGCGGCAGCCGATCCCGCTGACTGCTGGGTCAACACGATCGTTTGGGTCACCTCAGGGGCCGGCTGGTAGACGCTGTTGCCCGCCTGGTTGGCAGCCACCACCACCGTACCCGCACCGGTGAAGGTCAGCTGCGAAGCCTGCACGGTGGCCGGGCCGCTGAGGACGGAGAACGACACGCCGAGTCCTGAGGTCGCTGTCGCCACCAGGGCGACCTGGTCGGAACCGGCGGACGGAGCACCGGGATTGGCGAAGCTGATGGTCTGGCTCACGAGTCCGATGGTGATCGTCCCGTTGACCCCCTGGAAGGTGTAGTTGGCGGCCGACAGTCCGGCTACCGAGACGGTGATGGGATAGACACCGGCGGGACTCGTGGCGCTCGCGGTGGTCGACAAGGCGGCGCTGCCGGAGACCACGGCCGCAGTGTCGCTGCCCAGGAAGGTGGCCATGGTTGCGCTCAGCGGCCCCGGGGCGCTGCCGACGGTAATGGTCTTTGATACCGCTGTGACGGTCAGCAGGGCCGGGGTGATGTCGAGGCTCCCGCTCGCCGAGCCGCCGCCATGATTGGCATCGAGGCTCGCCGTCACCCGGTACCAGCCGACATCGGTCGGCGGCGTGGCCGTGGCAGAACCGGTGGCGCTCCCGCCCGCTGCGGGATTCCCCGAGTAGGGCTGGTAGCTCACGCTCGCCACCGGGGACGACGGGCCGGTGATGGTCGGCATGACGCTGCTGGGGCTCGCGCTGTAGACCACGGTGGTGGTCGCCGGGAGGATGATGGTGTCGGGCGCGGCCGTGACCGTGAACTGCTGACGCACCTCCGGCGCCGCCAGCCAGGACGCATTTCCCGCCTGGTCGGCGGCGACGATCACCGTGCCCAGGCCGGTGCAGGTGAGCATCGCGTTGTTCAGCGTCGCCGGTCCGCTGACGATGCTGAAGGCCGGTGCCAATCCCGAACTGGCGCTTGCCGAGAGCGGCAGCGTCGCGCCATAGATCTGATTGGCGATGGCGGGGAAGGTGATGGTCTGCGTCCCCTTGCCATCGATCTGGATCGACGCATTCGCCGAGAGGGACCCTCGGCTACCCGGACTCGGCAGGGTCAGCGACACCGGGATGCTGCCGCTGGCGAGCGAGCCACCGCTGAGCGCCGCTGTGCTTGCGACGTCGAGGGCCGCGGACATCTGCCCCTGCTGGATGAGGTAGTTGAAGGTGAGCGTGGCGGAGCCGCTGCCCGAGGCATAGGTGGCCGATGCCGATGGCGTGGTGTTCAGCTGCAGCACTGGCGTCCCGCTGACGGTCACCGGATTGGTGAAGGTCACGAGGATGGGGATGGTGCCGGTATAATAGGTGCCGTTCGCGGAGCTGGTGGTCACCGAGGAGACGCTGGTGAGGGTCGTCCCGATCGAGGCGAAGGCATTCACCAGGCCGTACCCGGACCACGGATCCGGTCCAGTCGAGGCGGGGGCGGTGGTGATGTCGGTGGCCGAGGCCTGCAGGGCGGCGATGATCTGGAGGTTGGTGAAGGTCGGCTGGACGGCCCATGACAATGCCGCCGCGGCCGCGGCATGGGGCGTGGCGCCGGAGGTGCCGTAGAAGGGCTGGAAGTTCGCATTCCACACCGACACCCCGTCGGGTGCGGTGATATCGGGCTTGTTGCGCCGCTGCGGCGCACCTGAGAGCAGCTGTCCGGTGGTCGAGTAGTAGTAGGGGATGCCCGTCGAGCCCCAGCCGCCCAGGGAGCTGAACGGCTCTACCGCATAGGGCGAGGCCGAATAGTCCATCGCCGCGATGGCGAGCACGTTGCTGGTCGTCGCATGGCCCATCGAGGTGCCGAAGCTCAGGACCGTATTGCCGGGCGAGGTCACGCTATATCCATCCGTGAATACCAGCACGCGCATCACCTGGGCGGTGCTGACACCGCCGAAGTAATCGACCGCCAGGTAGACCGTCGCATTCGAGGAGCCGCCGTTCTTGTACTGGATGATCTCGAAGGGATCCCCGGATGGCGCGGCCGCCGTCCCCTGCACCGTGGTGCTCGAGGTGATCGACGAGGTGGTGGAGGCCGTCTTGTAGAGCCAGAGGTTGAAGTCGGACGCGGAGCCGCTGCCCAGGCCCCAGCTTTGGAACGGCTGGTTCCACTGGAGGATGACCTCGATGGTGGCGCCGCCCTGGACGACCAGCGGGAGGTATCCCGGCGCCGTCGACCCGTTGACCCCCCAATTATGGAAGGAGTTGCCATTGGGCGCTCCTTTGGCGTTATGCCCGCCCGTGGTGGAGACCACCGGCATGTAGGTGGCGAGCGCGCAGGTATTGGCATTGTTGCCGGCTGCGGTCAGGTAGATGCCGCCGCCCTGGACGAATTCGCTCGCGGCCTGGGCGATCGGGCCGTCCTGGAAGAACGGCTCATCGAGGTAGCTGATGTCGTCGCAGATGATCGCGCAACCTGCCTGCGTCTTCAGCAGGCCGATGTTGCTCGCCATGTCGGTATCGGCACTGCCGCAGGGCGCGAAGGCGAAGGCCGCCCCGGAGGCGAGGTGGTAGGCCTCCTCCATCATCGCCTCGCCCTCGTCGGTCGAACCGCCGACATCGCCGATGTTGCACACCATGATCGAGGCCGGCAGGTTGCCGTTGGCCTGCGGGTTGGTGCCGGTCAATGTCCCGGGCGCGCTGCCCGCCACGGAGCCAGCCCCGACCGTGCTGCTGGCGTTGATCGAATCCGAGATGATGCCCACGGTCATGCCGGCGCCGGCGGTCTGATAGGTCGACCGCACCTGGTCGGTGTGGATGACGGTATCCGCCGGATCGGTGTAGTTCCCGGGCTGGGCGGTCACCGACTGCCCATGCGTGTGGGGCCGCAGCGCCGGCGCGATCAGCCGCACATCCGGCAGCAGGGCCAGGGCATCGATCTGGGCCATGGTCGCCTCGACCAGCACGGCGTTCCAGCGCGCCGCAGTCGACAGGATGCGCGCGCCGGTGGCCGCGACCGCAGCGGTGGTCGCCGGCGTGACCGGGACATCCAGGCGCACGCGCAGGAGATCCGGCCGGCTGGCCGGGACGGTCAGGCTGCGCAGCCGGGCATCGATGCCCTGGGGCGGGACCGGGACGTCGATGAAGGCGCGGATGGCGGAGCTGATCTTGGCCCGGGGGCTGGCCAGGTCGACCGTAGCAGCGACGGGGATGCCCTCCTCCTCGACCATTGCGGCCGCCAGCTGAGTGCCCAGGGCCAGCAGCATGGCGACGGCCAGGAGCGGTGCCGCCAACTGGCAGCGCGACCACCAGCTCACCCGTGCCATGGGCCGGGCCGCGACCGCCATCGCAGCGCCAATCCATGTGCGGATGTATCCATCGGGAGCTGCACCGGATGTGGTTTGTCGCAGTATGCGCACGCGGTGATTATCGTCTGATGCGGTCAGGCTCAAGCACCATTCTGATGAATTATCGCACTCTCGGGAGTCGGTTCGCCCACCGGTATCGGTGCGCTGCGAGACCCTGCAACGCTCACCATGCATGGTCCCTGCGCGCGCCGGTGATGGGGCGCGAGGCCAGATGACGATCGACCAGCGAGCGTACCGTCAGGGCGGCGTGCAACCACTCGGGCGGGGCAGGCCACGACCGATGCAACCCCTTGTGCCACCACCCTCGCGACCACCCGCCCGTCATCGGATTGACAGGCGCGGTGGCACACAGCGCTGCGCCTGGCAGCCACGGGAGCGACGCCGGTGGGTCGCCGCGACCTCGTTATCGGCACCACCCGAGGAGGAGACCGCCATGGCGATAGCCAACCGGCCCCGTCGCATCGTCGATCTGGAGCTGGAGAGCGCCGAGCCGAGCGACCAGCAGGCGCTCACCCACGCCCTGCCGATGGCGGAGCGCAGCCGCTCATCTCCCGTCAGGCGGCCCATGCCTGACCATTCTCCGCCGCTTGGGCATGCCGAGGAACCCGTCACCCTCACCGAGCCGGACTGCTGAGCGGCATCGTCGGGTGCTGCACGGTGTGAGCTGGAAGGATATGCGGTCACCCCCGCGATAGCACTGTGAAGCGCTGCACGCCATAGCGGAAGTAGGTGTCGTCGATCTCGGCCGCGAAACTGCGCCGGTCCAGCGCCCGTGCTGCCAGCGAGGCCGAGAACAGGCCGCCGAACGGCTCCCAGACGACCTCCTGGGGCTCGGTCGACGCAGCGATGATGCGCGTCATCAGATCAATCGGCTTCTGGTTGAGATGGACCGCCCGCCCATGCGGGGCCTTGAGCCGCTCCCCGTCACGTAGCGGCGGGCGGCTCCAGACATTGGTGACCCCATGCGGGCAGCGGAACGCCGAGCGGCAGCGCGCCCATTCAGCGCCGGTCATGGGCCGCTTGGAATCGCGGGAATAGTACGGTCGGCCCAGCGCACGGCCGTGCTGATTCGCATAGCGGACGATGCGCTCGAACTTGTCGACCGGCGGATAGTACCAGAGATGGCCTTGGTCGAAGTATTTGCGCACCGCCGCGTCGGCGACACCGCAGGCATCGTTCGCCCGGCTCAACGGCAAGCCGGAGCGCTTCCACTCGCTGAGCAGCCAGCGCTTCAAGGGCATGCCGTGCATGGTCTGCTCACGCACATACTGCACGCAGAGCTCGGTGACGACCGGGAAGCGCCGGATCTTGGCGGTGTGCACATTGCCGGCGATGTGGCCCTTGCCCTTGTCCCAGACATTGGCATTCACGTAGCGCCAGCCATGGCGCTCGAGGACCGGGTGCACCGCAGCCCAGCCGATCTCCGAATTCCAGAACCACAAGGTGGTATGCGCCTCGGCGGCCGCCGACCACGCGCGGATATGCGGCTCATACCAGAGCGGCAGATCGAGATGGTCGGAGGTGTCGCCCTCGAAGCCCAGGATCCCATAGGCGCCATCGGAGATGATCGCCGCCGGGCGCTGCCAGCCTGCATAGCAGTCCTGGCAGTCGGCTCGCTGCAAGCTCACCCAGGCATCGACATAGGTTGCTTCCGGGGTCGCCCGCCGCGGCAGGACTATGGCCTTGCCACGGCCGACCGTGCTGGGTGATGGCGTCGCGCGTGCCGTCCTGCCAGCGCCTGATTCCCTGGACATGGTCCACACCTCGCCGCCACGCTACCCGCCCCGGGAGTAACGCCAAGACCGGTTTCCTGGCATCAATCCCTTGTCGCAGAGCCAGTTAGCGAAAAATCTGCGCTCGACAGTTCCCCTCCCGGCGCGGCGTGGACCGCTCCCTCACCATCTGGCTCCGTGGTCCAGTGTCGGGTATCGGCATCGACCGCGCTCGTAACGCCAATCACGACAGATTCTTGCATGCCCCGCTTGCCCTGCCTCGTGTTGACGCCCACACCACACGGTGATCCGCGGTGGCGGGATTCACCACACCCAGGTCGAGGCACCCGCGGCTATGCTGCATGGAGCGGAGATCACATGGCGAGCATCCTGCTGACCATCGGAGCGAGCATCCTGCTGATCGGGCCGGCGCTCGCATCGGATACTCCGATCACGCCTTCTCCCGCGCCCGCCGCAGCTCCCGCGCCAGCGGCAGCGCCTGCCCCAAGCGGGGCGCCGGCCAGCGGCTCGACCAAGGCGGATGCCGCAAGCGGAGCCGACACCCTGGTCGTCTTCGGCATCATCAGCCTGTCGGCCGACCACAAGGCGCTGACACTGACCGATGGAAAGGGCACGGTCACCAAGCTCAAGGTCACGCGCAAAACCGAGGCGACCATCGATCTGCATGACGTCGATCTCACCTCGATATCGACCACCCAGACGGTACGCGTCACCTTCACCGCCGAGCAGGTCGATTCCGTCGACCAGCTGTCGGCGGTCAAGAAGAAGAAAAAGAACCCCTAGCGCAGCGGGGGCGAGCGGGCGGCGCTGCCGGAACGCAGCTGGCCGCGAGCAGCGCTCGCACCGTGCCCTTGCTCGGGCAGGCACCGCCGGAGAGCGCCCGAATGTCCCATCCGCACCTGCGTGGGCCGCTGCCGTAGGCGTCAGCCCCCCCCGCTCTGCCGCCGGTGCGGGGTCATCGCGATGATGGCGCCATCGGCGTGACCGCCTACCCTCTCGCCCATGGTCGATCCCACCATGGCCAGCCGACGCTCAGGTCTCCACCTTCTCGCAGCGCTGCTCTGCCTCGCCGCGGGGCTGGCGAGGGTGTCCGCCGCCGAGGTGATCAGCTTCCTGAACGGCGACCTGGCACGTGCGGCCATCATCGATGAGAGCATCGAGCCGTACTTCTCGCGCCTGGAACCGCGCGAGATGGCGGCGAAGTCCGGTTCGGTCCTCCCCGGCAGCAACGTGGAGGAGCAGCGCAGCGCCTGCAGGCTGCGCTACCAGCAGGCGGTCCAGGACTTCACCGCCGATGAGCAGCGCATCCTGCGCGCGGCCATCGCCACGCTCTCCCCGGTGGTGGCGCGCTATCCGCTGTATGCCTCGCAGCCCTGGTCGTTCATCAAGCTCGCCGCCTCCTTCGAAGGCGGCATGCCGCATACGCGCGGGCAGAGCATCGTCCTGAGCGACAGGATGATCAGGAGCTTCAAGGCCATGGGCGGGGAGAGCAACTTCTATGGCCCCAGCATCCTCGCCCATGAGCAGCTGCATGTCATCCAGCGCCTGCATCCCGAACCATTCGCGCATCTCTACACCGCTACCTGGGGCTTCCTCCGCCTGCCGCATGCCCCGGTACCAACCGCCGAGCAGCGCGCGCACCAGATCGTCAATCCGGACGGCATCGATGCGGTGTGGGCCTTCCCGCTCTACCAGGGTCCGTCGGTCAGCTGGATCCAGCCGCAGGTGGTGCTGAACTCGCAGGAACCCGTACCCGCGATGCCGGGGGATTTCGACGAGGTGGCCTACCCCCTGGTGAAGAGCGGTGACTCCTTCTCCTACCAGAAGGGCGCAGATGGCGAGCCGCTGCACCAGCCCCTGCATGACGTCGCCCCCTACATCAAGGCCTTCGCGCCTTCGGATGAGATCTTCCACCCCAACGAGATCGCCGCGAGTCTGTTCTCCCTCCTGGTCCTGCACGACTTGACCCATGACTCCTCAGCCGAACCCCAATCGATCGCCGGCCTGCGCCGCTGGGCCGAGACCGACCTCCAGCTGACGCCCCGCCGCAGCCCCTAGCCGGGCTGGGGGCGCGCCCCGGCAGGGGCCGGCTCTGGGCATCATCGGATTGTCATCTGGTGGCCGCAGAATCGCTGTCCAGCCCGAGCCCGATCGCGAACCCGCAGGAGCCGCAGCCATGACCGCACCCCTCCCCGAGCCGCACCCTCCCACTCGCCGCTTGGCCGATGCGAGCGCCGACGACCATGAAGACGACCGCCCCATCGGTCGGGTAGTCAGCCGCCGTGAGCTGGTCGCCACCGTCGGCGCGGTTGGACTGGGCATGCTCTTCGGCTGCTCGACGGCCACGCCGCCCGCCGCATCCGCATCTCCGTCCCCGTCCCCGTCCCCATCCACCGCCAGGGCGGGGAATGCCGGGGACTTTGCCGCCTGCCTGGTCCGCCCGCAGCAGACCGAGGGGCCGTTCTTCGTCGATGGCACGCTGGAGCGCTCGGACATCCGCCTCGATCCGCTCGGCGGAACGACCCCGGGCGTGCCGCTCACCATCGCGCTGCAGACGGTGCAGCTCGGCCACGGAGCGACGTCGCAGCCGCTGGAGGATGCCCGCATCGATATGTGGCACAGCGATGCCGAGGGGCGCTACTCGAATCCCCGCGATGACAGCGTGCCGGTTCCTCAGCGCCGTTTCCTGCGCGGCTTCCAGCGTACCGATGCCACGGGTCTGGCACGCTTCACCACCATATATCCCGGCTGGTACCATGGCCGCACGGTGCACATCCATATCAAGGTCCGGTGGGCAGAGCAGGGCGTCCATCGCACCTTCACCAGCCAGCTCTACTTCCCGGATGCGCTCTCCGACCGCATCTATGCCGAACCTCCCTATGCGCACCGCGGGACGCGCGACCGCCTGAATGCCCAGGACGGCATCTTCAGCGCTGGCGGCGACCAGCTCATGCTCAATCTGGCGGAGGAGGGCAGCGGCTTCCGCACCCGTTTCGGCATCGCCATGCTGGATGCCATCGGCCAGCCCTGAGGGCGCGCCCTCCCGCCAGGCGGCGCGGCTCCGGGGGTGCCGCTGGCCCCAGCTGCGCCAGCGGCTAAGAGAAGCGGCCGGCTGTGCCCGCCGCCGCCCAGCAGCCCACCCCCGCCATGAGCCTGCCCTCCCTTCCCGACCATGCCACGACGCCGAAACCACTGGCCCCATCGCAGCGGCGGCAGGTCATCCTCATCCTGGGTGCCCTGTTCACCGTCACCCCGTTCTCCATCGACATGTACCTGCCGGCCTACCAGCAGATCGCCCATGCGCTGAACTGCAGCAACGCGCAGATCTCCCTGTCGCTGGCCAGCTATTTCGTCGGCATGGCGCTCGGCCAGCTGTTCTACGGCCCGCTGCTCGATCATTACGGGCGCAAGCCTCCCATCTACGTCGGGCTGGGCGTCTACATCCTCGCCTCGCTGGCGTGCGTGGAGGCGCCATCGGTCCAGATCCTGGTCGCCCTGCGCTTCCTCCAGGCGCTTGGCGGCTGCGTCGCGCAGGTGGCGACCGTGGCGATGGTGCGCGACTTCTTCCCGGCAGCGGACAGCGCGCGGATCTTCTCCATGCTGCTGCTGATCCTGGGGGTCTCTCCGCTGCTCGCCCCCACCTTCGGCAGCCTGATCGCCACCAGCCTCGGGTGGCCGTGGGTGTTCTTCCTCCTGGCGGCGATCGCGGCGGTGATCCTGGCGATCACCGCGGTGCTCCTGCCGGTCGGCTATCAGGCCGATCTGACGGTGGTCCTGCGGCCGAAGCAGATCATCGCCACCTTCGCCACCATCTTCGCCGAACCGCGCTTCCGCACCTACGCTCTCGCGGGCGCGTGCTCCTTCTCCGGACTGTTCGTCTATGTCGCGGGCTCGCCCATCATCTTCATGGAGAACTTCCATGTCGGCGCCAGGACCTACGGGGTGATCTTCGCCATCCTTTCCGTCGGTTTCATCGGCGGCAGCAACCTCAACATCCTGGTCTCGCGGCATGTCAGCAGCGAGCGCATCTTCGCCACCGCCCTGACCGGCCAGCTCCTGATCGGCCTGGTCTTCGCCTGCGGTGCAGCGCAGGGCTGGTACGGCCTGGTGCCCACCATCGCCCTGCTGTTCGCGCTGCTCGCCTGCCTGGGCTTCACCAATCCCAACGCCACCGCCCTGGCGCTCTCCCCCATCAACCACAACCTCGGCAGCGCTTCGGCCCTGCTCGGCTTTCTGCAGGTGGGCATTTCCGCCACCGCCTCGGCGGCGGTGGGGCTGCTCGATGCGCATACCGTCGCGCCGATCATCGCCGTGGTCACGGTCATGGCGGCGATCGGCATGGCCATCCTGCTGCTTGGTCAGCGGCGCAGAGCGGTGGCCATCAGCTGACCGACCCCGGTGCGGGCCCGTGCCGCTGCGGCTGCCGATCAGCGCCGGCAAGAGCCGCCGGGGATGGCCATGGAGACCCCTGTGGTGATGTGGGTTGCGCACCATTTCGGGAACGGACGCAAGGGATACCGACCACCACAGTAGTCAGCCAATTGACAGGGATGGTACCACACAGCGGACACGGCTCTCGGTCAACAGGATGCGACCTGCCGCTGCTCCGCATATCATGGCGGGTGATCCAACCGACGAGGAGACCGTCATGACGACCACGCACCGCGCCCCTCGATCTGGCACGTCCGATGATGACCTCCGTTCCACCTGCGAACACGAGGCGACCCAGCTGATCCGGCGGGTCAATCTCCGGCTCAAGCGCCTCCATGACATGGGCGCTCACCCCGGGGCGGAGGAGGCGCCCGCCGCTCAGCATCCCGACCCCGCCCTCGGACACCATCCCGCAGACCCGGACTGATCCATGCTGCATCACGTCAGCGCACTCTCCACGCCAGCCTCTGCTGCTGTGCACCAGGCGACCTTGCTCCACCCAGAGAGCGAGCGCCGGCTGGACTGCTCGGTGCTGGGCCGGCTGACCGCGCTGATGTTCGCTCCCGGCAAGGTCCGCTCGCCGTCCCGCCCGGCGTCAGCACGCGCATCCAACCATCAGCCGCTCCGCGCCATCGAGCGTGAGCCGCCGCACGACGGCGGCCGTACTACCGCGGCGACGCCGGCGACGTCCGCCCTGCCTGCCATGGGCTGCTGCGAGCTGCGCATCGCACTCACCGGTTCTCTGCCTCCTGTGTGGCGGATCGTCCTGGTCCCAAGCGACCTCGGCCTCGAGGAACTGCATGCCATCCTGCTGACGGTGATGGGCTGGACCCACAGCAGCCGGCATGAGTTCCGCCAGGGCCGGCGACGCTTCGGCTCGGTGCCGAACGCACATGATGCGCGCGGCGTGACCGAGGACGAGTTCGACTTCCTCATCGGCGACGTCCTGCACCGACCGCGGCAGCGGCTCTATTGCACCATCGATGCGGGCAGGGTGTGGGACCTCACCATCACCCTGGTGGCGATGCGCCGCGGTTGCAGCACCGGCACCGTCCCCTGCGTCATCGCCGGGGAGCACGGCTGTCCGATGAGCGGCCCGGGGACGCAGGAAGGCACGCTTGGTGGAGTCAAGCCCTCGCCACCGGGATGCCCGCTCGCCGACATCAACGAGGCGCTCGCCCGGGGCATCGACATCCTCCTCGAGGACTGCGCCCGCATGCGGGATGCCGCAGCCGACGCCCGCTCCTGACGGCGAATGCCCAGCGGATCACGGCTCCAGCGCCATGGCGCACATGCGGAAGCCCACCAGGCCGACATGCAGGCCAGGGTCCACACCGCTGCGAAAAGCGGCACGACAGCACTTGGCCTCGGAATCCCAGCTGCCGCCGCGCACCACGCGCACCAGGGCGGCAGTCGGAGCCGCCGGATCGGTCACCGCATCGGTCGGATAGTCCCACAGCCAGTCCGAGCACCATTCGCTGACGTTGCCAAGCATGTCATAGAGCCCCCATGCATTCGGCGCCTTGGTCTTCACCGCATGCGTGACGCCGCCGCTGTTGCCGCCATACCAGGCGCCGCCATCCAGGGCGCTGGCGGGCGCGGGGGCTGATGAGCCCGCCCGGCAGGCGAACTCCCACTGCGCCTCGCTCGGGATGGTGAAGCAGTGCTGGTGTGTCGTCTCGTTGAGCTGGCGGCAGAAGTCCTGCACATCGCTGAAGCTCACCCGCTCGACCGGTCGCTGGGCATCGCCGGTCACCTGCGCGGGATTGCTGCCCATCACCACCCGCCACAGCCCCTGGGTGCATTCGCTGTCCGCCAGCCAGAAGCCCCTGCTCAGGGTCACCTGGTGCGGCGTCTCGCTCTTCTCGGCCTCGGGATCTCCCGGCTGGCTGCCCATGGTGAAGATGCCGGCCGAGATCCAGCGCATGCGCTGGCGCACGCCGCCTACCGCCACATCGGCCCAGCGTCCGAACTGATCGTCACCGACCTCCACCGCCCAGGCCGGATGGCGGGCCGGCGCCGCACCAGAAGCGGGCTCGACGCTGGGGAGCGTGCGGCCCAGCAGCAGCAGCGCCAGGATCAGCGGGATGTGCACCATGACGCATCGGGGCAGCGTGCGTCCGCTCGGCATGATGTCGTCTCCTGGCTGCATGCACCCGCCCCCGGCAACGGGCCCAAGCTAGATGCTCAGCTCCTGCATGCCATCGAAACGCCGCCTCTGCTGGACAGCTGCCTGAGCTACCCGCCTCGCCGCCCTCCCGGTCGCGCGCCCGCATGCGCGTCGGCGGCGGAGAGCGCGGCCCCCTCCCCCGCCTACGTGATGGGCGATGCGGCGGTCTGGGTGGCATCGCTGCTGCGCCTGGCCGCGATCTCTCGGTCCTGCATCCCGAATCGCGCCCCTAGAAGCTTCCCGAGACCAGCGGATGGCAGGTGATCCGCTGCCGCACGTCCAGCGGCACCAGCGCCCATTCCCGTGCCGCGCCCTGCTTGTCGCCGTCGAGGAGCAGCAGCCCGGAATGGAATTTCAGGTAGATGTCCCGCGGGATGCTGCCCTGCTGCGCCTCGAGATCGGCCAGGGCGTCATGGGCCGAGCCGGTAGCGAGCAGGCCCTGCACCATCAGGCCGGTGAGCAGATCCGACTCGGCGACGATGCGCGCGAAATCGGCCCGGCAGGCAGCGCCCAGATCGCGTTCGCGATGCGCCTGGCGATAGACGACCTGCTTCATGATCATCGCCAGCGCCGGGTTGACGCCGTATTCCAGCTCGACGATGCGCAGGGCGTGCGCGACCTCGTCGTGCTGCAGGCAGAGGTCGCACTGGATATCGAGACGTTCCAGCAGGGCGTTGCCGGAACGCTGGTATTCCCCCAGCTCAGCGGTGATGGGGGCGCTGCCGTCGCACGGGACCTCGGTGGACCAGCAGGGCAGCAGGCAAGCGCTGGTGAGCAACGCTGATGTCAGGAATTCATTCATGGCTGGAGCCTTCGTGGCAGGAGGGTCGTCGGGGGGCGGATCGATCCCAGGCGGGCGCAACCGCGTCATGGTCCCTGGTCGAGACGGCATGAGCCGACATGGCGGCTCAGGCGATCGTGCTCCGGGGCGGCCGGGCGGACCGTGGCGGAGGTGGACTAGGAGGCGGGCACCGCCGGAGCTCCCCCCCTGGCATGCACGCGATCCTTGCGGGATCAGCCGTCAGCGACATCGCGGTCGCGCGGCATCTCCAGAGGGTGGATCGTCGTCCGTGGCGGGCCCACTGAGGGAAAGGACTTGCACAAACATATAACAAGATAATAATATCTTGTTATGTTGTGTGCGGCAATCCGTCTTCTTCTCGCCCGCTGCACCGTTCCGTGGTCTGCTCTGGACGGTTGCGGCGCTCATCGTGGGCTCCCTGCACGCATCATCCACCTAGCGGATACAGTGCTGTTTTGCCGTCGTTGCCACTTCTCTGCTCCTGTCGCACCAGCGGCGACGGGCGAGGTGATCCAGCCGCTCCACGCACGCGCCGATGCCCCATCCATGCAATCCCCTCATAATGCCGCCAATGGGCCGCAAAGCGGCAGCTGCTGGATCCCCGGTGGCGATACTGCAGCCATGAGGCTCCCACATCCGACATTCCCCTCGCTGCCTGGCGCCACCATATCTGGTGCAGCAGGCAGCTCCTCGGCCATGGGCATCGCCTTCAGCGCCTCACGTCACCCGAAAGGATACGCCATGCATCCCTCCACCATGCCGCTCGCCCTGCTTGCCGTCGCTGCCAGCCTCTGCCTGCCCGCGGCGCTGTGCGGTGCCGATGAGTGGAAGGCCCCTGCCGATGCCACCACGACCACCAATCCGCTCGCTGCAGCGCCGGACGCCCCCGGCCAGGGGGCTGCGGTCTACCGCCAGAACTGCGTGGTCTGCCACGGCGATGCCGGCAAGGGCGACGGCCCCGGAGGGCAGTTCTTCACCCCCAAGCCGACCAATCTCACCGATGCGGCATTGTGGAACGAGAGCGACGGATCGCTGTTCTGGAAGCTCAGCACCGGCCGTAATGCCATGCCGGCCTGGAAGGCGATGCTGAACGATCAGCAACGCTGGCAGGTCATCACCTACATCCGCACCATCTCGCCGCGACCGGCGCAAAAAGGCGTGTCCGGCCCGAGGAATCCCTGAACAGCTGAAACCCCCGGGCCGCCGGGTGCTGGGCCGGCGCCCGGCTAGGGCTTGGCGGCAGCAGGCGGCGAGAGCACGTACTGCACCGCTTCGCCGGCAGCGAGCTGTTCATCGATGGCGACCGTCGGCGAGGCGGCCAGCGACACGTCGCTATGGGCGGCGGCCCAGGTCATGCCGGCGCCGATGCGCATGCCGGCATAGGTGCCCGCCTTCGGCATGGTGACGGCGACCGCGACATGGTGCGGGGCGTTCTCGAAGTTCACCAGGTTGATGAGCAGCCGGTTGGAGACCGCACCGCTGCCCGGCAAGGCGGGGATGCCTGAGGTATCGACGGCACGGACGTAGATCAGCCGGTCGGCGACCTGGGTGCGGTCGGCGAAGGTGTAGCTCAGCGGCGTGCCATGGGTGGCATAGGCGAGCGCCAGCCGGCGATAGGTCTTCAGCCGCGTGTCCCCCATCGGCCCATCGGCGGCGGCGAAGGCCGTGAGGGTCGAGAGGTCCTTCCAATCGGGCGCATCGAAGAGCCCGAAGTCGTCGAATATGGCAGCATGCTGCATAGTCCGGTCGACCACCGCGATATGCGCCCGCAGGATGCGGTCGAACGCCTGGGCCTTTGGCTGGGTCGAGGCGAAATGGGTGCCATTGGCCTCCGAATGCCAGTTGTTGGTGCCGGTCTCGGTGTTGACGTATTCCTTGGGCCAGCCGTCCACCACCCCCCGGCAGGTGGCCAGATTCTCGATGAAGCTGCCCCCGCGATCATCGGCGTATGAGTAGCCGTAGGAGTGGCCGTCGGTGGCCTGGCAGAGGTCCTCGATGGCGCGCCGGTTGTCGGGATTGGCATCCCAATTCTTGGGCGTGCCCTTGCCGCCGCCATAGGCCCAGCCGCAGGCCGTGGTCTTGACATGGGCGGGCTTCAGGCTGTTGACCAGGCGTGCGAGCTCGAGCGTGGCCGCGTAGTCACCGCCGAACATGCATGGCTCGTTGCACAGCTCGTAGTACTGGAAGAGGCTGCCGTAGGTGGCGAAGAAGTGCTTGAGGTCTTCCTGGTGGCGCTGCGGCAGGTGGCCATCGGCATCGAGCTTGAAGTGCCCGCCGCCGATGTAGTCGACATCCACGCTGAGGTTGAGATCGCGGCACAGGGTGAGGTATTCCAGCCGTCGCGGCTGCTGGTTGCCGACATCATACCAGAAGTCGGCCCTGATGGTGTTGCCGCTGTAGGCGATGCCCATCCAGGTGAAGGCGATGGGCGCGATATGCAGGGTGTCATCGTCGACCTTGAAGTCGCGTGAGCTGTTCTTCATCGTGGTGCCGAGGTAGGCGACGCTGCCATGGATGGGTTCGCGCGCCTCCTCGCCCAGGGCATCGAGCTGGAGATAGTCCCATTCCCACCAGCAGTGCGCATCAACGCTGGCATCGCTCCACAGCGGGCGGATGGAACGCAGGCGCAGGACGTTCGCCCCCTGCTTGAGCAGCTCTTTCGGGACATAGAGGCGGTAGGTGCGCTTCCACGCATACGGGCTCTTCGAACCCGTGGTGCCCCACAGCTGGACGAGCCCGGCCATCAGGTCATTGGCCAGCACCGCCATCTGGGCACCGGACTTCTCGGCTTTGAGCAGCTTGAAGGAGAACTGCACCCCGTGCGCGGGGATGGCGGGGAGGGTGAAGCGGATGTCCATGCTGGGATTGGAGGATGCCCGCAGACCCTTGGAGATGCCCGTCCCGGGCAGCTGGGCGGTACCCGCCGGGATCTCCACCACCTCCGGATCGGCCTGATGGAAGTCGCTGAATTCCTGACTCGCATCGTCGGGCGTACCGATGCGCCAGAGGGTGGTGTCAGCCGCGCACCAGGCCGATGCGCGAAGAGTGCACAGGGCGAGGGTGACGGAGAGGAGTTGCAGGACGGTCATGAGGACGCTCGCAGATACCGTGGCGCCTCCGGGTGAGGGCCTTTTCGGCACACCTGGTACCATTACGGGGGGACGTCGTTGTGGTTTATTCAACCATATTGTCATTTACTGAACAATTGGTCCTCTTATGTCCGACTCCGCCTGGCGCCACGCCTGCCCCTCAGGCCTGACGGCCCAGATAGGCGGCCAAGGCCGTCTCGGCCGCGGCGAGGTGCTGCCAGCTCTGCGGTTCGCAAGCCTGGCGTTCCAGCGCGTCGAGCTGCCGCAGGATCGCCTCGATGGTGGTGCGAACGTGCGGGGTGCGCCGGAGGTCCAGGCACCAGTTGCCGAGCAGGTGGGCGATGTGCTCGTCGCCGCCAGCGGCGCGGTGCAGCGAGCAGGCCAGGCCGATGCGGTCACCCGCCTGGGCCACCGGGTCGCTGGCGGGTGCGGGCCGGATGGGGCTGACGTCGACCGCATCCCACCAGTCGGGCGTTCGTTCGTGAAGCGCATCGCTGGCCATGACGTAGCCGTACTCTCGCCATCTCCACCCATGGGCAATGGGCAGGTGCGCCCCGATCCGCGCGCACCTGCCGCGAGATGCGTCAGCGGCGGGGCGCGTCGACCAGCGAGCGCTGAAGCACCTCGTCCCAGGTGGCGATGCCGATGATCGGCAGCGCGAAGGCGCACGCCGCATCCTCGTCCTTCGTCCCGAGCGCGCGGTAGACCTGCCATACCGGCTTGGCGCCAAAGGGCTCCTGGGCATCGTCAGGGAAGCGCCGCAAGCCGATGCGCAGCCCACCTTCTCCGCGATTGTCCACCCAGTTATGGTATTCGAACGACTCGATGCTCGGCAGCACGCTGATCTTCTTCCACACATAGGCCATCGACGCCGCCTGCTCGGCAAGCGCCTGCGGGGTGTAATCACGCGAATTCGGCCCCTGTTCGCTGAGATGGATGCTGCGCACGGTGCGGCCCAGGTAGCGGTTGCGCGGCGCCTGTGCCCAGGCCTCCAGCACCTCGATGTTGCGGAAGGTGATCTTGGGGGAGTCGCTGGCGAACAGCGCGGACTTGTCGAGCCAGCTCTTCGGCTCGAAAAGCGAATCGGGATATGGATGGTAGGCCACACCCCAGTCGAAGTCCCCCTCCGCCGTACTCAGCGCCGAGAGATCATCGAGCAGCGCATGCGCCGGATAGCAATGGGCGGGGTCGCCGGTCTGGTTCCACCACTGGGTCAGGCTGATGTAGACGCGGGCGTGCGGGTCGTACCGGCGGGCCTGGCAGAAGGCGATGCGCAGGGCCTTGTAATACTGGTCGATATAGACCAGTTCCGGGCGCTGCCCGCAATTCGTCCAATCCCATCCCATATCGACCTCATTGCCGATGATCCAATGGTGGATGCGGCCATAGAGGCCATCGGCGCGGCCATAGCGCTCGGCGAGGAAGTCCATCATCGCGGCGTAGCCTGCCACCCCCTCCGCGCTGGTGACATTCGGCATCGAGAAGACACCGGGTGCGCGATAGTCGGGATGCTGGAAGATGCGCCCGAGCTCGGGGCTCGCCCAGTTCTGGGCCTTGTCGACCAGGATGATCGCCAGCACCACGATGCCGCGCTTGGCGGCCGCCAGCATGGTGGCATCGAGATGCGCGACGGCATCGCGCGAGAAGTGCCAGGTGCGCTCCTGGTGCACGGCATCGAAGGTGCCTGCGGAGGCATCGGCCTTGAGCAGCTGCGCCAGGGAGATGTTGACCGTCACCGCCGCGATGCCCAGCTCGTCGAGATCGCTGTCGCGCATGCCGGCATGGAAGCCCCCGAGTCCCTTCTTGCTGCGCGGCACCATCTCCGGCAGCGAGCTGGCGGCCGGCACCGCATCGCTCCAGCGTGCATGCGACACCAGCTCGTCGCCGCCCGGCGAACGGCGCACCAGCACCCAGCGCGACAGCGCGCGGTCGAGGCCCTGGGACCGACGCGGCAGACTGAGGCGGAAGGCGCCTGCCGTACCGGCATGGAGATCGTAGAGCGTGCCGAGGTGGAGTGGGGAGATCAGCGGCATCCACAGCGGCCATTCCGCCAGCGATACCCCATCCCCGGCTGCCGTGCCGCTGATCTCCACCGTGTCGCTAGCCACGACGATGCGCTCGAGCTGGCTGGCGTAGGGATGCTGCAGGTAGCTGCGCAGTGCGGCTGCGAGCTCCAGCTCGCCGGCCACGCGTCTGGCCTCGCGCGCCGCCGCGTCGCCCTCCTGGGCGTTGCGTGGCCGCAGGCGCAGCTTGCGCACCTGCACCACCGCCCCGGCCCTGTCGCCGAAATCGAGGCGCAGCTGCCTGATCGCCTTCGGCTGCGCCAGTTCGATGCTGATCTCGGACCAGCCCTGCCTTGGCGCCATCGCTCCGGCATGGACGCTGCTCTCCTCCGACCACGGCTCTCCGATGAACACCTGCAGGTCATCGATGCCGGTGATGCTGATGTACTCGAAGGTGAGTATCGGCGTGCGCGACAGGTCGATGGCGGCGGCCATGGGCACGCTCCCCACCCACGGATCGGTGCCGGTGGCGGTGATCTGCCAGGATGCGTCATCCGGCCGGGTGACCTCGACGTCATGGTGCCCGGCGGCTTTCAGCGCGAGCGGGACCTCATCGGCGCGTGCGGCCACGGCATGTGCGAAGAGCAGGAGCAGCAGCAGGAGGATGGGCATTAAGCATGTATGGTAGGGCGCACGCGGGCATGTTGCAGTAGTCAATTCCGTACTCATCCGGCCAGCCGGCCTTCCAGGTCGGCCCCGCCCTGGCGCGCTCCCATCGCCATGCGCGCCCAGGGCAGCCTCGACGCCCTGGAAATTGCCCCTAGCCGCAGAGGTGGTGCGAACCATCATCCGGACCATGGCACGGTCTCCACTGACCAGGCACCTGGCGCGCGCGCTGTGTACCTACCGCTCGGCCTCGGGCCGGCCAGATCGCCAGCCAGCGGCACGTCTCCGGGACCGCCGCGGCTTCCTCGCCTCGATGGCGGCCCTCGGCCTCGCCGGCCTCGGCACCGGCAGCCTGACCGGCTGCTCGGGGCAGGCGCGGGAATCCCAGGCCGCCCAGATCGCCATCATCGGCGGCGGCATCGCCGGGTTGACCTGCGCCTGGCGGCTGCGCCAGGCCGGGGTCGAGGCCGAGGTCTACGACGCCCTGCCGCGGCTGGGCGGTCGCATCCTCACCGACCGCACCACCTTCGCCACCCAGCACTGCGAGCTCGGCGCCGAGTTCATCAACAGCGACCATCTCCACATGCTCCGCCTGGCCACCGAGCTCGGCATCGAGCTGCTCGATTACCAGACCGATGTCAAGGGCCTGAGCGAGCCTGACTACTTCTTCGGCGGACGCCTGCTGACCGGCAAGGAGCTGACCGCCGCCTTCGCGCCAGTCGCGGAGGCGATCGAGCTGGAGCATGCGCGGCTGTCCCATACCGAGATCGATTCCGCCTGGAAGGCCAACCCGCGCGCCCAGGAGCTGGATCGCCTATCCCTCGCCGAATGGCTCGCGGGCATCCACGCGGAAGACCCCATCCGCACCCTGATCGAGGTCGCCTTCACCGCCGAGTTCGGCCTGGATCCGGGGCAGAACAATGTGCTCAACATGCTGCTGATGATCTCAGCCGACGCGGAGCGGCTGGAGCTGCTCGGCGATTCGGACGAGCGCTTCCACGCCTCCGGAGGCAACCAGCTGTTCATCTCCCGCCTGGTCGACCGGCTGGACAGTGGGAGGCTGCATACCGGGCATGCGCTGGAGAGCCTCGCCTCCAGGCCGGACGGCCGCTACGTCCTCGGCTTCACGCGCTCGGCCGCAGCCACCGAGGTGCTCGCGACCCACGTCATACTCGCGCTGCCGTTCAGCATCCTGCGCACCGTCCGCCTGGATGTCGACCTGCCGCCGGTCAAGCGCAAGGCGATCGATGAGCTCGGCTATGGCGCCAATACCAAGCTGATCGCCGGACTCTCGGCGCGCCCCTGGCGGGCGCAGCACGCGAGCGGTTCGATCTATACCGATCTGGCGTTCCAAACCTGCTGGGAGGCCAGCCGGCTGCAGCCCTGGGACGGCGGCATCGTCACCAGCTACACGGGTGGCCGGCCAGCCATCGCCATGGCGGACGGCGGCACGTCCGAGCGCAGCGCGGAATTCTGCCATCAACTCGGGCAGATCTTCCCAGGCGCGGCTGAGGCGGCCAGCGGGAAGAGCGTGCGCATGGCATGGCATCGGCAGCCATTCGCCAAGGGCAGCTATTCCGCCTACCTCACCGGCCAGTACACCACCATCGCCGGAACCGAAGGAGTCGCGGTCGCCCGCCTGCACTTCTGCGGCGAGCACACCTGCCCCGAATACCAGGCCTATATGGAGGGCGGTGCACAGAGCGGCGAGCGCGTCGCCGGCGAGATCCTCGCCGATCTGCGCCTGCGCCGCACCGAGCAGGAGGCGAAGGGCCGCTGAGCGCGTCTCCCGGTCAGGGATGGTCGGGGCGGATGCCGTAGACCGGCAGGCTGCTGCCGAACTCGTAGGCCCCCAGATCCGGCGCCTTGCCGGCGAAGCCATCGTTGAAGCCGGGCAGGACCTCCCCGGCATCGATCGCGGCGCTTCCGGCCTTCAACCGCAGATCGATGGTGGCGGGATCGAAGACCGTGCTGTTGTTGAGCGGCGCGGTGATCCCGCTGGCGAACAGGGTGGCGGGGTCGACCACCACGACATGGTGGTAGACCGGGGCCTTGGCCCGCGCCTCGTCGGCGGTCGCATACCTGACATTGTTCCATTTCAGGAAGATGTCACCGCTGGCTCCGGCGAAGCCGTCGTAGTCGAAATCGCAGCGGATCATCTTCGGATCGAGGCTGTAGGCCCTGCCTGAGGTGCCGACGAAGAGGTTGTTGCGCGTCATGCAATGCACCGGGCTGTCCTCGGTGGCCAGATAGGCCGGGACGCCGAAGCGGACGAAGGTATTGTGGATCGCGAGTGCGCCATCAGGGGCGTTGTGCCATTTGATCGGCTCGCCGCGCATGTTGTAGACGGCATTGCGGAAGGCATAGGCGGGACCGCCGTAGATCGGCTGGAAGGAGATGCCGACCAGGACGTTGGTGTAGCGGTTCTCGAAGCAGCGGTTGTTGCGTTCCGAACCATCCATCTCGGTCCCGTCGTCGAAGCACTCGCTGACCTCGTTGTTGTGGATGTCGGTGTTGTCGCAGCGGGGTCCATCCCCGACGTCGATGCCATCCTTGGTATGGCGTACGCGATTGTAGCAGAACTCGTGGCCGCTGCCGGTGACCCAGATGGCGCGCGACTCGGGGAGGTTGCGGTACTGCTCATCGGTGACCGGCCACGGCATGACGCCCTCGAAGAGGTTGTCGCTGATGAAGAAGCCGTTCTGCCTGGCGGGATCGTTGCCGGTGGCGACCACGCCGCAGATGAAATGGTGCAGATGGCAGCGGCGCAGCACCAGGCGATCGGCATCGTGCGCGCGCAGCATGTTGAATGCGCTGCGGACGGTGAGGTGCTCGAACCACACGTCGTGGGCCTTGTCGGCGAAGATCGCCGTGCCCTCGAGCTTGTCGTCCGGGCGGCCGCCATCGATGATCGCCTCGCCATCGCCCGCGCCGCTCCAGATGATCGGCTTGCCCGGCTCGCCGTTCCTGGTGATCGTCCAGGTGCCGATGGCATAGGTGCCGGCGTGGAGCAGGAAGCGGTCGCCCGGCCGGGCCGCATCCTGGGCCGCCTTCAGGCCCTTGAAGGGGTCCGCGGCCGTCCCCGTCCCGCCGCCGGAGCCTGGCGCCACATGCCGGACCGGCGCATCGCTTGGAGCCTTGGGTTCACCGATGGTATGGCCCTTGAGCGTGCGCTCGGCCGACCCCCCGTCGGGATCATGCAGGGTGAGCCTGATCTCGTAGGCGGTATCCGGCTCGAGCAGTACCGCGCTGCCGGCGAAGAGCTCGCCGCCGGGCGGGATGACCACCAGGCTCGGAGCGCGCTGCGCACCTCCCTGATCGAGATAGCCCTTCGGGCGGCGCTCCACGCGGAACAGGGACGGCCCCTTGCGCCAGGCGCCGGCACCCGCCTTGCGCACCTCCATGTCGACCTCGGCATTGGCGTTGTCATCGCCATCGATCAGCCAATAGACGCCCAGGCAGCGCAGCGTCGCCGCCTCCATCACCGGTTCACCGTGCGGCTTGGCGGCATCGGCGGCGGTGGCCGATGCCGCACCCGAGGTGAGGAGCGCCGCCGCCGTGAGCAGGACTGCAGGCAGGCTGGGTGTGATCATTGAATGCTCCATCCTCGACCAGGGCGGGGTTCCGACGGCAAGCGTGGCGTTGGGCATGGCGTCAGGAACGGGGGATTCAGGGGCCACAGGCGGCAAGCCATAGCCCGTCCATGAGACGAAATGGAGCTAGGCGCCTAGTGCGCCGGCTCCATCGTCAGCGAGAGCATCGCCGGCTTCTCGGCACAGGTGAGGGTGTAGCGCTCATCGGCCGCGGCGGTGACATGGACATCGCTATGCTCACGACCGCCTTCCATCCAGGCATAGGTGATCGCCATGGGGATGAAACCGGCGGCGGGTGCACGGTAATCGGCGTCGATGCGGAAGCCGGAGATCATCGTGGTATTGACCTGCTGACCGGTGAAGCGGACCAGCAGGTCGCGCGTCCCCGGCGGGATCGCCGAGAAGGTCACATAGCGCGAGGAGCCGTTGCCGGTCGGTCCGGCCGCGCGCTCGACGGTGGTGAAGGTCGTCCCATGGTCGGTGGAGACCTGCAGATCCCAGCCGTCGTGCGCATCGCGCGCACGGTAGTTGCAGCCGAAGCGCACCCGCAGGATATCGCCCGGGGCATGCACCGGGAAGGTCACGCTGCCCGTGCCCGCCGCCAGCCTGAGCGATCCCGGCGCCATGCCGACGACCTCCGGGTGGAAGTCGGTGTAGACCAGCTGCCTGCCCTTGCCCGCCAGCGAGGTCGAGCCCTCCACGGTGATGGTCCCCTCCTGGGCACCGCTGACGACATGGATGAGGTTGGCACCCTGGCCAAGCGCAGGCAGGGCGCGCTGCGAGTGCTGGATGTCGGCGCTGAAGCGCAGCGCCTGCAGCAGGCTCCCCTGCCCCGAGAGGGTGATGCGCAGGCGGACGTCATAGCGCCGCGCGATCAGGCTGCCGATATCCGCATGCTGCACCCCGGATGCCCCGGATGCCGGGACGTCGTTCCAGTCCAGGCCGTTGTTGTCGGAGATCTCGATCCGGCAGGCACCGCCCGCCGGCAGGGCCCGCGCAACCTCCAGCTGCCCCGCGAGGTAGACATAACTGCTCGGAATGCCGATGACCAGGGTCCCGGGCTTGGTGGCATCCTTGGGCGTGAGCCCCATCGCCCCGTCCGCCCCGGCGGCGGCGTCCAGGTTGTCAGCCGTCAGCGCGGCCCGCGTCAGCTCGGCGACGGCCATGGGCAGATCGTAGACCAGCGTGCCGTTGCCGATGCGCTCGTTGGCAAGATCGCCGTAGGCGGGGCTGTAGCGCAGCTGGTCGGTGCCGACCTTCTCGCTCAGGCATCCGGGTGGCCCGCCATCCTTGAGCCCCATGTTGACGTGCAGGCCCTGGTTCGACCAGCGGCGGACCAGCTTCTCGCCACGTCGGAACTGCAGGTTGAGCTGATACCCTTGCGAATAGCCGTAATCGTAGAGGAAGGCCTTGCCGTCGCCGCCACCATGGCCGTTGTACTCCTGGATCGTCGAATACCATCCATGGGTAGCCGCAGGCAGCCAGCCGTTGATGTCGTAGAACGGGCTGCGCGCGAGGACTTCCGGGCCCTGGGTGCGCCAATTGCCGCCCTTGCCGAAGGGATACGCGGCATCCGGCTTGGCCTTGAATTCGGGATGCTTGTCGAGCCAGGCGGACACCGAGGCGATGATCTCCTCGACCCCCGCCAGCTTGCCGTCCGCCTTGGGGAAGTAGTCGATCAGCGAGGCATCGAGCAGATGCCAGGAGCCATCCCAGAAGATCTCCGGGACGCTGTGGTTGTTGATCCCCCAGCCTCTCGCCTGCAATCCGATCGAGCGTGCGAGGGCCTCGATGTCCGCCGAAGCGCAGCAGCACTGCCCATAGCCGTAGACATTGAAGGTCTTGATCGGGTCATGGACATGGTCCTCCGCCTGGAGGAATTCGATCGGCGGAGGCTCCTGATGGCGGAACTTCACCACCGTGGTCCACACCGCGAGCGCCTTCTGCTCATCGCTCATGCCGTCCTTGATGAACGAGGCCTTCCACGCCTCCATGCTCGAGACATCCTCGACCCGGTTGGAGGTCACCAGGACGTGGCACACCTGGGCCGGGGCAGCGAGCGTCTCGGCGGCGGGGGTTGCGGCGGCGAGGACCGCCCAGCCGAGGGCAGCGCCGATCAGGGCGGGGCCGTGGGTGTTCCCGGACATGGGAGCTCCTTGATCGCTATGGGACCCGGCAGGGACCGATGCGGGGCCGACCGACCGGGCCGCTATTCGACTGCGCCGGATGGGGGCAGCTGCTGCAGTGGAGGTCATACACACCACCGGCTGCCGGCGTTGCCGCGCCTGCCGCGCACGCGGCCGGCGGGCAGGCCTTGAGACCCGGCTGCCCTCCGATCTGATCACCTGCGCCCGTCACCGCCGCCCCCAAGGCTCCTCCATGCCCGCCAGCCGCCACCCGTGCCACCGGCACCTCCAGACCCTGCTGCTCGTCGCCCTGTGCGCGCCAGCGGCCCTGGCAGCCGATGCCGCCACCACCGCCGCCGAGGTGCAGGCGCTCGCGCCGGGGGTGTGGTCGTGCACCTGGGGCTCCCCCGAGCCGATGGTGCCCAGCCGCCTGCGCGCGCGCGCGCCGGAGAGCGCTGGCCTCGCCGCCCTGCCGGCGGTCACCGTCCCGCCCTTCGCCGCCTCCCAGATGGGCTTCGGCCGCCAGGCGCGTGGCTGCACCATCGCCATCCCGCTCGAGGCCGGCGAGGAAGCCTATGGCTTCGGCCTGCAGATGCGCGAGCTGCATCCCAAGGGACGCCGGCTGTTCCTGCGCGCGAGCGATGCGCCGGATGCGGATAACGGCGACTCGCATGCCGCCGTGCCCTTCGTCGTCACCACCCACGGCCGCGCCTTCCTGGTGGATTCCGCGCGCAATGTCAGCATCTGGCTCGGCAATCTCGATCCGCGCCAGGATGCCGCCGCGGCGGATGCGCCATCCAGCACCATCGGCACCAGCACGGCGCAGCTCTATGCCGCCCGCGGACCGCATGACCGCACGGTCTACGTCGACATCCCGGTCGCCCAGGGCGCCACCCTGCTCGAGTTCGCAGGTCCGAGCATGCTCGATGCGGTGCGGCGATCGAACTGCTACGCCGGCGGCGGCGCCTTGCCGCCGCTCTATGGCCTGGGCATCCACTATCGCGGCATGGGCCCATTCACCGCCCAGCAGACCGTCGCCCTAGCCACCCAGATGCGCGAGCACCACATGCCGTGCGACATCTGGGGGGTCGAGCCCGGCTGGCAGAGCCATGCGTACTCCTGCACCTTCAGCTGGTCGCCCGAGCGCTTCCCCGATCCCGACGGCTTCCTGCGCCAGATGCAGCACCTCGGCTTCGCGGTCAACCTCTGGGAGCATTGCTTCACCAATCCCGCCTCCCCGCTGTATGCGCAGCTGCTCGGCCTGAGCGGCGACTACCGGGTGTGGGGCGGATTGGTGCCGGACTTCGCCCTGCCCGAGACGCGCCGGATCTTCGCCGACTACCACATCGCCCAGGTCACCCGCGGCCTGGTCGCGGGCTTCAAGCTCGATGAGTGCGACAACCAGCCGACCTCGGCACAGCCCTGGAGCTTCCCCGACTTCTCGCGCTTCCCCTCGGGACTCGATGGCGAGCAGATGCACCAGCTCCTGGGTGTGCTCTACCAGCGCACCATGCTCGCGGTGTCAGAGCACTCCGACCGCCGCAGCTGGAACCTGGTGCGGCAGTCGCACAGCTTCGCCGCGCCGCTGCCCTATGTGCTCTACAGCGACACCTACGACCATCGCTCCTACGTGCGCGCGATCCTCTCCGCCGGCTTCAGCGGACTGCTGTGGACGCCGGAGGTGCGTGAGAGCGGTTCGGTCGAGGAGCTGCTGCGGCGCATCGAGACCACCATCTTCTCGCCCCTGGCCTGCATCAATGCCTGGTACCTGGCCAATCCGCCGTGGTTCCAGATCGACAAGGAGCGCAATGTCCGAGGCGAACGCATGGCCGATGCCGATAACGCAGAGCGCCAGGTGCGCGAGCTGTTCTCCCTGCGCATGAGCCTGATCCCCTACCTTTATGCCGCCTTCGCCGATTACCGCTGGCATGGCACGCCGCCGTTCCGCCACCTGGTCACCGATTGGCCCGAGGATCCGGCCACCCATGCGGTCGAGGATCAATGGCTGGTCGGGCCGAGCCTGATGGTCGCCCCGCTCTTTTCCGGGCAGAAGGAGCGCGATGTCTACCTGCCCAAGGGCAGGTGGTACAACTTCGCCGGCAGCCGCAGCTGGGATGGGGGGCGGACCATCCATGTCAGCGCGCCCCCCGAGCAGATCCCGATCTTCGTCCGCGGCGGCAGCATCCTGCCGCTCGCCGAGCCGGTCGAGCACGTCGCGGCGGATACCGTCTTCGCGCTCACCTGCCGGGTCTACGGCGAGCACCCGTCCACGACCACCCTGGTCGAGGACGATGGCGAGACCCTGGCCGCCGAACGCGGCGATCGCACCAGCGTGACCCTGGGCTGGAGCGCCGACGGCGGCGGCACGGTCAGCCGCAGCGGGAGCTTCCCCAGGCAGCGCTACCGCATCTCCGGCTGGCAGGTGAGCACCGCCGGAGTGGACCCCGCCAGCCAGCCGGGTACCGCGCTGGTTTCAGCCGGCGCGACCTGGACGGCCAGCTCATCGCTGCCTGGCGATGCCGGGTCGGGCAAGCTGCTCGACCCCGCCGATGGCGACGATGCCTTCGCCTTCCAGACCACCAGCCAGAACCATCCCTGGGTGATCATCGATCTCGGCGGTCCCAAGCACCTGACCGGCCTGGTGGTCCTCAATCGCGACGACGCCCGCCCCGAGATCCTCAACCGGTCGTCAGGACTCATCGCCGAGGCGTCGCTCGATGGCAAGGCCTGGACCGTGGTCTGGCAGGCCGATGCCGTCGAGCGCGCCTGGCGCACCCTGCTCGCCGCAGGCGCGCCGGCCCGCTACCTCCGGCTCAGCCTGCCGGGCACCGACTTCCTGCATCTCAAGCGGGTACGCATCTACGGGACGGACGGCCCATGAACCAGCCCTGCTCCTGCCGCCGCGTGCACCTCGCCGCCCTGGCCACCCTCGCCCTCCTGCTCGCCTGCGGCTGCGGGCGCAGCGGCAGCGAACAGCCCAAGGCCTCGACCGTGCAGATCGATCTGGGTGCGGCACTGACGTCGCGCTTGGTGATCACCGTCCACGATGGCGTGGTGCAGCTCCCCAGTCCCGACCAGCTCACCCGGCCGCATCCGGCGGTGATGATCACCGAGGCCGCTGCCCTCAACAGCAAGGTCACCTGCCGCACGCTGCCCGATTCCGGCGTCTTCGCCGCCAACCTCGACCATCCCGAGGTCATCCTGCCCTATGGCGTGGCCGCTGCTGGCATGCAGGTGCGCATGTCCGATCACCGCACCGATGCCTATGAGATCGCCGTGCCTCCGGGACGCTATGAACGGCTGCAGCTGTTCCTGCTCAGCAACAACGGCCGCACGCCGATCACCGTCAGCCTGCACTATGGCGATGGCTCGACCATCCAGCGCTCCACCACGGTGATGGACTGGTACAATCCGCCCGGCGCATCAGATCCTGGCTGGGTGGTGCTGGCCGGCAACCTCGGCAAGGTGACCGCTGTGGCCACCCTCGCCGAGCACGACCACCACTACATCAACGGCTTCGATCTCGCCCCCGATCCCTCCCGGCAGCTGACCTCCTTCGCGGTGGTGAAGAACGACTCGCGCAGCGAGCTCTTCCTCTTCGGCGCCACCGCAGTGCGGGTGCTCGCCGATCAGTGAGCGTCGATGACCATGATCTTGACCCGGATCACCCCGTTCGCGGGGGTGACCACATTCGCAGCGGCGCCGCCGCCGCCACGACGGCCACCGCCGGCACCGGCGCCGTTCCGCCCATTGCCGGCACCGGGCCCGACGGTGAGCGAGGTCGCCGGCAGGAGATTGAGCGCTACCGGCTGGTTGATATCGCTGCAGCGCTCGGGCTTGCCGGTCCCGAGCTCCATCAGCAGCTCGCCGGCATTGAAGCCGCCGACCTGGAGCTGGGCATCGCCCTTGGCGGTCACCGGATCGTCCTTGCCCGAGGCCATCACGTGCCAGGTGTCGGTCGGATGCGGCAGCAGGCGGCAGGGGGCCTCGGCGAGCAGCGCTGGCGGCACATCGTTCCTCGGCTTGTTCATCTGCACCTCGACCACCGGCGCGCGCAGGCGCTCCCATTGCGCCACCGTGAGGCTGCTCCAGTCGGTGATGCCTTCCTTGAGGATCACCCCGCGGATCTCGCTGATCCGCTTGGTGGTGGTGGTCTTGCTCATGCCGGTCAGCGAGCCCTCGGCGAGCTCGTACCAGTGCAGCGCACGCGCATAGATCGCATCGCGCACCGCTTCGGCGCCATGCCTGCTCTGCTCGTACCACCCGTCGCCGATCTCCGCCTGGTGCTCGCCGGTCGTCGGCGCCGCCAGCTCCATCTCCGCGAGCTTCTTCAGGCCCGCATCGCTGCCGTGCGCCAGCAGCGGCAGGGCGGTGGGCCATTCCCCCAGCTCCAGTCCGTAGTAGCGCCCGGCCACGGTGTTGGCCTCGGCATCCTCCGGGTTCTGCAGCAGCCTGATCATCGCCGCCGCCGCCGGCAGGCCATGCATGCGCGCGAGCGCCTGCTTCTTGATCGCCGCCGCATCCACGCCCACGAACTGCCCCGCCAGCTGGTCGCTGGTGCTCAGCACTCCCGGCGCATCGTTGATCGCGATCGCCAGGTCGCGCGCCTGCTCGAGCAGCGCATAGCGCATCGCCGCATCATCGCTGGTGGTCGCCGCCTGGGCGCTCAGCTTCTCGACCAGCGCCAGGCGCTGGGCATGGCGGGTATGCGCGAAGTCGTCCTTGAAGGTGTCCTTGATCACCTTGTCCGCCGCCTTGAGCGCCTCGGCGCTGGGCACCGGCTGGCGCGTGCCGGCCTCGGCCGGGGCAGCATGGGCGGTGAACAGGGTGTCGACCTGCTGGCTCTCCTTGCTCATCGCCTGCTGCTGCGCCTCCAGGCTCAGCCGCTGGGCGTTGAGGCTGAAGGGCGTGCCCTGGAAGCGCTCCGCCACCTCGAAGTAGCGCACCGCGATCTGCAGCAGCCGGTCCGGATGCTCCTGGGCGTAGGCCTTGGCGCGGTTGAAGTACCCTTCCGCCTCGGTCAGCGGCACCGCCGCATCCGGGGTGGCGTGCGATTCCGCCAGCGCCGCCGCCGCACGCGTGGTGTCGCCCTTGTTCGCCAGGAGCGTCTTGACCTCGTCCAGGTTCAGGTGCTTCTTGCACCAGAAGATGTTGGCCTGCACATCGCATTCCTGGTCGACATCCCCGAGCGCCTTGTCGAGCACCAGCACCTGGTCGAAGATCAGGATGGCATCGATGGCCCGGCTCGGCGTGGTGGACGACTCCTTCATCGCCACCATGCCCGCCGCCAGCAGGGTATCGGCCTGGCTGCGCTTGGTGGCGCTGGCGCTGGCGGTGTCGGCGGCCGGCAGGCCCAGACACAGACCCGCCAACCAGGTCGCACACAG
>Ga0302279_10000489_pt1 | contig 57549 bp, 49 predicted proteins | sample III_Bog_N3_3_FD_194541 | JGI IMG/M metagenome (GOLD analysis project Ga0302279, IMG submission 194541) | Peat permafrost microbial communities from Stordalen Mire near Abisko, Sweden - III_Bog_N3_3 | ecosystem: Environmental > Terrestrial > Soil > Wetlands > Peat | place: Sweden: Abisko... | reverse complement strand
GGGAAATAACCGCAGAACATTGGGATGAGGATCTCTCGCCTGTTCCAGTGCAATAGCGCTACAAGGAATGCTCAGGCGTCGTGTTCGATCTTGTAGGAGGCAGGGTCGCCCCTGCCCTCCTACCACCCCGCCAGGCAGACCATCTTTAGTCCTCAAAAGTCGCCTTTGCGACTGGAATCTCATGGCCTGCTCCAAAGGACGTTCGCCCTCCCAATCGACGCTTTCCATTGGCGATCCAAAGACAACAGCGGACCGCTCCTGCTTTTCAGGGAAGATGGGCACATGCGAACGGAATTCTCATCAAGCAACACCTAAGGACCCTCTGCGCAGGTGCCTGATTTCTCAGCAACGAAGCAGGCGTGGCCAGGTTTCAGGTGTTTCGGTCAAGAATCGCTCGGAAAATGCGCCTGCCAGCTCGCCTGATTGGTCTCTGGTGGCCGTTTCCCGGCCTCCAGAGACACTACGCCCTCTGAGGGGCCAGCCGGTTGCGGTGTTGGTATAGATTCACCAGAGCGAAAGCCGCGCACAGCCACTCATGGTTCTTCTTCAAGCCCCGATAGCGCACCTTGATGAAACCGAAGACGCGCTTCAAGATGCGGAAGGGCCACTCCACCGTGGCCCTGACTCTGGACTTGGTCCGGTTCTTGCGTTTGCCCTCTTCGTCCACATGGTTTTTGAACTTGGTGCGGCGGTTGGTCATATCCTGCGCATCGGGTGCAGCCTCATGAATCGCCTCGGTCTGCCCTTGATAGCCCACGTCTCCCCACACCTTCTTCTCCTTGCCGTGGAGCAAATCAGGCAACATATGCGCATCGGCCACACTGGCCGCCGTCGTGATCACGGAATGAACCACCGTCTCTTTGCTATCCACGCCGATGTGCGCCTTGGCGCCGAAATACCATTGCTGTCCCTTCCTGGTCTGATGCATCTCAGGATCGCGCGCCTTGCTTGCGTTCTTCGTTGAACTGGGCGCGTTGATCAGCGTCGCATCCACGATGGTTCCGGTGCTGATGCGGATGCCCTTGCTTTCCAGATAGAGATTTACCGTGTCGAGCATCTGACCGCATAGCGCGTGTTGCTCCAGTATGTGGCGGAAGCGCAGGATCGTGGTCTCGTCCGGCGCCGCGGCTATGCCCAGATCGACTCCGGCAAAGCGGCGAAGCGCTGCAGAGTCATAGAAGGCCTCTTCCATGCCGGGATCAGACAGATTGAACCACTGTTGCAGAAAGTAAGTCCGCAACATGATCGCGAGGCCTACGGGCTGCCGACCGTTGCCCGCCTTGGGATAATGAGGCTCCACCAGCGCCAACAACTCCGACCACGGCACCACTTGCTCCATCTGGTCCAGAAAAAGCTCCCGCTTGCCCTTGCGACCAAACTTCTCAAAACTCGCCTGTGACGCCAGTGTTTGTTGCCGCATCGCCCTCACCCTCTACTTATCATTTTATCCAAGCAGAACGCACGGTTGGGACTTGTGCAGAGTCTCCCTAGAGCGCGCTGGTAGGCAAGCTTGAACGCATTTTCATCCTCAACCCAACTCATGCCTACTCCTGCTACTGAAGCCTGATCTTCGTAACGATCTGTCCGCCTACGTTTAAGTTCGCCGCTGCCCCGCCCGTGGACGAGGCTTTGGAATAGACCGAATACACTTCGTTGGCGGGTGGCCCACATCTGATTCTCCTTCACAAAGCTGGGTGCCCCAGGTCTCGATTTTGAGACCTGGGATTGAGCACGCCATCCCGCCGCGCGCCGGTCCAAGGAGATTCAATCTCCACCGTCCCGATTTCGCCCGTAGCGTAGTGGCTGAAGCTGGACCATGTCCATTGCTCCGGCTTCAGCACCAGCCCGCGCTTGACGGGGTTGCGGTGTATATCGCGGAGTTTCTCGACCCGCTTCTCTTCGTTATGCACATTGAAATCGTAGTAGCGCGGCTGCCAAAACGGTCGCTCTTTGCTCTGAACAGACACAGATAGCTTCAAGGCTTGAATCGCCCTGGAAAGGAGAGCCCTCTTCGGGTCGCTGACCAGCAGGTGAACATGTTCCGGCATCACCACGTATCCGCAAACAACAAAGCCGTAGCGAAGGCGCATCGCCTCAAGGGAACGCTCAAAAAGGCAACGCGCCGCCCCTGAGCCAAGATGAGCAAGCCGATGATGACAACTGAAGGTGATGAAGTGGAAACATCCGGATTGCTGATAACGAACCAGCCCTTTCGCCATTCCCAACATCCTACATCCCAGGTCTCAAAAGCGAGACCTGGGGCACCCAACTTTTCTTCCTCTTCAGGCACGGGAGCCCGCCCATTCTTGTTCTGAATCGAAGGTGGATCACCCGCCGTTCTTTGCCGGTGAACCGGGGTCGCGGAAAACACAGTGTTGTTGCACAAACGGCGGAGTGCGGCCTAGATGCAGGCCTGCGTCGTAAACGTAATCCCAGGCCGCAAAAGCGGGAACCGGGCGGCCAACTCTCTTACTGCTCCTGCGAGCGCCGCCCGCCGCCAGGGCCACGCAGAAACCCCCACGCCATGCCCGCTCCCGCACAGCGGAATCGTCCAAGGAAGTGGGGGTTCTGTGACTTTTGCAACTGTCCGGGCGGGGCCGCCTTACTGCGCGATGCCGTCCAGCTTGATCTGGTAGTCGACGATCTTCTTGATGTTCTCGTAGGGAACGCCGCCGATGGGAACCTGGCGTCCGTTGACCATGAGCGTGGGGGTCTGCACGATGTTCAAATCCTGCGCCAGCTTGACTTGGGCTTCCACCGTTTTGCCGGTCTCCGGCAGCAGCGAGCAGGCCTTGATCTTGGCCGGATCGAGACCCGCCTTGGCCACCGCGCTATTCAAGGTTAGAGCGGCGCCATCGGGGGTGTTCAGACCTTCCTGGCCGTCAAACACAGCGCCGGCGAAGGTGAAGAAGGCGTTGCTGCCGCCCTCCTTGGCCACGCACACGCCATACGAGGCGGCGGCCACGGATTCAGGGTGGATGCGAGCCAGCGGATAGGTCTCAAAAACGATGCGGGCCTTGGGGTAATCCACGGCCAGCTTATCCATGTTGGCCTGCGCGTCCTTGCAGTGGGGGCACTGGAAGTCAGCGAATTCCACGATTTCCAGTTCCTTGGAGGCCGAGCCGCGATAGGGGCCGTCGGCGCGCTGCTGCAAGATGGCGCGATGGTCCGCAAACGGATTGGCGCCAAAGGGAATGATCTCGTCGTTGGCAATGATGTGTTTGCCGTCCTGGAGGGCAAAGAAGCCGACGCCGAAGGGCTTCTGCTTGCCGGTCTTGTCGCCGACATAGATGACCACCTTGCTGATGCCTTCAACCGGGGTCTTGAGGATGGCCTGCACCTGCCAGATGCGGTTTTCATCGAAGCCCCAGCTGGCCTGGAGGAAAGCGTTGACGGTTTCCTTGGTGGGCGCAACGGCGGTGAAGTTGGCCGGATCGGGCTTGGGAAACACCGGCGCAATGGTGGGCGCGGGCGCGGAAGGCGTCTGCACAGGCGCAGCGGGCACCTCTTGCTGGGCAGCTGCGTTGAAGACGGGCAGGAAAAGGGCAGCCAGCGCGGCAACGCTGGCAAAACGGACGGACAGACGCATCAAGCGGATTCTCCTTATAGAGCGGGATGGCTCCCACACTCTAGCTTATACCTGAACCTTGACGGCGATGGGAAATCTGCGCCCCATGCCAAACGACTTGGAAGTAACCTTCAGCACCGGGGCAGCCTGCTGGCGCTTGTACTCGGAACGCTCGACAAGCCGCACCACCTGTTGGACGAGAGGCAGCGGAAATCCGTGCGCCTGGGCAATCTGCTCGGGGGCCTCGTAGCGCTCGACATAGGCTTCCAGAATCGGGTCCAGGACCTCGTAGGGCGGCAGGGAGTCAGTATCCTTCTGGTCCGGCCGCAGCTCGGCGGAGGGCGGCTTTTGCAGGATGGCCGCGGGAATCACCTCGCGCTCGCGGTTGAGCCAGCGGCAGACGGCATAGACGCGCGTCTTGACCAGGTCGCCGATGACCGCCAGCGCTCCCACCATATCGCCATAAAGAGTGCAATAGCCCACCGCCATCTCCGACTTGTTGCCGGTGGTGAGCACCAGCGCGGAGAACTTGTTGGAGAGCGCCATGAGCAGGCAGCCGCGAATGCGGGATTGAATATTCTCCTCGGTGGTGTCGGGCTTCATTCCGGCAAAGAGCGGCTCAAGCGCGCGGCCATACTCCGCGAAAAGATCGCTGATGCCGATCACTTCGTAGCGTATGCCCAGGTTGGCTGCCAGGCGGCGGCTGTCGTCGATGGACCCGGCGGAGGAATAGGGACTGGGCATGCCGATGGCGATCACGTTCTCCGCGCCCAGCGCGTCTTTGGCCACGGCCGCCACCAGCGCGGAGTCAATGCCTCCGCTGAGGCCCACCAGGGCCTTGCGAAAGCCGCATTTGCGCACATAATCGCGGGTGCCCAGCACTAGCGCCTCATAGGACGCCCGATTTTCATCTTCGTCCTGAGCGGGCAGGGTGGGCGCGCTAAAGGGATCGACCAGCACCAGGTCTTCCTGGAACGAGGCTGCCTGCGCGGTCAGTTCTCCACTGGCATTGAGGGCGAACGAGGAGCCGTCGAAGATCAGGCTGTCGTTGCCGCCCACCTGATTGCACATGACGACCGGCACGCCGTCGCGCCGCGCAATGGCCGCCAGCATCTCGCGGCGAACCGCGCGCTTGCCGTGCCAGAAGGGCGACGAGGACAGGTTGATGTGGAGGGCGGGATGCTGCTGCATCAGCTCTTCCATGGGATCGATGGAGTAAAGCCGGCGCGGCCAGAAGGTCTTGTCGTTCCAGGCATCCTCGCAGATGGTGATGGCCAGGCGAACGCCGTCCAGCGCGACCACCTGCTGATGTTGGGCCGGAGCAAAATAGCGCTGCTCGTCGAAAACGTCGTAAAACGGCAGCAGCCGCTTGTGCTGTTCGAAGAGCAGGCGCCCGCCATCCAGAAGGACTGCGGCGTTCACTGCCGGCTTGCCGGTTGCGCCCTCCGCCGGCAGAGCCACGCCCGCCAGCACGGCTGTGGACAATTCGCGAGTGGCCGCGGCCAGTTCCTCCACTGCCGTGCGGCAGCGGGCCAGAAAGCTGGGCTTCTCAAGAAAGTCTGCCGGGGGATAGCCGCAGACGGCCAATTCGGAGAAGACAGTGAGCCGCGCGCCCAGCGCGGCGGCGCGCTGGCTGACGGCAACAATTTTTTCAAGGTTTCCGGTGAAATCCCCAACGGTGGGGTTGATCTGGGCCAGCGCAATCTTCACACTTCCAGTTTAATCCACAAGAGGCAAGAGCCCCTTGGTTCAGAAGCAGCCCTGCAAACAACGGCTGCAAGCGATGACTCTAAGACCCGGTTCCGGCCAGCATCACGCCAACCGTGCGCAGGATGATTTTGACGTCAAGCCACATGTTCTGCTTCTCGATGTAGGCCAGGTCGAGGGAAATATAGCTGTCGAACGAGGGGTCCTGGCGCGCCTGCACCTGCCACAGACCGGTAATGCCGGGGGTCACGTCCAGGCGGCGCAGATGGCTGAGCTTGTACTCCTTGACTTCACTGGCCAGGGGCGGCCGGGGGCCGACTACGCTCATGTCGCCCAGCAGAACGTTGAGGAACTGCGGCACTTCGTCCAGGGAATACTTACGCAGAAAGCGGCCCAGCGCGGTAACACGGGGATCGTTGGAAATCTTGAACAGCACCCCATCCCGCTCGTTCATATGCATCACGTCGGCACGCCGCTTCTCCGCGTCGCGGACCATGGTGCGGAACTTGAAGCAGCGAAAAATGCGGCCCTTCTTGCCCACGCGCTCAGAGCTATACAAGATGGACCCGGGCGAATCCAGCGTGATGGCGATGGCGATGGCCAGCAGCACTGGCGATAGAACAATCAGCACCAAACTGGAGAAAGCGATGTCAAACGCCCGCTTGAAGAGGAGGCGGATTTCGTTGACGCTGCCGCGGTGCAACGGAATCGTCGCGAACTGCCCGATGTACTCGATGGGGCTGTTCCAGACCAGTCCGCCGTACATCTCCGGAACCACGCGCAAGTCCACTCCGTAGATGCGAGCCTGTGCCAGCACGTCCTGCACAACCGCGCGATCGCAGACGGCAGTGAAGAATATCTCCTCCACAAACTGTTTGCGGGCGTGCTGAAAGAGCGTATCAAGCGTGCCGACCACATCCCCTGCAGCCGCGCCAAAGCTGGAATCGGATTCGGAAACGGCGATAAATCCCTTGAACGTGTAGCCAAGATGCCGAATGCTCTCCAGGTGATGGCGGAGCGCATGCGCCTCAGGCCCGGTGCCCACGATGAACACGTTCCTGGTACCCACACCGCGCTCAAATTGGCGGTACAACAGTACACGATAGACCATGCGGCGCAGACTCAGGACAATCGCAGCCAGCCCGACCGTAACGAGAACGATGGTGCGAGAAATGTCCACGCCGTGAATCAGGTAGAGGGAACCGGCGAGCAGCAAGCCGGCGTCCAAGCATGCTTGCAGGCTCAGCCTTTGCTCATGCAGAAAGCCAGTCAGCCGGGTCGGCGAATACAAGTGCATCCGCCGGCTGATGAGCACCAGCGTAAAAGCAAATCCGCAAGACAGGGCAAGCAGGATGCCCATCGGACGGCCATGGATCAAAGTGCCGTGCCAAAATCCCTCTGCACCTGCCACCGGACCAATGCGGAACCTGTACAGTGTGGCAGCCAGCGCAGATGCGAGGATCAGTACGCCATCCAGCACCATCCACAGCTTGGCCATGCCCCGTGGCGCGCGAGCTGAGTCTGCTGCCGTTCCTCCCGTCCGCTCAGGAAAAGTCGACACTGAAGCGGAAACTCTTTGCCAGAATTCCGATGTTGCCATAAGCGTTCTGCAGACCTCGGGTTTCAAGACTTCAGGGAAAAAGAGAGGCTAACTCATCATCAGGCAGTCATACAGGATGCAAGAGAATGTATACGGCGATGGCCCGGGTTTCCTTCTCTGTTGGAAGTCTTTCTGCCGGTTTTGGTTGCCTGCAAACACAACCTGCCATGCTGCCGAAGCCACGCAGAGCGAGGCACGCCTGGAGCAAAGCATGGCTCTCGCTTCGCTCAGTTGCTCACGCGCACAAGGTTTCAAAGGAAGGACATCTGCCGCCAGCTAACAGCGAACGTTTCTGACCGTAAACCCCGAGCGCAACCTTGCGCTCCACATCTCTCAGTTGAAAAGTCGCGCCTACCATGTAAAAAGGCGGTTAAAATTCGGGGACTCCGCCAGCCAGCATTAAACCTCTCCGAGTGATCCCCTCTCCAAGTTCTTTTGCTGCAATCTCCATGGAGAGAAACCCGACACCACAAGCATCGCTCGAAGGGGAGGAAAAAGGCAAGCAAAATCGAAGCTGTCCGCCGGTTCCCAGCGATTCGCCGCGCCCTTTCCGCCGGGGTGACAAGCCCGAGCGCCCCGGATCATTGTCAGAGACCTAAAAGTAACTGTTTTCTCACGCTGGCGGTAACACGTAGGCATCCAACGCAAGAAACTGCTGGATATGAGGATCGGGAGATGCGAGAAACGCATCCAGGGGCCCAAAGAACCGGGCGCGGCCCTGATCCAGAAAGAGAACCTGGTCGGCGAGGCGCTCGGCAAAGCGCATATCGTGCGTCACCACGATACTGGTAAAACCAAGCTGGCGCTTGAGCCTCTGGATGAGGGAACCAAGACGGCGGGCAATGATGGGATCGACCATGGTGGTCGGCTCGTCGTAAAGCACCACTTCCGGCTGGGCGGCGAGCGCCCGGGCCATGGCCACGGCGCGCTTGCGCCCGGTGGAAAGGCTGGAGGGCAGAGCATCCACCACATCTTCAGCGCCCACCAGGCCAATCAGCCGGTCCACCAGTTGCTGGATCTGGTCCTCGGCCAGGCCGCCGCGCTCCCTGAGCGGGAAGGCCACGTTCTCGCGCACGCTGAGCGAATCGAAGAGCGCGCCATTCTGGAAGACCATGGTGACCCGGCTGCGAATGGCCCGCATCTGCTCCTCGCCGAGGCCGGTGATTTCCTGGTCCTCCACGCGGATGGAGCCGGAGTCGGGCTTGAGAAAGCCCATCAACATGCGCAGAGCCACCGACTTGCCCACGCCGCTGCGGCCCAGGATGCAGAGGGTTTTGCCGCGGTCCACGTGGAAGCTCACATCCTCCAGCACCGACCGCCCGTCGAAAGAGATGGAGACATGGCTGAAGGCGATCATGGGGGCTGGCGCGTCCGGGCCGACGGCTGGGGCGGGTTCCCGGGCCCGTGCATCGGCCGGCGCGTCGGAAAGCTCAGGATTGGCTGGGGAATCGAACATGGCGATGCACTCAGCTTACGCGAAGAGGGCCGGGCGAAGAGCCTGTGCATCGTGAAGATCTGCCGGGGCGTTGCCCCAGAGGAACCAGCACCTTGTCCCGGCCCATGGGGCTGGAGCGGCCGCCGGCCAGCATGATGCCGGCGGCGGCCGCTTCCAAGCCAGGGTCAGGCCGACTCAGGCGCCGGCCTCCTCCATGAAGCGAATGATCGACTCGATGCCCAACTCGTAGTTCTTCAGATGGAACTTCTCGTTGGGGGCATGGATATTGTCGTCGGGCAGGCCAAAGCCCATCATCACGCTGGGCACGCCAAGGAAGCGGTCAAAGTCGCCCACAATGGGGATAGAGCCGCCGGAGCGGATAAAGACCGTATCCCGGCCCCAGACCTCATGCAGGGCCTTGGTGGCTGCCTGCACATAGCGGTTGTTGACCGGAATCAGGCAGGGGTCGCCGGAGTGAATGAGCCGCACCTCGACGTCCACGCCGGCCGGGGCAATCCTGGCCACGTGGGCCTTGTACAGCTCGAAGGCCTTGGCCGGAGTCATGCCGGGAACCAGGCGCATGGAGACCTTGGCCAGAGCCTTGGCGGGAATCACCGTCTTGGCGCCGGCGCCGATAAAGCCGCCGGGAATGCCGTGCACTTCCAGAGTGGGCCGCGCCCAGGTGCGTTCGAGGACCGAGTAGCCGGCCTCGCCCACCAGTGCGCGCGAACCGACCTCGGTCTTGCGGTAGTGCTCTTCGTCAAAGGGCAGGCTCTTCCAGGCAGCCAGTTCCTCGGGGCTGGGAGGAATGATGTCGTCGTAGAAGCCGGGGATGAGGATGTGGCCGTTCGGGTCCTTCAGGCCGGTGAGGATCTCCGCCAGGGCAAAGAAGGGATTGGGAGCCGCGCCGCCGTACATGCCGGAGTGCAGATCCTGCTTGGCGCCGCGCACCTCCAACTCGGTGTAGATCATGCCGCGCAGGCCCACGCACAGGGTGGGCAGGCCAGGAGCGAACAACTCGGTATCGGAGACCAGGGCAACGTCCGCCTTCAACTCGGGCGGTTTGGAGGCGACAAAGGCCGCGATTCCCTCCCCTCCCACCTCTTCTTCGCCTTCCAGGATCACGCGCACATTCAAGGGCAGCGCGCCGCTGGCGGCCAGCAGGGACTCCAGCGCCTTGACCTGGGCATGAACCTGTCCCTTGTCGTCCGCAGAGCCGCGCGCGTAGAGGTTGCCGTCGCGCTCCGCGGGCTCGAAGGGCGGGGTCAGCCACTCGTCGATGGGATCGACCGGCTGCACATCGTAGTGGCCGTAGCAAAGCACGGTAGGCTTGCCGGCGGCATTCAGCCAGTCGGCATAGACAAGAGGGTTGCATTTGGTCTCGATCAGGCGCACATTCTGCATCCCGATGCGCTTCAGATCGGCGGCCAGCGACTCGGCAGCCAGGCGGCAATCGCCCCTGTTTTCGGGCAGCGTGGAGATGGAGGGGATGCGCAGCAGGGCCTTCAATTCATCGAGAAAACGGGCGTGATTCTGGCGGGCGTATGCAATTGCGGACGAGGACATTTGGGTTCTCCCTTTCCTTTAAAGGAATTCGGCAAACAAGAGTATAGACCGGGAGGGCACCGGGCAGCGGCGGCCGGCGGCGCGGAACTCAGTAGCGGCCAACCGTCGGGTCCACTTCTGCCGACCAGGCGTCGATGCCGCCGCACACCGACTGCGCCTGCTCGAAGCCCTGCTCGCGCAGCCAGACCGTCACGTTCATCGAGCGGATGCCGTGATGGCACAGGACCACCAGCCGTTCGTCGGGGTCCAGTTCCTGGTGGGCGCGGGCAGCCACCTCGCCCATGGGCATGAGCACGCTGCCGGGAACGCGAGCAGCTTCAAACTCCCACGGCTCGCGCACATCGATCAGTCTGGCCTTGCTTTCGCCAAGAAGAGCTGCGGCTGCGGCAGGGGAAATCTCGTATTCCAGCATGGGGACAGTGTAGCGGGCGAGGGCTGGTTGAGGTGGGGTGCGGAAGAGCAAAGGTAAAGGTGGATACGCGTTGTGGGGTTCATGCTTTCCCACCCATTTCGCAAAGAACGCGAAATGGATGGGGCACCCAGTGTGTTGGCGGCTCGGTTGAGATGGGGGCTTCGCAAAGAACGCGAAATGGATGGGGCACTCAGATGGTGGGGAAGGGGTGCGGAAGAGCAAAGGTAAAGGTGGATACGCGTTGTGGGGTTCATGCTTTCCCACCCATTTCGCAAAGAACGCGAAATGGATGGGGCACCCAGTATGTTGGCGGCCCGGTCGGGATGGAGGCGTTTTCTGAGCCCACTGACGTTTTATCGGGCAACCAAGTAGTCTTAAGAGAGATGCCTCCTATTCTCAACGCGCAATCCGTGACCAAGCAGTTCGGCGCCAAGCCGCTGTTTCTCAATATTTCCTTCACCGTCGATGACGGCGACCGCATCGGCCTGATCGGCCCCAACGGAGCGGGCAAGTCCACGCTGCTGGCGGTACTGGCCGGGCAGGTTGAGCCCGACTCCGGCGAGTTGGCGGTGCGCAAGCGCGCCCGCGCCGCCTATGTTCCCCAGGACTCGCGCTTTGCCCCCGGCCTGAGCGTCCGCCAGGTGCTGGAGAAGGCGCTGGCCGCCGCCCATGTGAACGAAAACGAGCGCGAGGGCCGGCTGCGCGAGCTGACCGGCCGCGCCGGCTTTGCCGACCTGGACGCCGAGGCGGCCGCGCTCAGCGGCGGCTGGCGCAAGCGGCTGGCCATCACCCAGGCCATGGTCATCGAACCCGAAGTCATGCTGCTGGACGAGCCCACCAACCACCTCGACCTGGCCGGCATAGAGTGGCTGGAAGAGCTGCTGCGCAACGCTTCCTTCGCCGCCGTCACCGTCAGCCACGACCGCTATTTCCTGGAATCCACTTCCAGTTCGATCATCGAGCTGAATCGCGTCTATGCCGACGGGCTGCTGCGCGTCAAAGGCAACTTCAGCCGGTTTCTTGAGGAGAAGCAGGCCTACCTGGAGTCGCAGACCAAACAGCAGGAGAGCCTGCGCAACCAAGTGAAGACCGAAATCGAGTGGCTCCGGCGCGGTCCCAAGGCGCGAACAACCAAATCCAAAGCGCGCATCGACTCCGCCAACGACCTGATCGGCCAACTGAAGGAGATGGACTCGCGCACCACGGTCAACTCCGCGGGCATCGACTTTGAGGCCAGCCTGCGCAAGACCAAACGGCTGGTAGAATTCAACGATGTGGCCTGCGATGTGCCGAGCAGCGAAGCGGCGAACGAGGCCAGCCCCAAGCTGGAAAAGGATCTGCCCGGCAGGAGGCTGTTTACGGGTCTGGACTTCGTGCTCACCGCGGGGATGAAAGTGGGCCTGGTGGGACCGAACGGCAGCGGCAAAACCACCTTCCTGCGCCTGCTGCGGGGAGAGATCGAGCCCGCCGAGGGCAACATTCGCCGCGCCGAGGCCCTGCGCCTGGTCTATTTCAGCCAGATGCGCGAGTTGGACGAGAGTCTGACCCTGCGCCGCGCCCTGGCTCCAGAGGGCGACTCGGTTCTGCACCAGGGCCGGGTGGTGCATGTGGCCAGTTGGGCGGCCCGCTTCCTGTTTACCGGCGAGCAACTGAATCAGCCGGTGCGCAATCTCAGTGGCGGCGAGCGGGCGCGGGTGCTGATTGCCAAGCTGATGCTGGAGCCGGCCGACGTGCTGCTGCTGGACGAGCCCACCAACGATCTGGACATTCCCACGCTGGAGATTCTGGAAGAAAACCTGCTCGATTTTCCCGGCGCGCTGGTTCTGGTAACCCACGACCGCTACCTGCTGAACCGCGTGGCATCCACGGTGCTGGGGCTGGATGGGCGCGGCCATACCGGCCGCTTTGCCGACTATGCGCAGTGGGAAGACTGGATGGAAGAGCAGGACGACCTGGCCCAGGACAAGCAGGCGCGCAAGCCGGACGCCTCGACCATCGGGCAGCACTCCCAGGAACAGCCGGCAGGCGCTGCGGCTGGCAAAAAGAAGCTCTCCTACCTTGAAGCCCGGGAGTTCGCGGCCATCGAGCAGCGGGTTGAGAAGTCCGACGCCCGGCTGGCCGCGGCGCGCGAGCTGGTGGAGCGGCCGGACGTTGCCATCAACGCCACCGCCCTGCAAGAGGCGCTGCTGGAACTGGATGCGGCGCAACACGAGAACGACGCTCTCTACGCGCGCTGGGCGGAGCTGACGGAAAAGGCGGGATAGGGCTTACCGCAGTTTGCCGCCGTCGTGCGCCTTTTGAATTCAGCGCGTGCGATTTCAAGGATGATAACGATAACAGCTATAATTCGCTGCGCGAGAGGAGAGAGCCTTGAGGATGCGATGCAGGCAGCTTGCAGTTTTGATTCTGGCGGGCGTTTTGGGGGGCGCGGGCTGGGCCCAGGCGGCTCCGGAACCGGTGAACCCTCACGCCACGCCAGAGGCGCGCGCGCTGCTCGCCTACCTCGACTCCATCTCCGGCAAGGCCATCATTGCCGGCCAGCACAACTATCCCAACGACGGCTCGCGCTGGACGGATCAGGCCTATGACCTCACGGCCAAATATCCCGGCCTGTTTGGCGGCGACTTTGGCTTCTCTGCCGGCGACGACAAGGACTCCGTCCTCTCGCGGCCGGCGATGATCGCGGAGGCCGAGCGGCAGTATCGCAACGGCGCGGTGATCGCGCTGACCTGGCACGAAGTGAGGCCCACGGACGACGAGCCGGTCACCTTCCACGACAGCGTGCAGGGCCACCTGACCGACTACGAGTGGCACGAACTGCTGACCCCCGGCAGCCCGCTGAACCTGCGCTGGTGCGCCCAGGTGGACGTGATCGCCGGCTATCTGCGGCAATTGCGCGACGCCCATGTGCCGGTGCTCTTCCGGGCCTATCACGAGATGAACGGCGGCTGGTTCTGGTGGGGCGGACGTCCCGGCATGGACGGGTCGGCGGCGCTCTACCGGCAGCTCTACGACCGCTTCGTCAACGTCCATCACCTCGACAACCTGGTTTGGGTGTGGAATGTGAACGCGCCCAATCCCGAGTGGCCGCCCATCGCCGACTACTATCCCGGCGCGCAGTACGCCGATGTGGTCAGCATGGACATCTACGGCGAGTTCAAGCCGGAGTACTACGCCAGCATGCTGGCGCTGGCCGCGGGCAAGCCCATCGCGCTGGCCGAAGTGGGCACTCTGCCCAGCCCGGAGGTGCTCGAACAGCAAGCCCGCTGGACCTACTTCATGGACTGGAGCGAGTGGATTCACTCCGCCAACCCGCTGGAACTGGCCAAAGCCGTCTACCATGATCCGCGCGTGCTCACCCGCGACGATCCGCGCCTGGCCGGGCCGATGGAGGCCATTCGCAAAGCTACGGCGGAGCGCACCGGCGGGGCGGTTGCCGCCGAGCCGGTCAGCACTGGCGCAAGCGCCGAAGCCAAGGCCCTGCTGGCTCGTCTGGAGGCCGCGCCTGAAACGGGCACATTGAGCGGCCAGGAGAACGATGCCGCAGCGCCCGGCGCGGCAACCCTCGATGTGATCCAGGCAACCGGGAAACGGCCGGCGGTCTACGCCACCGATTTGGGGACTGCCCCCGCCGGAACCACTCTTGCGGAGGCGCGCGCAGCCATTGTCCGGCACGCGATCCGCGCCCACCAGGCGCATGCCGAGGTCAGTTTGAGCTGGCGGCCCGCGCGGCCCACCGACAACGCCCCGGCCAGCACCCACGGCCAACTGACCGATTTCGAGTGGAACGAACTGCTCCGGCCCGGCAGCGACCTGAACAAGCAATGGAGCGAGCAGGCCGACCAGGTGGCCGCGACCCTCGAAGAGCTGGAAAAGGAGGGGATTGCGGTGCTCTGGAATCCGTATCCGGAGTCCAACGGCAGGGACGATTGGTGGGCGGGCCGCAAGGGCATTCACGGCTCGGCGGAACTCTATCGCATGCTCTTCGACCGCCTGGTCAACCACGACGGCCTGCACAACCTGGTCTGGGTGTGGGAAGCTGGCGCGCCCGATGCGCAACCCGGCGGCGCCGGCCCGCTCAGCGACTTCTTTCCAGGGATGCTCTCGACCGATGCGCTGGAGATGCGATTGAAGTCCGGCGATGCGCTGCAGAACGCTGGGCGCGCGCTGGAACAATTTGCGCCAGGAAAGCCGATCGGCGTGGAACTGGACAGCGCGCCTCCGCCGCCTGAAGCCTTCGCCAAGGGCACCGACTGGGCCTGGTTTGTGGCTGCGCCGCAGGCCGCTTCCGCGGCTCACGCCGAGGCTCTGCGCAAGCTGTATGGCGATGCGCGGATTGTCTCGCTGGCCGTGGCGCACTGACACGGGGGCTGGATGTGGCAGAGACGCGCCCGGACCTGGGTTGCTGCGTGGTAGTAAGGTAAGTTGCAGGATAAGCGCGAATCCCCGGCAGCAAGCTGCGGACTCGCCGGACAACAAGCTGCATCGAAAGCCACTATGCCGAACGCCGTCAAGGTCCTGATTGTTGAAGACGAGCCCCATGCGCTGATGGGGCTTGCGGAACTGATCTCCGCCTGGGGATACCGCACTGAAACCGCGCGCGACGGCATGGAGGGCCTGGAGAAGGTGCTGGCCTGGGACCCGGCCATTGTGGTGACCGACCTGAAGATGCCGCGGCTGGACGGCATTGGCCTGCTGACCCGCCTGACCGAGCAGGGCGCGGGCCCCAACGGCAATCTGGCGGTGGTGGTGCTCACCGCCATGGGCTCCATTGAGCTGGCAGTCGAGGCCATGAAGCTGGGCGCTTATGACTTTCTGCCCAAGCCGGTAGACGCCACCCGCCTGCGCACCATCCTGGCCAACGCCACCCGCCAGCGCGAAACCGCGATTGAGCTGGAAGTGGCGCGGCGGCGTTTGCGCGAGAGCGGTGTGCTGGGCGCGCTGGTGGGCAACTCCCGCTCCATGCGGGAGATCTTCGGGTTGATCGAGCAGATTGCCCCCTCCAACGTCTCGGTGCTGATTACCGGCGAGAGCGGCACCGGCAAGGAACTGGTGGCGCGCACCCTGCACGACCTGAGCCCGCGGAAAAACAACCCCTTCGTCGCGGTCAACTGCGCGGCCATTCCCGAAACCCTGATCGAAAGCGAAATCTTCGGCCACGAGAAGGGCGCCTTCACCGGCGCGGTGGAGCGGCGCGCGGGCTGCTTTGAACTGGCCAACGGCGGCACGCTGCTGCTGGACGAACTGGGCGAAATGCCGCCCGCCACCCAGGCCAAGCTGCTGCGCGTTCTGGAAGAACGCAAGCTCCGCCGCCTGGGAGGGCGCGCCGAGCAGGACGTGGACGTGCGGGTGCTGGCCGCCACCAACCGCGATCCCGGCCAGGCCGTCACCTCTGGCCATCTGCGCCCCGATCTCTTTTACCGGGTCAACGTCTTCAACATCCACATGCCGCCCCTGCGCGAGCACATCGAGGATCTGCCGCCCATGGCCGAGGCCATGCTGAGCGAGATGAACCTGAAGCACGGGCGCAGGGTCTCCGGGGTGGCTCCGTCGATGCTGGACCGGATGATGGCCTACGACTGGCCGGGCAATGCCCGCGAACTGCGCAATTGCATCGAGCGAGCGGTGATTCTTTGCCCCGACGGGGCGCCGCTGGACGCCGGCCATCTGCCTCGGGGCTTTGGCAAGATGCAGACGCCGGCCGCCCAGGCCTTCGATGCCAGCGTGGTGACAGTGCGCGTGGGCGCCACGGTGGACGAGGCCGAGCGGATGCTGATTCTGCGCACCCTGGAGTCGACCGGTCAGAACAAGACCCGCGCCGCCGAAATCCTGGGCGTGAGCCTGAAGACCCTGCACAACAAGCTCAAGGAATACGGCCGCGGCCGCGAAGAGCAGTCAGCCTGATCCATGCGCCTGAAAACCAAACTCGTGCTGGCCATCACCCTGCTGGTGTTTGTTATCTCCGGGATGCTCTCGCTGGTCTACGTGAGCCAGCTTCTTCATGCGGCCGTGGAGCAGTCTTACAACACCAACCGCATGGTGGCCAACCAGGTGCGCTTTGCCTTGCAGGCGGCCCTGGAAGCCGGGCTCAAGGACCGCCAGGTCGATCCCGGCAATCCCGCCGAGTTGCGCGCGCTGGCGGCCGAGGCGGTGCGCGACAGCGCGGCGTTGCACACCATGCTCGACTCGGTGAACCGCTACTCGCTCACCGTCTACGACGTGAACATCGGCGACAGCCAGTCCAACACCCTGTTGAGCACCAGTCCCGACAATCAGGACAAGCCGCTGCCCGTTCGGCCCAACTACAACCAGTTTCTCAACGCCAACCCGGTGCAGCTGATGGCCGAGGTCTTTGGTCCACCCAAAGTCTTTGACGTGGTGGTGCCGCTGGACCGCAACGGCGAGCCGTTTGTCACGGTGCACGTTGGGGTTCGCACCACGCTGTTGCGCGCCGTCTATGCGCCCTGGCTGGCGGAGGCCTTTACGCTGATGGGCTTTGCGCTGGGAACGGCCCTGCTGGCAGCCTTTCTGCTCAGCAACCTGGCCCTTCGCCCCATGGAAGAGATCAGCCTGCAACTGGACTACTGGACCGCTGCCGGCGAAGCCGCGGAGGAGGAGATCGAGGTTCCCCGGCAGGACATGGCCGACCGCGTTTCCACCAAGATTGAGCGCATCGGCCAGCGCATGCGCAATGTGGAAGAGGTTTTTTCCGCGCTGAAAGAGAACCTGGACCAGATTCTGAGCAATCTGCAGGACGGAATCCTGCTGTTTACCGCGGACGGGCGCGCGGTGCTGGTCTCAGAGGCCGCGCGGCGCTTTCTGCGCACCGAGAAGAGCATCCTGGGCCTGCACGCGGGGGAGATTTTCGACCGCTCGACGCTGCTGGGCCAAACCCTGGGCGATGCCTTCGACGCCGGCGCCACCCTTGCGCAAGAAGAGATTCGCACCGAGTCCGGCAGGCGCATAGAGGCCTCCCTGGATTTTATCCACGACGACAACACCCGCCAGGGACTGGGCGCACTGGTCACCCTGCACGATCTGGAGTCGGCGGAAAAGATCGAGTCGGAGCTGGAGCTTTCGCGGCGCATGGCCGCCATAGGCCGGCTCACCTCGGGTGTGGGCCACGAGGTCAAGAACCCCATCAACGCCATCGTGGTTCATCTGGAACTGCTGCGCACCAAGCTGGGCGAAGCCGGCGCTCCGGCGATGCGGCATCTGGAGGTGATCGACGCGGAGATTCACCGCCTGGACCGGGTGGTGCAGATGCTGGTGGACTTCTCCCGCCCGGTGGAACTGCAACTGCGCGAGCAGGACCTGCGCTCGGTCATCGGCGATGTGCTCACGCTGGCCTCGGCCGAGCTCTCTACCCGCCAGGTGACGCTGGTGGGCCACATGCCCCAGCAAGCGCTGCTGGCCAACGTGGATGCCGACCTGCTCAAGCAGGCGGCCATCAATGTAATCCAGAACGGCGCCCAGGCCATGCCCGAGGGGGGCAGGCTGGACGTGGTCCTGGAAGAAGACCATGGCAGCGCGCTGTTGCGCATTGCCGATGAAGGCTCCGGCATTCCCGAAGAGATACGGGAGAAAATCTTCGACCTCTACTTCACCACCCGCAGCGCCGGCAGCGGCATTGGGCTGGCCATGACCTACCGGATTCTCCAGTTGCACCACGGGAGTATCGAAGTACAATCGAATCCAGGACGTGGCACGGAGTTCCTGTTGCGCATTCCGCTCGCCGCCACGAAATGGGGACGCCGGCATCTTCCGCCGGCGGGCGTTAAAAGTGAGAAGGGGTCAGCGGGATGAAGTTGCCTGCCAGAATAGTTGCGTGCCTGCTGCCGTTCATGCTCACGGCGTGCTTTCACAAGACGACCCGGCCGCAGGTTCAGACTATTGCTCCGCCCCTGAAGGAAACCACGCCTCCCAAGCCCACGCCCACGCCTGCCGAGCTTCCAGCTTCCGCTATGACGATCCCCGTCCCGCCCCCACCGGAGGTGGTCACTGCGCCTCCGCAGGAAATCCCCAAACCGCGCCCAAAGCATCATAAGCCTGTGGCCAAGCCCACGCCCGCGCTGCAGGCCACCAACGGAACTCCCGGCGTAAGCGCCATCGGACAGCTCTCCTCGGGCGAACCCTCCGATCTGCGCCGCGAGACCGAAGACTCGATCGCGGCCACGGAGCGTGGCTTGAATGGCGTTAACCGGCGCCTGAGCGACCAGGAGCAGAAGACCGCCGCGCAGATCAGGGAGTTCCTCAAGCAAGCCCGCCAGGCGCTGACCTCCGGCGACGTGGATGGAGCGCACACCCTGGCCGTCAAGGCCAAGGTTCTGCTGGGCGAGCTGAGCCGGTAGAGCTAGGGAAGCTCTGAACACGTCGATTCTGCGGACGAGCGTTTCCTGAGGGGCTAAAGCGCTTTCTGCTTAAGTGTTTGCAGTGGAGATTTGAATTCATGTTCTCCCACCCTTGAATCAAAGAACGATTCAAGGATGGGGCACCCAAATTATTGTTCGCACTCGCATCAGAAACGCACTGATCGCGTATTTTGCCCGGAAAACGCTCTTACCGCTCGCCCCAGCTCAGCTTGTTGCGCAGCGCCTCAAAGAAGCCGCTCTCGCTCAGCCGGACCAGGTTGACGGTGTGGATGGAGCGCTGGCAACGCACCTCATCGCCAATATGCATCTCGACTGCCTTCTGGCCGTCCACGGTCAGAAGCGCCTGGTTGGGCGCGCCTTCCACCCGCACGGTCAGCAAAGCGTCACCACGCACCACAATGGGCCGCAGGGTGAGCAGATGGGGGCAAACCGGGGTCACCACCAGCGCATCCACATCCGGGGTCAGGATGGGACCATTGGCGGCCAGCGTGTAGGCTGTGGAACCGGTGGGCGTGGAGACGATGACCCCGTCGGCGCGGAAGCGGGCCACCAGCATGCCGCCCAGCTCGACCGCAAAGTCTCCCATGCGGGCAATATCGCCCTTGGAGACCACCACTTCGTTCAGCGCCTCAAAACTGGAGAGCAGCGCGCCTTCCCGCCACACCTCGGCGTGCAGCATGGCGCGCACATCCGTCACATAGCAGCTTCTGCACCAACCATCGAGGGTCACATAGAGGTCGGCCAGGCGAACCTCGGTCAGGAAGCCCAGGAAGCCCAGATTCACGCTCAGGATGGGCGTACCGGTAGCGGCAAAGGTGCGGGCCACGGAGAGCAGCGTGCCGTCGCCGCCCAGAACGATCACCAGGCCCGGCTCCCAGGCTGGCATCTGGGAACGGTCCACGGCCGGAGCGTCCGCCGTGTACTGGCCGCCCTCCAGGTCCAGCAGCGGCTCAAAGCCGTGCTGGCGCAGCCAGGCGATCAGCTCCGGCAGCAGCCGGGCCAGTTCTTCCTTTTGCGGCTTGCAGACAATTGCGACGCGAACCATGGCTCTCAGTGTAACGGACCGATCCTGGGAACCAGACTCCATGGGAAGCTACAGTCCCGGACGCCGCGCGTAGAGCAGAAACTCGCGGTTGCCTTCCATGCCGGTAATGGGCGAGGCAATGGTCTCCACCGCTTCCCAGCCCAGCGAGCGGACGCACTCGGCCACGCGGTTGATCGCCTGCTGATGAATTGCGGGATCGCGGACGATGCCTCCGTTGCCCACCTCGCCCCGCGCCGCCTCAAACTGCGGCTTGACCAGGATCACGGCTTCCGCAAGGGCGGGAGCGGCGGCCAGCACCGGCCCCAGCAGCGACGCGGCCGAGACGAAAGAGACATCCATCGCCAGAAAAGTGAGTTGCGGGCTTCCCGGCACCGCAAGCAGCGATCCCGGCTCCAGCAGGCGGGCATTGGTGCGCTCCAGCAGGCGCACCCGCGGGTCGTTGCGCAGCTTCATGGCGATCTGGCCGAAGCCGGTATCGACGGCGGTCACCTTCGCCGCCCCGTTCTGCAACAGGCAGTCGGTAAATCCGCCGGTGGAAGCACCCACGTCCAGGCAGGCCCGGCCAGTTACGGCAATCTCCCAGTGCTCCAGCGCCGCCGCCAGCTTGAGTCCGCCGCGGCTCACATAGGGCGGGTCCACGCCCAGCAGACGAATGATGGAATCCGCGGGAACCCTGGCGCCCGGCTTGTCGATCTTCTGCTCCCCGACCAGAACCCGGCCGGCCAGGATCAGCGCCCGCGCGCGTTCGATGCTGGGCGCGTGGCCCCCATCGAACAGCAGCAAATCCACGCGCATTTTGGTTCCCGCCGTTTTCAATGCCTGCCGCTCCCTTGTTTCACTGTACGGCACGGCAACTCCCGGCGGGAAAGGACGCCGTCATCCGTTCCCTGGCGAAGCCGTGAACAACTGCGCTTTGACCGGAGGCGCGGCCGTCTTCACCTTGGGAATGCCGTGCTGATGGCAGTCTGTGCACTTGACCCAGTGGATGTTGTGCGGGCTGGCCGCGCTGGCGAAGGTGGTGTCCATCTTCTCCACGTCAATGCCGCAGTGGGACATCTGCGGGTGACACGTCTTGCACGACGCCCGCGTGTTCTCATTGTGGCCATTGTGGCAGGAGATGCAGCTCAGCCCCTCATGGACACCCATGGGCGTGCGATCGTCGCCCGAGCCCACCTGCGGACCCCATGAACCCTGGGCCGCCGCCGTGCCCGTTTCCGGCTCGCGCGGCGCATGGCACTGGTAGCAGATGGCCTGGCGCGGGTCCTGGCTCATCTTCACCGCATGCTCGCCGTCATGCAGTTGGGGAATGGGCAGCGAACTGGCCGCAAAGTGCATGCTCTCGCGGCGGTCGAAGAAGGCCAGCGAGTCGTGAACCGGCGCGCCCGCCACGGAGACGCGCGTGGTTGGCCGCGCTTCCAGTGCACCCTGCCGATGCGCCCAATGGCAGGCCTGGCAGGGCATGGCCGGTTGATCGGCAAAGCCGGCACGCGTCAGATGCCAGGGCCCCCTGGTGTTGATTGGTTGCACCAGTTCGCGCACCGATCCGTCAAAGTGCATGCCGTGACAGCGGAAGCAATCCTCCATCAACTGCCGTTTGGAGTTGTGCACCGGGTCGGCAAAAATCTGCCCGTAGGTGGCGCTGTGCGGGCCCGCATGCCAGGTGGCATATTCCTGCTGGTGGCACCTCTGGCAGTTGGGAACCATCTCCAGCACATCCACATCGCGCAGGCGGATGGCCTCAGGCCAACTCCGCATCAGATGCACGCGGATGTGGCGCAGCTTGGTGGACATCCCGGCCTCATGGCACTCAAGGCAGCCCACGTTGCGGTGCGGGGAGCCGTGCACCGCGCTCACATACTCGGCCATTTCGTGGCAGCTTGCGCAACCCTGGCCGTGCTGCGAGGTGTAGTACACGGTGGCGCCATACATCCCGCCTACCGTCGCAAGCGCAATAGTCCCAACGGCGATCGCCGCAAACTTCAAGTATCGCTTCATGACCGGAATCCCGTTCCCTTCCAGTTGCGCACCAAGGCGGCGGAGGCGTAGTAAGCCACGGCCATGATGGTGAGCGCCGGATTGAAGCCCCCGTTGGTCACATGCACGCTGGAATCGATCACGAAGACATTGTCCACGTCGTGAAGCTGGCAGTAGCGGTTGACCACCGAGCTTTGCGGATCGTTGCCCATGCGGCAGGTGCCCGCCTGGTGCTGACCCGCCGATACGTTCTCTGGCCGGCCCGACGACAGGGTGGTGTGCACCGCCCCGGCCTCCTTGAGCCAGGCCTCCGCGCGGCGGGACTGCACTTCGCCGATGTCGAAGGTAAGGGGATGCACATTGCCCGAGAGGCGCACCACCGGCATTCCCCACTGGTCGCGCACGGCGGGATCGAGAGTCACCCGCGCATCCGCCGTGGGAATCTGCTGGGTAGGCCCGATGATGACGATGGACCGCTTGTGCCATGCGCGCATGGCCTGCTTGTGTCCGAGGCCCCAGCGCGGCGTATTCTGCGGCAGCCGGTCGATCATATGAATGGGCAGGCGGATGAATTCACTGGCCAGCATGCCTCCGCCCACCAGGCCGGGAGTGCCGTGGTTGTAATCGCTGATGGCTATGCTGGCGCCGGGCCCTACGTCGTCGTAGGTTTCAAAGTCGAAGTAGCCAGTGGCGCCGGTGTAGTGGTGGCCTTGCAGATTGCGGCCCACCTGGTCGTGGCGATTGCCCAGGCCATCCGGGAAGAGGCGGCTTTTGGAATTCAGCAGCAGGCGGGCAGACTCCGTGGCGCAGGCGGAGACCACCACCAGATCGGAAAGCTGCTCCTGCAGGCGCCCTTTGGCGTCGAAGTAGGAGACGCCGCGCGCGCGTCCCCGGTCGTCGGTCAGGATTTCCTTCACCATGCACTCAGTGCGCAGATCGCAGTTTCCGGTGGCCAGCGCCGTGGGAATTACGGTGTTCTGCGAGCCGTTCTTGGCATCCACTTCGCAGGCAAATCCGCAACACCAGCGGCAGCGCATGCACGGGCCGCGCCCGTTGTAGGGCACGCTGTTGCGCGCCATGGGCAGGTGAAACGGGTGCAGGCCCAACCGCCGGGCGGCCGGCTCCAGAATGGCGAACTCACGGCCGGGCGGCAGCGGCGGCATGGGCAGTGGGCGCTTGCGCGGCCCATGAAAGGGCGTGCCCGAGTAGTCGCCGGAGATGCCGATCTCGTATTCGGCCTTTTCGTAAAAGGGCTCCAGATCGTCGTAGGAGATGGGCCAGTCTTCCAGCGAGCTACCCGGCGGCGCTCCGTAGGTGGAGCGCATCTTGAAGTCCTGGGGAAGGTAGCGCCAGGCCTGCGCTCCGTAGCTGAGGGTTCCGCCGCCCACGCAGGCAGCGTCGTTCTGGTAGCTGCCCTCGCTGGGCCGCGCGGTGTGGGGCTCCCCTTTGGCATCGACCCAAACCCTGGGGTTGCCCTCGTCTTCCGGCCCAAACGCATTGCCCAGCACGGTGGTGCGCTGGTTGCGCAGGTCATCCTTGCGGCAATCGTTCGAGGTGTACCACTTGCCCCGCTCCAGCAGCACAACGCTCAGGCCGGCCGTGGACAATTCCTTGGCCACCACGCCGCCCGCGGCGCCCGCACCTACAATCACCGCATTCACGCGCTTCATGAAGCCGAGCCCTTTCTCAGGTCATATTGGGCGCGCCCGCGCAGGGGCGGCTCATCCAGGCCCAGCATCCGCCAACTGACGGCGTCGCGATTGCCGCCGTGACGCGGAGACCCGTAGTAGCCCTCCATGGTGTGGTTGCGCACGAGATCGAAGAACGGGCGATTCTCCCGATCGAGTCTGCCGACCAACTCATCCTGCTGAGCGGGGGAAAGCGCGGCTAAAACCTGGCCAAAGCGCTGCCGGCTCATTGCCTCGGCCTGCTCCAGCCCGTCCCGGTAGGCGCTGCGATGACGCCGGTAGGCGCGCATGAGCTGGCGATCGATGTAGGTGAGCACCCCGGCCTGCGTGGCGCTGGGAAAGCCGTCGGCAGGCACAATCCGATCGCAGATCGCACCCAGTGTCCGGGCCTGGGCGTCACTCAGGAAATCCCAGTTGCCCCGCTGGTGGACGGCGCAGCCGGCGGCCAGGGCAGCGCCCCCCAGGGCGCCCGCGGCCAGGAATTGCCGGCGCGTCAAACGGCCGGTGTTCTTGCTGGATTGCATCGGCGAACTCCCTCAAAGGGAACTGAACTCCGGAGGTGGCTTGCCGCCCGCACAGACCTGAGAGTCCGGCAGGCGAACTGCCCGGACCATAGTTGATACCTCATGCCAACCCGGTCTGTGCTGCCTGTCACTTGCCAGCAACCCGCGAGAAGATGGAAGAGCGCGCAGAAAAAGCCAACGGGCTATTCCCTTGCGAGGAATGGCCCGTTGGCTGCTTGATCTGCTACTGGTTCTGAAACCGAACTAGGGTAGTGTCTGGCAGGTTGCCAATGTGGCGGCGGCGGCAGCGCCCGGCAGGTAGCAGGGCTGGCCCGCACCAGGCATGCGGCTGACGTTGTTGTTGTTGCCGCTGGTGCCGTTCTGGGTGCTCACCCGCACATCCACGATGTTGCCCTCCACCAGGACCGTGGTATCCACAATGTCCTGATCGGTGCGGATGACGGTGAGGTAGGGGCTGTCTGGCGCGGCAACATACACCTTGCCGTAGCTGGAGTTCTGCGTGGAAACCACCGTGCGCGGATGACCCACGACGGCGAGCGTCCTCTCCACGGTATGGCTGGACAGGTTCACGATGGTCACCGTGCCGTCGGCCTGGTTGGCCGTGTAGGCGCGGCTGCCGTCGTTCAACACGGTCACGGCGGCGGGATTCTTGCCCACCGGGATGGTGAACGTAGTGCCGAAGGTCGCGCTGTCGTTGCCGTACTGGTCCAGGCTCACATCAATGACGCTGATGGTCCCGCCGTCGTAGTCGGCCACTACCAGCTGGCTGGTGGCGGAGTTGTACTCGGCGTAAACCGGACCGGCAACGGCAGGAACGTCCTTGTTGGCATCCTGCGCCAGCCCGGCCGTGGTGGAAAGGGGCAGGGAGGGATGGCAGATAACCGTCTGGCCGGCCTGGTTGAGGAACGGGGTGCAGGCGTCCAGGGTGTTGTTCTGGCTGTTGATCACCGTAACCGTGTCACTGCCGCGATTGAGCACGAAGAGCCGCTTTTGATCGCTGCTGGGTAGAGAGTAGACCGGGCACTTGCCCAACGGAATCCTGGCCGCGACCGTGTAGCTGGCCGTTTCCAGCGCATCCGCCTCGCCGTTTTGGGTAGCCGTCGAGGGCGCGGTATTGCAGGTCATGTCGCTGTAGGGGACAATGCTGCCCGTCGGAGTGCTGGAGTTGTTCAGGCTGATGGCGAAATTGCTCTGGCCGAAGATGCCGGGACCGATAATGGCTACTGGCGTAGGCGCCACCGGAAGGGCCAGCTTGAAGGCTTCTGGCGTTCCGTTCAGCACGTCGGCGACGTTCCCATCCTGATCGGCAACCCACAATCCCACCGAGGGAGAAAACAGTTGGACCGGCTTGGCCGTGGTCGACAGCGTGGAGTAGTTCACCATCTTGGCTTGCAGATTGTTGGTGATGGGGAAATTGCTCAAGGTGCCGTCACTGTTGACGGTATAGCCCGTGGAACCGGTTTCGTCCATGGTAAAGGTGGTTGGGCCGGGGCCGATGGGGGCCGTGGCCATCACGGTATCGCCGGCGTAGTCGATGATGGTGGCGATGCCGGCCGTGGTGGGCGAAGGCGCCGAAACCGTCACCGCATACGACGACGGCTGTGCAGCAGGGCCGCTGGGGTTGATGGGCGTTACCACCGGCCGATACTGGCTGCCGCAACCGGCAACCATGACTACGGCCGCAAGGACCGATCCCGCTTGTACCAACCGCGTGCGCGCCTGGCCTGAATTCATGAAAAAAAGCCTCATTCAGATCTTTCCTGCCTACCCCGTGATTGTAAATCAGGCGGCTGGGGCATGAGCATTCCCACGGCTTCAGCAAGCTGCGCAGAACGGCCGCGCGGCCGATTTCCCTTGCCTCGGAGCCGGATTCTCTTCGCTGAGAACGGCCTTGCCTTGCGTCTGTCTCACTGAAACCGCGGATACGCCTTAGACGCGCCCGGAGCGCCTGGGGTATCGCCCGCAGGCACTCCGGTCCGCCGATTCATTTCTTTCGGCTTCGAGGCCCCGTTCTCAATGCCCCATCACTTCCACAATGGCGCTGTCTGGCGCGCTCCAGGCCGCGGCGCCCTGGTGGGTCAACTGGCGTTTTGCCTCGTCCCAATGCAGCCGGGTGACGGAACCCGCGCCCTTTTCGTAGGCATAGGTTGTGCCGTCGTCGGAAAACAAGGTGAAGCTCGCATCCGCGCCGGGATAAACGCGCACCTTGGCAATGGACTGCGTCTGGTGCGTGCTTTCCACCGCCGCCCCCATGGGGATGATGGAACCGGCCCGCACAAACAGCGGCAGCGTATCGATGGGCGCCTGAACGGTGATGGTCTGGCCGCCCTTCACACGTTCCTGGGTCCAGTAGTTGTACCAGTCGGCCCCGGCCGGCAGATAGACCTTGCGGCTGGTTGCGCCCTGTTCGGTGACCGGAGCCACCAGGAAGGCGGGACCGAACATGTACTCATCGCGCAGATCGGCGACCTTGGGGTCGTTGGGGAAATCCAGCGGCAAGGCGCGCATGAAGGGTGCGCCGTTCAGCCAGGTCTTGTAACCAAGCGAATAAATGTAGGGCATCAGCGTGTAACGCAGGCGCAGGTACTTCTCCAGAATCGGCTCGGCTTGTTTGCCGTAGGACCAGACCTCGTTGGCCGGGCGGCTGCCGTGCGCCCTGAAGATGGGCAGGAAGGCCGCGTACTGGAACCAGCGGGTGTAGAGCTCGGGATAATCGTCGTAGCCGCCCACGTTGGCGCGCGCGTCCGAGGGGTCAAGCAACGGCTTGTGGGCGGGGTGGTGGACAGCGGGCAAGTACTGCCAGCCGCCGGTGTCATTGGACCAGTAGGTGATTCCCGAGGCCGCAAAGTCCAGGCCGGTGGGAATCTGCCGCTTGAGCGTATCCCAGGTGGGATAGATGTCGGAGGACCAGAAGATGGTCCCATTGGCCTGCGCGCCTGTGTAGGCGTCACGCGAGAGAATCAGCGCGCGCTTGCCAGGCTCGTCCTTGCGGAAGCCGTCATAGAGCGCCGCGGTGTGGAAGAGCGGGTAGATGTTGAAGAAATGGGTGCCGGGGCCGACGTGGAAGTAGGCGCCGTTGGGAGGCAGGTCGGGCTCGGTCTCGTCGGCCCACAGGGAGTCAAAGCCCTTGCTCAGGATGTTGTCGTGGATGGTCTTCCAGTACCACTGGGCGGCGTCGGGATTGGTGGTATCGATGTCCGACCCGGCGCGGTCATAGGGCAGTCCATTGATGGGCGTGCCATCGGCTAAATGGATCAGCCAGCCGTTCTTGAGCAGCTCATCGTAGTAGCGGTCCTCCGGCACAAAGCGCGGCCAGACGCTGATCATGGTCTCGAAGCCCATGTCGTGGAGCTTCTGGTTCATGGCCGCCGGATCGGGCCAGTACTTGGGATCCAGGTCCATCTGGCCCATTTTTGTGTAGTAGAACCAGTCCACCACCATCACGTCGGCGGGCAGATGGCGGTTGCGGTAGCCCTCGGCCACGTCCAGCACTTCCTTCTGGCTGGCGTAGCGCTGCTTGCACTGGATGTAGCCGTAGGCGGCCTTGGGCAGCATGTGAGTGGGCCCGGTGAGCAGCCGGTAACCGGCATAAATCTCATCCACGTTGGCCCCGGCGATCACAAAGAACGAAACCCGGTCGCCCACCTGCGAGTTCCAGCGGGTCTGCTCGTTGAAACCCGGCTCGATGGTGGTCTTGGAGGGGTTATCCCACACCAGGCCGTAGCCCTTGTTGGTCACCAGGAAGGGGACGCAGGTGCTGGGCGCAGCCGTAGCCAGATAATCGTTCCAGCAGCGCACCGCGTGACCGCGGTGGTCCAGAAAGCCCTCCTGGTTCTGGCCCAGGCCGTAGTAGTGCTCGTCGTCGGGCGAGACAAAGGTCGCGCCCACGGTGTAGAACTCGGCGTCCGTGGGGCGCCGGTCGCGCGCCACGTCGGCCGTGCCGTCCTTGGCGTTGGGAACGGCCTGGGACCAGCCGGTCATCTCCAGCAGCGTTTTGCCTTCGGGGGTACGCAGCGTGATGTGCGCGCCGGGCGTGGAGCCGTTGAAGTATTTGGCAATATCCCGCTCGCTCCGCAGCGGAGGCCTGGCCGGAGGAAGATCGCGATCCACGGTGGCCACGATGCGCGCCGACCGGTAAATGTTGGCCTGCGCGGTTTGCGAAGCGCTCCAGCCGGCGGCCGCAGGCGCCGCCACAAATCCATAGCCGGGAACAGCCAACGCCGGATCATGATTCAGGCTGAGCGTGACGCGCAGGATGTTCGGCGCGTAGGGCTCCAGCACAATGGTCTGGCCGGTGCGGTCCAGTTCGAGCCACTGGCTGGGCGTTTGCGCATTGGCTGAGGCGGAAGTGAGAGCGAAACCGGCGAGAAGAGCGAGAACTGCTGAAGACCTTTGCATGAGAAACTCCGTGGGCGCTGCGCGGCAGTCAATTACGCTGCGCAGATCAGTGTAAACCGATTAACCAAGGCTTTCCCAACCGAACAGGCAGGACGCATCGAAGCCTGCTCTGAACTGGCTGAAAGGAGGGCCGGCTTCTGCGACCTGAGAGCGAGCAGATACGATGAAGCGTGGCCCAAATCAAGCTGAACTGGCAATCCAAGCTCGTGCTGCTCGCGGTGCTGCCCTTTGTGGGCGCCGGGGTGGTGCTTGAAACCCACTGGTGGGCCGTCAATGCGACCCCGGTGGCCGTCTGGACGGTTGGCCTGAGCCTACTGCTGGCGCTGGCCGTCTTTCAACTGCGCGCCGCCACGCCGGGAGGTGCCTTCACGGGCGCCGCGATCACCGCCAGCCTCATGTTTTCCACGGCGATTTTTCCCTACTATCCGTGGCGAACAGCCCTGGTCCCCACACTGGCCCTCTTTGTGCTCACCTTCCTTGCCACCCGCACGGGCCGGGGACAGAAAGAGCGGCTGGGCAGGGCAGAAAGCCGGCACGGCCGAACCGCCTCCCAGGTGGCTGCCAATCTGGGCATTGCCGCACTGGTCTCCGATGGCCTCATGCAGTCAAGGCTCGACGGTACCGGCTGGTTCACGAGCGCAAGTCTTGGGCCCATGCCCCTGTTTGCCGTGGGGCTGGCGGCGCTGGCGGAGGCCGCCGCAGACACCGTCTCCTCTGAAGTGGGGGAGGTGTTGGGTGGAATTCCGCGCATGATCACCACCCTGCGCCCGGCGGAGCCTGGAACCGATGGCGCCATCAGCATGACGGGGACGCTTGCCGGAGTGGTTGCTGCCGGTGTTGTGGCGGCTGCCGGCGCCCTGGCGCTGCAAGGCGGCCTTGCCATGTTCTGGATCGCTGGCGCGGGCGGGATCTTCGGCCTGTTCTTCGACAGCCTGCTGGGAGCGACCCTGGAAGGCAGAGGCTGGCTGAACAACGACGCCGTCAACTTTTTGTCGACGGCCAGCGCAGCAGCTTTCGCGCTTGGCCTGCTGGCATTGCTACCTCATCTCAAAGTGGGATGAATCACGCGACCTTCAGTTAAGGCTTGGGTGTGCAATCCTGCTCATCCATCTAACGGGGACTTAAGGAATCATACGATTGGGTTAAGTGTGCCGTCGAGGATTGCCCCGTCGGACGAGCTGGCACGTTTCAATGTCCAGCTTTCGATGCGAGTTTGTGGCCCGGATTCGCACCATCGTTTCAGGTCCAACCAGCTCGACAGGGAACGCTGACGCGCCAACACTGAGCAAGAATCAGGTGAATAGATGAAGTTATCCTTGAATCGCAAGGTGCAACTCGCATTCGGGATCGCAATTCTGTCTTTGCTGCTCATCGGGGCAATCTCCTATCGCTGGATTGCCGTGTCTTATGAAAGCGCCCGCTGGCAGCAGCATTCGCACGAGGTGATTGAGGACATCCAGGACTTGGCCCTGGCCATGGGGGAGGTCGAATCCAGCAGCCGCGGATTCGTGTTGACGGGCAAGCAATCCGATCTGGAAACCTACCGCCGGAGCGTATTGCGGGCCGAGCAGGATCAGGCGACCATTCGCAACCTGACGGCGGATAATCCCGCGCAGCAGATCCATTTTCCCGCCATCGAAACCCTGGCCACAGAGAGGATCCAGCACGCGGATGCGATCATCAGTCTGCGCCGGACGCAGGGCCTGACGGCGGCGGTGGCTGCTATGGGAGACCAGCCGGACAGGCAGATCAAGGATGAGTTTCTGGCTGTGGTTGGCAAGTTGAAGTCCGAAGAACTGCGTTTGTTGGCGCTGCGCAACGAGAGCACTCGGCGGGACGATGTCCGGGCCAAGACAATCCTGGTCCTTGGAACCCTGCTCGGGATATTGATCGCCGCCGCGGCAGCCTGGAGAGCGGTGCGCGACAGTACCAAACGCGCAGCGGCCGAGGCAGATCTCCAGCGAAGCGAAGAAACCTACCGGATGTTTCTGGACGGGGTCCATGACTACGCGGTCTTCATGTTGGACCCGAGGGGGAGGGTTCTTACCTGGAGCGCCAGCGCGGAAAATATCAAGGGCTACACCGCCGAAGAAATTATCGGTCAGAGCTTCTCCTGCTTTTTTCTTCCGGAAGATATTAAACGCGGCAGGCCGGAGGAGGTGCTCCGGCTGGCCGCCACCAACGGCCGGCATGAAGAGTACGGCATGCGCGTGCGCAAGGATGGCTCGGAATTCCTGGCCGACGTCACCTTCATCGCGTTGCGCGACCCGTCTGGAAATCTGCGCGGGTTTTCCGAGATCAGCCGGGATCTGAGCGAGCACCGGGAGTCGGAGGCGAAGTACCGCGGGCTGCTGGAGGCGGCGCCGGACGGAATGGTGGTGGTCAACCAGCGAGGGGAGATCGTCCTGCTGAACGCCAAGGCGGAGAAACAGTTCGAGTACAACCGCGATGAACTTTTGGGCCAGAAGGTGACGAACATCATTCCCGAGGGATTTGCGGAGCGGCTGATTGCCGACGGAACCCGGACCGCGGCAGAGGCGCTGGCGCAGGAGATCGGCTCGGGCATTGAGATCTACGGGCTGCGCAAGGATGGAAGCGGGTTCCCCATCGAGATCATGCTGAGCCCGCTGGAAAGCACCGAGGGAATCCTGGTGACGGCCGCCATCCGCGATATCACCGTGCGCAAGCAGGCGGAGAAGAATCTGGCACAGATGGAGGCCAGGTACCGAGGGCTGCTGGAGGCGGCGCCTGATGCGATGGTGGTGGTGAACCAGCGCGGGGAGATCGTCCTGCTCAACGTTCAGGCGGAGAAGCAGTTCGGATACCGCCGCGACGAGCTCCTGGGCCAGAGGCTGACGAACATCATTCCGGAGGGGTTTGCGGAGCGGCTGGTCGCCGATGCTCTGCGCACCACGGCCGAGGCCCTGGCGCAGCAGATCGGCACCGGCATCGAACTCACCGGGCTGCGCAAGGACGGAAGCCAGTTTCCCATCGAAATCATGCTCAGCCCGCTGGAAAGCAGCGAAGGAGTCCTGGTGACGGCCGCCATCCGCGATATCACGGCGCGGAAGGCCGCCGAAGCGCGTCTTGTGCAGAAGGTTGAGGAGCTGAACCGCTCCAACGAGGAGTTGGAGCAATTCGCCTATATTGCCTCCCACGATTTGCAGGAACCGCTGCGCATGGTGGCCAGCTACACGCAGCTTCTATCCAAGCGGTACAAGGGCAAGCTGGACTCGGACGCCGATCAGTTCATCGCTTTCGCGGTCGACGGGGCCAGCCGCATGCAACACCTGATCCAGGATCTTCTCGCCTATTCGCGCGTCGGGAAGAGGGGCGGAGAATTGCTGGATGTCTCCAGTGAAGAGGCACTCGAGCAGGCATTGATCAACCTGCGCGGCGCCATCGAAGAAAGCGGCGCCGTGGTCACTCACGACCCGCTGCCCAGGGTCATGGCGGATGCGGATCAACTGACCCAGGTATTGCAGAACCTTGTCGGCAATGCCATCAAGTACCAGAGACCGGGAATCCCTCTGATCCACCTCTCCGTCGCCAGAGATAGCGAGGGAATGTGGCTCTTTTCCATCCGGGACAATGGGCTCGGGATTGACTCGCAGTTTTTTGAAAAGATCTTTGGAATGTTCCAGCGGCTGCACAAGCGGGAAGAGTTTGCCGGCACCGGCATGGGATTGGCGATTTGCAAAAAAATTGTCGAACGCCATGGCGGAAAGATCTGGGTCGAATCGCGGCCGGGGGCAGGCTCCACTTTTCGCTTCACCTTGGCAGCTAGCGAGGACAAGTCCTGAAATCCACGGTGGGGAGTATGAGCATCGAGGTACTGTTGGTTGAAGACAGTCCCGGAGATGTCCGGCTGACGCAGGAAGCGTTCCGCGAGGCGAACGGATCCATCCATTTGCATGTAGCTTCCGACGGCGTGGAGGCCATGGCATTTCTGAGGCAGGAGGGAGACTGCTCGGATGTTCCCCGCCCGGATTTCATCCTGCTGGATTTGAACCTCCCCAGGATGGACGGCCGCGAGGTTCTGGCTCACATCAAGAACGACGACAGCCTGAAAACGATCCCTACCATCATCCTCACCACTTCCAATGCGGAGGCCGATATCGTCAGGAGCTATCAACTCCAGGCAAACTGCTACCTCACCAAGCCCGTGCAGTTGGACGATTTCCTGGCTCTGGTGAAGAGCATCAACGAATTCTGGATAACAAAGGTCAAGCTGCCACAGCAGAGGCAGGGCGGATGAGCAAGCGACCGATTAAAGCCGTTCTCCTGATCGAAGATAACCCGGGAGACGCCCGTTTGATCCGCGAGATGTTCCGCGAGCAGAACTCGAAGACCATTGAACTCAATCATGTGGATTGCATGGGCGACGCGGAAAAATATCTTGCGGAACATGCGGTTGACATTATTCTTGTCGATCTTGGGTTACCCGACACACAAGGACTTGAGGCGGTAAGGCGGACTCACGTTGCCGCGCCCCACGTTCCCTTGGTGGTGCTTTCAGGGTTGGACGACGAGTCGATGGCCTTGCAAGCCCTGAAGGAAGGAGCGCAGGACTATCTCATCAAGGGCCAGATCGAGTCGCGCGAACTACTGCGCGCCCTGCGCTATGCGGTTGAGCGCAAGCTCATCGAAGAAACGTTGTACACGGAAAAGGAGTTTGCCCAGGTCACGCTCGACTGCATTGGCGACGCCGTTATCTGCACCGACATTGCAGGAAACATCACCTTTCTTAATCGGGTTGCGGAGAAGATGACGGGCTGGCCATGCAAGGAAGCAGCGGGCAAGCCCATGGCCGAAGCCTTCCGGATTGCCGACGAAATCACACCCGAGGCCTCCCTGAATCCGATGCAACGGGTTGGCGGGAAAGACAGGGCCGGGCACCTGCCGTTGAACCGCATTCTCATCCGGCGTGACGGGGATGCGATTTTCGTTGAAGACTCCGCCGCACCTATCCATGACCGTGAAGGGCAGATAAACGGATTGGTTCTTGTTCTTCGCGACGTGAGCGTGGCGCATGCGCTGGCAAAGAAGGTGATCCATTCGGCCGAGCACGACTTTCTTACCGGATTGCCTAACCGGCTTCTGTTGAACGACCGCATTGGCCAGGCCATCGCCCTGGCGCAGCGTCACATGCACACGGTCGCGGTGCTATTCCTCGATCTGGATGGCTTCAAGCACATCAATGATTCCCTGGGCCACTCCACCGGGGACAAACTTCTTCAGTCCGTCGCAGAGCGCCTGCTGGATTGCGTGCGCACCCCGGACACCGTGAGCCGCCAGGGCGGCGATGAATTTGTCATACTGCTGCCGGAAGTAAAACATGCGGAAGACGTTGCCATTGCGGCCAGAAGAGTGCTGCGGGCCGTGGCGGGGGCTCATTTCGTTGATCACCACGAGCTTCACGTCACCTCCAGCATTGGCGTGAGTCTCTATCCCGACGACGGTCTGGATGCGGAGGCGCTGATCAAGAATGCGGACACCGCGATGTACCAGGCCAAGGAAGATGCGCGACAGAGCTTCAAGTTTTTCAGGCCGGATATGAATGTCCGCGCCGTCGAGCGGCAATCCATCGAAGAGGATCTGCGGCGCGCCCTGGAACGGGACGAATTCAGCGTGCACTACCAGCCAAAGGTCAATCTGAACACGGGAGCGATCATCGGGGCGGAGGCACTGATCCGCTGGACCTCTTCCACGCGAGGACAGGTTCCTCCGCTGGATTTCATCCCGATCGCGGAAGATTCCGGCCTGATTCTGCCCATCGGCGCCTGGGTGCTTCGTGAAGCCTGCAGGCAGACCAGGGCATGGGCGGATGCGTGCCTGCCTGCAATAACCATCGCCGTCAATGTCTCGGGTGTCCAGTTTCGAGATGAGAGCTTTCTCAAAAGCCTATTTGCCATCCTCAGCGAAACCGGCCTGGACCCGAGATCTCTTGAAGTGGAAGTGACCGAGAGTGTGCTGATGAAACATGCCGAGCTGGCGGCAACCATTCTGCACACTTTGAGAGATAAGGGGATCGAAGTTTCGGTCGACGACTTCGGCACGGGGTACTCCAGCTTGAGTTATCTGCGAAAATTTCCCCTGGATTCCCTCAAGATCGACCAGTCGTTTGTTCGCCATATCGACAGCAGTTCCGACGAGGCAACCATCGTCAGCGCCATTATCAGCATGGGGCGAAACCTCCACCTGCGGGTCATTGCCGAGGGCGTTGAAACGGCCGAAGACCTGACATTCCTGAAGGCACACGATTGTGATGAGGCGCAGGGATACTATTTCAGCCGGCCGGTGCCTGCCGAACAGTTCGCCAAGTTACTGGCTGTTAGTGCAGGTGCATCCGCCAGGCCGTGTAGCTGAGGATTTCATGCTCGATCCGCTCCAGATCGTTGGAGCCGCCTTCAATGGGCACACGGGGCCGGGGCGAGGTGAGCACATTGAGGCCTTCGGCGGCGCAAATCTCATGAATGCGGAACATATGTGTGCCGTCGCTGACAATCACCAGCCGGCGCAGCCCATTGGCGCGGGCGATCACGGCGATGCGGCGGGCGGAGTCCTCGGTGTTGCGGCTCTGGGTTTCGGCAATGATGGCGCTCTCGGGCACGCCCATGCCCACCAGGTACTCGCGGCCCACGGCACCCTCGGAGTAGGCGTCGCCGCCGCCGCCGCCCAGGGTGATGATGAGCGGGGCGATGCCGCGGTTGTAGAGCGCGAGGGCGTGGTCCAGGCGGGCGCGGTAGACCGGAGAGGGCCGGCCATCGTACTCCGCCGCGCCAAGAACGCCGATGGCATCCGACGGCGCGGCCTGATCCTGGCCGGCGTAGCTCTCAATTTGCCAGTAGACCCAGCGGCACCAGCCCAGCACGGCCACGGCCAAGGCCAGCACCAGCAAGAGCGCCGCGCGCAAAATCCAGTTGCGAGTTTTCGGCCTGGCCCGGCGCTTCATAAAACAGCTTCCTAACGCTGCAAGACCATGACAATTTCGTGCGTGGGGATGGCGCCCTCGCGCAGAATCTCCCAGCGGCCCGGCCCCAGAGAAAGATCCACAATGGTGGTGGGCTGGGTGTGGCCGGTAGGACCACCGTCGATGATCAGCGGAATGCGGTCGCCAATCTGGTCGCGGACGCTGGCCGCGTGGGTACACTCGGAGGCACCTTGCAGGTTGGCGGAGGTGGCCGTTATGGGCAGCCCGAAGCGCTCCACAACTGCGCGCGGAATGGCGGCGTCCGGCACGCGCAAGGCCACGTTCCCCGTATTCGCCGTAGACCGCAGCGGCAGCTTGGTGCCGGCCCTCACAATGATGGTGAGGGGACCCGGCCAGAAACGCTCCGCCAGCTTGTCGAGCAGCGAGTCCGTGTCGCGGGCCAGTTCGTAGGCCTGGGACACCGAGGCGATCAGCAGCGAGAGGGGCTTGTGCTTCTGGCGGGTCTTGATCCTGTAGATCTGCTCCACTGCGTGCAGATTCACCGGGTCCACCGCCAACCCGTAGAAGGTGTCGGTGGGCAGGGCAACTACGTCGCCCTTGCGCAGGCAGGCGACTATATAGTCGATCCGGTCCGGTTGGGGTTCATCGGGATGGACGCGCAGGATCTCCGCGGACAAGAAGGTCTACCTCAGTTCCCTTGAGCGTTCCCACGGCTGCCTTGTCCCGAGGCCCGTGCGCCCTGATGGTTTCTTCTTAAAAGAAAACCGCCGGGTGCTGGACTGCAACGGCACACTCACCGTGAGAGCGCTGCAAATGCAGACGCCACAAAGACGGAAACTATCACAGCACCAGCCGCGGTGCAAGTGGAGCAGGCGCGCCGGTCTGCTGGCCCGCGGGCAAACAGACTAGAATCGGCCTAGAGAAGAGACCATTCGCACCCATGCCTATCCGCATTGTACAGAGTAAGCAGAATGCCCGCCTGAAAGAGCTGCGCCGCGCCCTGACCCACCCCGGCCGCGAGGCGCGCAGCCTGGCCGGGATCGAGGGACCCAATCTGCTGGAAGAGGCGCTGCGCGCGGGTCTGCGCGTTGCCTGCGTCTTTGCGGCGCAGGGCTCGGAAGGCCTGCTGGAGGAGCTGGCTCTGCCCGCGGAGACCGAGATTCTGCTGCTGCCCAAAGAGCTGCTGGACGCCGCCCTGACCACCGAAGCGCCCCAGCCCATTGCCGCCCTGGTAGAAACGCCGGATTGGACCTGGGAGCGCCTGCTGGGCGGCCAACCGACCGCCGCTCCGCTCCTGCTGGTGCTGGCCGGCCTGCAGGATCCCGGCAACCTGGGCACGATTCTCCGCTCCGCGGAAGCCTTCGGCGCCGATGGCGTCCTTTGCCTGCCAGGAACCGTGAGCGCCTGGAACCCCAAGGCGGTGCGCGCCTCCGCCGGCAGCGTCTTCCGGCTCCCGCTGCTCTCAGCCAGCGTCGAGGAGGGCTTTGCCCGGCTGCGCGCAGCTGGAGTGAAGATCTGGACCACCGCCGTGCATGGAGCCGAGGCCGCCGGCCTGGTGGATCTGGCCGGACCGGTGGCGCTGCTCATCGGCAATGAAGGGAACGGCGTTGCCGGCGATCTGGCTGCCAGGGCCGACGGCGCCGTGACGATTCCCTGCCCCGGCCCGGTGGAGAGCCTGAACGCCGCCGTCGCTGCCAGCGTGCTGCTCTATGAAGCTTCGCGGCAGCGGGCGGGGCACGGCACCGTTGCCGCCCACCCTTCGCAAAAGACGCGAAGGATGGGGCAGCCAGCGAACCAGGATGTTATTGCCACCCACCCTAGCCGCAAAGACAAAGACGCGGCGAGGGTGGGGCACCCAGAGTTCTTGAATGGCGGTGGGCGATGAGCCTGTTTGACGGAGAGCCGGAAGGGCCCAAAGGCACCTTGCGCAGCGCACCCCTGGCCGAGCGGATGCGGCCCCGCAGCCTGGAGGAGTACAGCGGCCAGGAGCATCTGCTGGGTCCCGGCAAGCCGCTGCGCGTCCAAATCGAGCGCGACGGCCCAGACTCGACGAGTTCCGGATCCATGATTCTGTGGGGTCCGCCGGGAGTGGGCAAGACCACCCTGGCCAAGATCATTGCCGAAACCACCCGCGCCAGCTTCATCGAGTTCTCTGCCGTGATGAGCGGCATCAAGGAGATCAAGCAGGTGATGGCTTCGGCGGCGCAGGCTTCCGAGATGCATTCCCGCACCATCCTGTTTGTGGATGAGATTCACCGCTTCAACAAGGCGCAGCAGGACGCCTTTCTGCCTTACGTGGAGCGGGGCACCATCCGCCTGATCGGCGCCACCACGGAGAATCCTTCCTTCGAGATCATCTCCGCCTTGCTTTCCCGCTGCCGCGTCTATGTGCTGCAGCCGCTGAGCGAGGAGCGCATTGCCGAACTGCTGCGCCGGGCCATTGAAGACCGCGAGCGCGGCCTGGGCGCGCTGGAGATCACCGCGGGCGACGACGCGCTGGAGCTGATCGCCAGCTACTCCAGCGGCGACTGCCGCAACGCCTACAACACCCTGGAAGTGGCCGCGCAACTGGCCCAGGAAGAGATCACCCGGCACATTGACCGCACGCTGGCCGGCGTGGCCGTGCAGCAGCGCGTGCTGATGTACGACAAGTCCGGCGAGGAGCACTACAACCTGATCTCCGCGCTGCACAAGAGCGTGCGCAACAGCGACCCCGACGCCGCGCTCTACTGGCTGGCGCGCATGTTCGCCGCCGGCGAGGACCCGCTTTACCTGGCCCGCCGCGTGGTGCGCATGGCTGTCGAAGACATCGGCCTGGCCGCTCCCGAGGCCATGAACCTGTGCCTCTCTGCCAAGCAGACCATGGAGTTTCTGGGCTCGCCGGAAGGCGATCTGGCGCTGGCCGAGGCGGTGGTCTACCTGGCCCTGGCCCCCAAGTCGAACTCGGTGTACACCGCCTACAGCGCCGTGCAGCAGGAGATTGAGCAGACCCGCCAGGAGCCGGTGCCGCTGCACCTGCGCAACGCCCCCACCAAACTGATGAAGCAGTTGGACTACGGCAAGGGCTACCGCTACGCCCACGACGAAGAGGACAAAGTGGCCGATATGGACTGCCTGCCCGACTCGCTCAAGGGCCGCAGCTACTACCAGCCCACCCAGGAAGGGCGCGAAAAGCTACTCGCGCAGCGCATGGAAGAAATTCGCCGCATCAAGGCCGCAAAACACGGCGGCAGCTGAGGCGAGAGCTCTTCCCTCAGAGGCGCGCCCCGCATTTGTTGCAGAATGGCGACGCGTCTTTCTGCTTTGCGCCGCATTTTGCACAAAAGCCAAAGCCCTCCCACTCGGTGGAGTCGGCGTCGGGGTTCTCCTGGCTGCCGGGCGCCTCAGAGGAATCGCCCGGATTGACGCCTTCTCTTCCCGCGGCAGACGAATCGCCTTCCCCGCGGAGTTCCAGGTTGCCATCTCCCTGGCTGAGCAGATAGATGCTCCAGCCGGTGGCGACAACCATCAGGCAAGCTGCCAGAATGAATCCAACCTCAAGGCTGGACTGACCCAAGCCCTGGGTCAGGAGCCGCACCTCGCCTTCCATGCGCGACGCCAGGACGCCCAGCGAGACGGTGCCCACCGCGCCGCTGACCGCCCCGCCGGCGGCCAGCCTTCTGCCCGCAAAGCTCAGACCCACGCCCGCCAGCGCACACAAGGCGGCTACCGAGGCCAGCGGATTGGGATCGATTCTCTGGCTCTTGGATGGGCCGAAAGCCTGCGGCACTTCCATTGATCCGCCCGTTGCCAATTGCTGCCCGGTGAGCGTGAATACTCTCACTCCTGCGCAGGACACGGTGACAAAGGGGAAGAAAAAGCAGAGGGCGCTGCCCGCAAAGAGCAGGATTGAGGCGATTGCCTTGCGATCCACCATAAGGATCCCTTCCCTTCCGGCTGCGGTTTGACTTCGGACGAAATAGTACTCCTCCGCTGCACCTGCCGGTAGAGCAGGCAGGAGAAGAAGACTCCCTCCCAGCCCTCGGAAATCCGTGGTAGACTCGGCTCGCGCGGGCTGTCTGAAGGCCGCCCGCGAATTCCCCTCAAATCAACCTTCTGGAGGTCAAACGTGAGCGAACACGCAACTTTCACTCCGCACATCGTGGTCAGCAACGCGGCCGCGGCCATCGACTTTTACAAGGCCGCCTTTGGCGCAGAGGAAACCTACCGATACCTGGCGCCCAACACCGACAAGATCATGCATGCCACTCTCAATATCAATGGCGGCGCCTTGATGCTGAACGACGACTTCTCCGCACCCGAAAGCGGCAAGAAGCAAACACCCGACGTGCTGGGCGGCTGCCCGGTCACCTTTCATCTGGAGGTTGCGGATGCCGATGCCGCCTGGGCCAAGGCTTTGGCCGCCGGCGCAGAGGTGAAACATCCCCTGGCCAACCAATTCTGGGGCGCCCGCTATGGACAGGTACGCGACCCCTTCGGGTTCTACTGGTCCATTAGCCAGCCTATCGCCCAGCCCAGCGCAGCGGAGTTGGAAGAAGGCGCAAAAGCGGCATTTGCGAATTGAGCGTCTGAATCGGGCAGGTTCTCCAGATTCCGGGGCCTGGGGAACCACCCATCTCGGCCCGCTCAGCGCGTCGCCTTGGGGAGCTTCTGCAAGGCATCGGTAACCATGCCGGGGGTAAGCACTTCGGGCAAGAGCCGGGGAGTCTTGTCGCCGGGTGCCCCATCCTTTTCGCAGCCTTATCGCGAAAAGGGTGGGATACCACACATCTCGACCACCTCAATGTCCCGGCTTCTGCAGTTTCTCCAGGGCATCGGTCACAATGCCCGGAGTGAGCAGTTCCGGCAGCATTTGCGGCTGGCTCTGGCCTGGCAGGTAGAGCGCATAGGCAGGAACGCCGCTGCGGCCCAAGGCGGTCAATGCCTGGGTAATGGCCTCATCGTGCCGCGTCCAGTCGGCCTTCATCAAGACCACATTCCTGGCCTGAAATGCCTGCACGACCTCAGGCTGGCCCAGAGCCACCCGCTCGTTCACCTGGCAACTCAGGCACCAGCTGGCGGTGAAGTCCACAAAGACCGGCTGGCCTGCGGCCCGGGAACGGCTAACCGCCGCCTCCGACCACGGCTGCCAAACTCCATTCATCTCCCGCGGAGCCAGTGTCTCCGAAGCCGTGGTCAGCTTTCCCGGAGCCAGAACGGAGAGAACTACCACGCCCAGCAGGATTATTGCCGCAACCACCTCTGCCCAGCGCTTCGCCGGCCACCGGCCCAGGAACCATCCGGCAACCGCCAAGAGCAAGAAACTTCCTAATATCGAAACAAGAAGGCCTGTTCCGTATGCCCTGGCCAGCACCCAAACCAGCCAGATCACGGTGGCGAAGATAGGCACGGAGACGGCCTGGCGCAGCACTTCCATCCAGGCGCCGGGCCTGGGCAGCAGGCGGGTCCAGGCCGGTTGCAGGGTGAGCGCCACATAGGGTGCAGCCAGGCCCAGCGCGAGCGCCGTAAAGACGGCAAAGGTGACCGCCGCGGGCTGGGCCAGCGCGTAGCCAATGGCCGCTCCCATGAAGGGCGCAGTGCAGGGCGTGGCCACCACCACGGCCAGCACGCCGGTGAAAAAGCTGCCTGTATAGCCGTGCTTCTGGGCCAGCGAGCCGCCGGCGCTGGTCAGAGTGAGCCCAATTTCGAACTGGCCGGCCAAGGACAGACCCAGAAAGAAGAGCAGCCCGGCCATCAGCGCCAGAAAGACCGGCGACTGGAACTGGAATCCCCAGCCCAGCCCCGACCCCGCGGCGCGCAGCCCCAGCAGCACGGCCACCAGCACCCAGAAGGAGACCAGAATGCCTGCCGCGTAGACCAATCCATGCGCCCGCAGCCTGTCCTGCTCCTTGTGTCCGGAGTGAACCAGCGCCAGCCCCTTCAAGAAAAGCACGGGAAAGACGCAGGGCATGAGATTCAGAAGCAGGCCGCCCAGAAAGGCCAGCCCGGAAGTGCGAGCCAGCAGCGCCCAGGAGAGCGGCGATGCGCCAGCGGGTGCTGACCCGGACGGCTGCGCGTGGGCAATGGTCGCCGGAGGAGTCGCGGAGGAGGCCGCGGCCGGAGCGGATGAGGCGAGTGCAGAGCCTTGTGCCGTAACTCCAGGCGGCAACGCAGTAATCTCGAATGCCCGCCCGCCCGAAAGCTCAAGAACCCCCTTCAACTGAGCGGGATTGGCGGTCAGGCTCGCGTCCTTCTTGAGGTCCAGAACCAGGCCTTTGGCCGCGGCCGTGAACTTTTGCGGGGCAGGATTATCCAGAATGTCCTGGTCCGCCGGGAAAAACGTGGCGGATGTCTCTCGCTGGCCGGTCTCCACGGAAAGGCGAAAGCCCTCTTTTGTCGGCAGAAACCTCGGATTCAACGTGGTCTGTGTGGCGTCGGGCAGAGCCTTCCACGCGCGCCGAAACAGGACGGAATCTTGCGACAGTTCCCTCAGCCCACCCGCTGGCTGCTCTCGAACGTCAGTGCTCAGTTCAAGTTCCGCCTTGCCGGGAACGCAGGATTCGCGACAGACCAGCCAGTCCACATGAGCATGAAGAACCACCGGACCAAGCGGCACGGGCTCTGCCACATGAAGGTCCATCGGCAACAGGACTTCACCCTCGTAGCCGAAATCCATCAATGGTCCGAGAGGCAGCCGTTTCGGAGGCGGAAACTGCAGTGGGTCAGCAGTGATTCCCGCGGGAAGCGTCCAGTGGATATGAGGCGGCTCACCCGCATCGCCCGGATTCTTCCAGTAGATGTGCCAACCCGGCTCCATCTTGAAGTACAGACCGGCATCACCGCCTTCCAAACGATAAAGGTGAGCCCCAGGAGACAAAAGTTGCACATGCACATGAGGCGCGTCGGCGGAATTCGACACTGCCAGCGCAGGCAGGCCCGCTGCCAGAAGAAAGGCAAACGCGAAAATCAAACAGGAAAGGCGGATGAAGCGAGAACGCTGGCTCATGATCGTTTGACTCAGTCTACCGGACTATGGTCGCAACGAGTTCCTGGCTTCATTGCCCCGCGTGCAAATCCGGCCGCGCTGCATGTTGCCGATAGATGCAATCGTTCTGGACGCACTCGACGCCGGCGGCGCGGGCGCGGGCGATGGCCTGGTCGTCGATCACGCCGTCCTGCAGCCACAGATACGGAATGCCCAGGCGGATCACGTCGTCCACGATGGCGGGAACAAACTGCGAAGCGCGAAAAACGTCGACCAGATCGATGCCGGCGCCGGTCTCGTGCCGGGCGGCATCCTGGGCCGCATCCAGGTCCGGATAGCAGGCCATCCCCAGAACCTGAGTCAATGCGGGATTGACCGGCAGTACGCGAAAGCTCTGCGCAGCCAGATAGCGGCCAATGTTGTGGCTGGCGCGGGTGGGTTTGTCGCTCATGCCGACCACGGCAATGGTCTTTGCTGTGCGGAGGATTTCGTCGATGAGGGCTTGATCGTTGGTCATCTGTTCCCTTCCCGGCCCGGGGTGGCTTTATGCTTTCCCACCCATGCCGCAAAGTACGCGGCATGGATGGGGCACCCAATGTTCGCGGCGATTCAGGCTTTTCAAACCGCTATACGTCCAAATCTTGCTAGGGAACCCCTGAACAAGTACGAGATTCCAGAAAACCATCCCTCAGGTGCTAAATTCCGCGTTTATTATGCGGATTTAGCGGCACGGCTGAAGCTGTGCCCTTTCAAAACAGGACCTATCCAGAGCTTCCCTAGACGTCGAGATCGTCGTCCTCGGTGGCGGCTACGGCGGTGCCGCGGCGCTTGGCCAGCAGATAGCCGCGCAGGAAGGGCTCCAGATAGCCATCGAGCACCTTGTCGACGTCGCCGACCTCGACCTTGGTGCGGTGATCCTTGGCGATGCGGTAGGGCTGCAAAACATAGGAGCGAATCTGCGAGCCGAAGTTGATCTCCAGCTTGGAGTCCTCGACCTTCCTCGACACCGCGCGCTTCTTTTCCAGCTCATATTCATAGAGCCGCGAGCGCAGCATCTTCATGGCCTTGTCGCGGTTCTTGTGCTGGGAGCGCTCGTTCTGGCATTGCACCACAATTCCGGTGGGGAGATGGGTCATGCGCACGGCGGAGTCGGTGGTGTTGACGTGCTGGCCGCCCTTGCCGCCGGAGCGGTAGGTGTCGATGCGCAGGTCTTCTACCCTCAGGTCCACATGGATGGTTTCGTCGATCTCCGGCGAAACGTAGACCGAGGCAAACGACGTGTGACGCCGCTTGGCCTGGTCGAAAGGCGAGATGCGCACCAGACGGTGGACGCCGCTCTCGCCGGCCAGTTGGCCGAAGGCGTAGTCGCCCATGATGGTGAAGGTGGCGGACTTGATGCCGGCCTCTTCGCCGTCCTGGTAGTCGTTGATTTCGGTCTTAAAGCCCTGCTGCTCAGCCCAGCGCAGGTACATGCGCATGAGCATCTCGGCCCAGTCCTGGCTTTCAGTGCCGCCGGCTCCAGGGTGGACGGTGACAATGGCATTCAGCGGGTCGGTCTCGCTGCTGAGCATGGTCTTGGCTTCAAGCGCCTCGTTGAAAGCGGAGAGAGCCTTGATGTCGCGCTCCAGGTCGGCCAACACGTCCTCACCCTCGCGGGCCAGTTCGAAGTAGGCTTCGATGTCGCCGACACGGCGCGCCATCTCTGCATCGTCGGCCGCCATGCCTTCCAGCCGCTTGCGTTCGCGCATCAGCGGCTGGCTGGCGGCGGGGTCCTTCCACATGGCCGGGTCGGCCAGTTTCTTTTCGATTTCGGTGAGTTCCCTGCGGACGCGAGCAGGGTCAAAGATACTCCCGCAGGTCGCGAACTTGATCGCGGACGGGAGCATAGGCGAATTCGAGATCGTTCAACGACATCGTTTGCTCTTAGGACCTGGCTTTGGATTGAAGTTTGAGGCGCAGCACGAACCGCAAGGCCCAGGCCACAATCCCCAAAGCCAGTATGGCACAGGCCCAGCCAAAGACGTCGCCGTGGGCGGTGTAGAAGGTGATGTCGTCGCGGAAGCCATAGCCGGCCGGGAGCGCATCCACCTGGTGGCGGGGAATGCTTTGCCGCACCCGCCCGTAGGGGTCAATCACCGCGGTGACGCCGTTGTTGGTGTCGCGCAGAATCCAGCGGCGGTTCTCGATGGCCCTCATGCGCACCATATTGAGGTGCTGCCAGGGAGCGCTGGTGTCGCCATACCAGCCGTCGTCGCTGATATTGACCAGCACCTCGGCGCCGAGCTGCGAAAACTGGCGCACCTCAGCGGCAAAGACCGACTCATAACAGATAAAGACGCCGTAGCGGTGGCCATTGAGGCGGAAGACCTTACGCTCATCGCCGCGAGTGAACTCGGAAACCCGGCCGGTGAGCTTGTGGGCAAAGAAGAGCAGGCGCTTGAAGGGAATGTACTCGCCGAAGGGGACCAGGTGGATCTTGTCGTAGCGGCCGATGCGCGCGCCGTTCGGCCCTACGATCAGGGCCGAGTTATAGTCGCGCCACTCCTGTTCCCGAGCGACGAACTCCGTGCCCAGGCTGCCCACCACCAGCGGCGACTGGGTTTGCAGGGCGAGAGCGACAAGTGCCTGCTGAAAGCGGGGGTCGGCCTCGACAAAGGGCGCAGGCGACTCCGGCCAGACCACCAGGTCAGGATGAGTGGGATAGGGCGGGCAGACAATTTCGCCGCTGGGCGCGCCGGTTTGCGGGATTCCGGCAATATAGGTCTTGCACTGCTCCCCGGCCAGGCGGGTCATCTCCGCGATGTGGCGGCCCCACTCGGGCCCCGCCCAGGTATTGTCCGCGGCCACGTCGAGATTTGGCTGAATCAGCACCGCGGTGGCGGTGGGCGCTGGCCGCGGCGGCGCCAGAAACAGGCCGGCCGTGCCCGCCACCAGCAAAACCACGCCGGCAATGCCCCAAATACGTTTGGTGGAAGGCCGTTGCAGCACCAGTCCTCCGGCGAGCAGCGCATTGACGGCAACCAGCAGGAAGCTGATGCCATAGACGCCGGTCCAGGGCCCAAGCTGATTCACCAGGGCGTTGTCCACCTGCGAGTAGCCCAACTGGTCCCAGGGAACGCTGGTGATGCGGGAGGCAGCCAGTTCCAGCGCGGCCCATAGTATGGGAGCGGCGGCCAGGGCCAGGCGCGCACTGCCCGTGGCCCGGCGCACCAGCACGACGCTCAGCCCGAAGAGGCCGAAGTAAAGCCCCAGCACCAGGCTGTAGCCCACCAGCAGCAGAGTCGGGGCCAGGGGCGGCATGTCGCCATAGCGGAGCATGGTGTTGCGAATCCAGTAACAGTTACCGATATACCAAAGAACGCCACAGAGGTAACTAAGCAGAAAGCCGCGGCGCAGGGAGCGGGGCCTTTCCAGGCAGGCGGGCGACAGGATGGCCCATAACACGGGAACCAATCCAAACCAGGCAAAGACGGTGCGCCACAGAGGAAGCGGTCCGGCCAGTGGGAACGGCAACTCGAGCAGGCCAGCGGAGAGACCGGCGGCGGCCCACAACATGAGGGATTTGCGTTGCATACAGGGCCGAGTTTATAGCATTTGGGGCAGGATGCAGGAGCAAGGGCGCGAGACTGGCGGCTTTTCACGGAACGGGAACCTGCCACTGGCGCAGGCGCGGAAGTTCGGGGGCCGCTGCGCTTCCCAGCGGCAGGAGCCAGAAAATGGCGCTTTTGCAACCGCGAAATAGGCTACAATCGCGCTTATGGGATTGATTATTTTCCTAATGCGGGTGATCGAGGTCATGTTCTTTCTCGGCCTTGTGGGGTCCACTGTGGTTGTGCTGATCAGCTTCATCGAAGATGGAAAAGAGCTGTTCGGCGACGATTGAACCGGCCTTGTCCTGGCAGGCGGCGGCGCGGCCGCTCATTTTGATTGACTCGCTGCCGAAACGGACATAGACTCACCGCAGGGCGGGCGATGATCGACGCTCCCAGGTTTCCAGAAAGCCGGCCGTCGCGCCGACCCCACCGTGATGGCATCTACTCGAACCACCGTTGCCCCACCTTCCGACCGTGTACGCCTTATCGTGGCATCCTCCGTGATGCTCACGTTCATCTCCTTTTGGCGTGCCGCGGCCATTGTTCTATGTGACCTTGGCTCCTCTGCCTTTTATGCCGGCGGCATTTCCGAACAGGCCGTAGGCGCCTCTGCCCCGTGGTTCATCCTGGGCATCATGCTGTTCAGTTTCGCGGTGCGCGCGGTCTATGTGGAAAGCTGTTCCATGTTTACCCGCGGCGGCGTCTACCGCGTGGTCAAGGAGGCCCTGGGCGGCACCTTTGCCAAATTGAGCGTTTCCGCCTTGATGTTCGATTACATCCTGACGGGACCGATCTCGGGCGTATCGGCGGGACAATATATTACCGGCTTGATGAACGAGCTGTTGAATGTGGCCAACAATTACCATTGGCTTCCACCGGCTCTGATGGATGCGCAGAACAACCCCTTCCAGTTCGATATGAACCACACCGCGGCGGTGTTTGCCGCGGCGGTCACCATCTATTACTGGTGGCAAAACATCAAGGGCATCGAAGAGTCCAGCGGCAAGGCCCTGCGGGTCATGCAGATCACGACTGTGATGGTCGTGATTCTTCTGCTGTGGGGCACCTATTCGGTGTTCATGAAGGGCGCCCACCTGCCTCCGGCGCCGATTCCGGCCAACCTCAAGTTCAGTACGGATGCCCTGGGATTCCTGGGCGGAAGAGGGCTTCCGCTGTTTGGCTTGTTCGGCATCCTCATGGCCTTCGGTCACTCCGTGCTGGCCATGAGCGGCGAAGAGAGCCTGGCTCAGGTGAATCGCGAGATCGAGCATCCCAAGCTCAAGAACCTGAAGCGGGCGGCAATCGTGATTGCCATCTACAGCCTGATCTTCACCGGCGGCGCCACGCTGCTGGCCTCCATGCTGATTCCCACCTGGCAGCGGACCCACATCTACCAGGACAATCTGATCGCCGGCCTGGCCATGTACATGGTGGGCCCCATGTTCTGGCGCATAGCCTTCCGCATCTTCGTGGTGCTGGTCGGCTTCCTGATTCTCTCCGGCGCGATCAACACCTCGATGATCGGCTCGACCGGCGTGCTGATGCGCGTAGCCGAGGATGGCGTTCTTACCGATTGGTTCCGCAAGCCGCACGTGAAGTTCGGCACCAGTTCCCGCATCATCAATCTGGTCTTCATCCTGCAGATGTTCACCATCATCGCCACCAGGGGCAATGTCATCACCCTGGGCGAGGCCTACGCCTTCGGCGTCATCTGGTCGTTCACCTTCAACAGCCTGGCCATGCTGGTGCTGCGCTGGAAGTATCACGGAGAACGCGGCTGGAAAGTTCCACCCAACCTGCGCATCGGAAAATACGAGCTCCCCATCGGGCTGCTCTCGGTCTTCCTGGTGCTGCTCTCTGTGGCCGTTGTGAACCTGTTCACCAAGTCCATCGCCACGGTCAGCGGCATTGTGTTTGCCGCGGCCTTCTTCATCATCTTCTCCATCTCCGAGCGGGAGAACCTGAGGAAGCATGCTCTGACCGCGCGACAGATGAAGGATCAGTTCCAACTGGAGCACCAGGACTCGGTAAGCCGGGAGTCGGCGGCCATCCGCACCGGCGGTGTGATGGTGACCATGCGCGACGCCGCCAATCCCTTCGCACTGAAATGGACGCTCTCCCGCACCAACACCGACGAGCAGGACGTGGTGGTCATCAGCGTGCGCATGATGGGCGTGGGCGGGCCGGAGTATCTGAGCGCGGAGCAGCAGAGTTTCAGCGAACACGAACAGATGATCTTCACCAAGGCTGTCTCCATTGCCGAGAGCTTTGGCAAGAAGGTCTCCCTGCTGGTGGTTCCCGCCGGGGATGTCTTCGCCGCTCTGGCGCAGGGGGCCAACTCGCTGGAAATGGACTCCGTGGTCTCCGGAGTTTCCAGCAAGATGACCGCCGAGGATCAGGCGTTCCACATGGGTCAGGCGTGGGAGCAGCTTCCCGAGCCCAAGCGCCAGTTCAACTTCTATGTCATCGATCCCAATGGCGCGGTGAAGGTTTTCTATATCGGGCCGCATGCGCCCAATCTGAGCCCCGACGACGTGCAACTTGTCCACCGGCTATGGCTGAACATGCGTCGCGATCCCTCGGTTGCCGACTTGCATCACAGCGACATCATCACCTATGCGCTGACCCGGCTGGCTGGCCAGTATGCCCGCGAAAAGCAGGAGATATTGCGTGACCTGCGCAACTATCGCGCCGCCGGCGCTCCTGCCATGCGCCTGGGCGGCCACGATCTTTCCGGCGTCCCCGGCACCCCGGCAACGCCCGAGCAACCGGCCCTGCCAGCCAAGCCTCATCGCTATCTCTAAAGCATTTTTCAGATACGAGGAAAGCGCTCTCATGTCCACTTCAAGGCATGAGAGCGTTTTGCTTGCGTGCGCACATAAGCACCTTCTTCAGGGGCAGCAAGCACGGCGCCGCGGCAGCTTGTCTTCAGTTTTCGGCTTGTTGCCTTCCAGATAGCTCTCATTCGCAGGCAATCGCACTGCCTTTACCCCGAAAAAGTTTGTTCCGCAGTAACTTTTTGCATTTTTTGTTTGTAAAATAGTCCACAGTTGCGTATCGTGTTTCACAGGACGAGTGGTTTGTTGCGCGCATTTTCTGACTAAGACACCAGAGCGATCAAACCACTTATGAGTACCTAAGAGGAGGAACCGTGGGAGTTTCAGAGATTCTGACACAGATCGACCGGGAAATCGCGCAGTTGCAACAGGCGCGTTCCCTGCTGGGCGGCGGAGCCGCTGCGGCGCCCAAGAAGGCTGCGGCAGCACCTGCCGCGAAGAAACCCGCCAAGAAGAAGAGAAATCTTACTCCTGAAGGGCGGAAGCGCATTGCCGAGGCCGTCAAGCGGCGCTGGGCAGAGCAGAAGAAAACGGCGGCCGCAAAGTAACTGGAACCACGGAACGGTCCTGGGCTGGCTGGCGCCAGCCCACCCTCCACTCCAGGTCCCATGACAGAACTGGATTCAGGTTAAGCAGCTTCCCCTGGCGCCCACGGCACTACCTGAATGCCTGGATCGATAAGTGCGGCCAGTTCCTGTGGCGTGCCTTTCAGCGGGGGAAATGTTCCAAAATGCAGCGGAAGAACAACCTTGGGCGCCAGCAAACGGGCGGCCAAGGCTGCTTCCTTCGGACCCATGGTGAAATGCCCTCCGATGGGAAGCATGGCCACCTCCGGCCGGTATAGCTCCTGAATCAGCTTCATATCTCCAAAGACCGCGGTATCTCCTGCATGGTAGAGCACTGGGCCGTCCGCAACCGTCAGCACAAAACCTGCCGCTACCCCTACATAGTGCGTTCCGCGCTCATCCTGGGCTCCCGCTGAATGTTTGGCCTCCACCATGGTCGCCGCCACATCGTCCAGTTGCACGGTTCCGCCCAGATTCATTCCGATCGTACTGGCCACGCCCTTGCCCGCGACATAAGTTGCCAACTCATAGATCGCCACCACGGTCGAGCCGTGCGCGGCGGCTACCGGCACCACGTCGGCGATATGATCCCCATGTCCGTGGGTCAGCAGGATGAAGTGTATCTTTGCCGGCAGAATGAATCCCTTGGGGTACTTCGGATTCTGCGCGATGTACGGGTCGATCAGGATATTGGTACCCCTGGGCGTCTGGATCAGCACGGTGGCATGGCCCAGCCAGGTAATGCGTGTTCCCTTCAACAGTTCCATCTTCCCCCCTCCCCGGAAGCGTATTCGGTCCCCGCACCCGCTAGCGGGTGATGATGACCTCGGAGACGCTGTCCTTTGCCAGAAACTGCCGCTGAGCCGACCAGCCGGCAAACAGCCGCTCGATGCTGCGGTTGGTAAATGCGCGCTGCAGGGCAAATGGCTCGGCCAACTGCACCTCGACATCATCGCCGGGGGTGAGGTGGAAGCGGCAGTGCACCGTCTCCTCGCCCTGGGCCCTGGTATGGAAAAAGGCCAAAACCTGCCCGCCAGGATTCATGGCCGAATGCAGGTGAGCCACCACCGGGGCCACCAGAGCCTCAGGCAGGTAATCGAGGGCAGTCCACAGCAGCGCCACATCGAAGGTGCGCCCGGAGAACTGCAGCGACTGGTCCAGAAAACCTTCGACGTCCCAAACCGGGTTGCCCTCCTCGTCCGTGCCGGTCTGCCAATTCCCGGTGCAGGCATCGTGGACCAGATCCGCCAGGAAGACGCTGTGACCCAGGCTGGTGAGGTAGTTGATATTGGAGGGCGAAGTGTAGCCCACATCCATCACGCGAAGCCCTGGCTCCGCCTGGAGCCGCTTGCGCAGCGCCGCCCACCCCCCGGAATGACGCGGGACCCTGGGCCCGCTGAGGCCCGGTTCCGGGGCGGCGGGAGCTTTCTCCTGATTTTTCCCAAACCAACGATTAAACAACCTGAAATCCCCTTGCGGCCAGACAGATCGCTGTCTGCCGGAGCATCCAACCGCACCCTCTCAAAAAGTTCCGCCGGAGATCGGGGCGTTGGGGCCATCCAGCCCTTTGGCTACGGCCTGCGTCAGGTCAACTTTGCCGCGGAAAACCGCATTGTCCTCGACGGCGAGGCGCAGGGCACGGATATCGCCCTCCACGCAGCAGCCGGCGCGCAACTCAACCCGGCCACTGGCCACCACGTTGCCCTGAACCTGCCCCAGAATCAGGACGTCCTTGGCAGAGAGGTCTGCGGCCACGTTTGCACTGGGCCCAATGGTCAGCCGGTTCTCAGAGAGGCTAATGGTCCCCTCGATCCGCCCATCGACAATCAGGTCTTCGCTGCCCTTCACTTCACCGCAAATCACGATGCTTTTCCCGATTCGTGCGGGAGCATTCTCCACAGCCATGGTCATATCCCTTCCATGGGCCAGAACAAGGCCCTGCCCGCACTATACGCAACTCGGCCGCCCGGCTTCAATCCGCGCAACCGGAAAGGCGCCGCGGCGTCTAATAATTCATGAGTTTCGCCATCACCGCATGGGGGCTCGATGCCCGTTAGACTTGTCCTTGTGCAAAGATTGTTGCCGCTTCTTCTGTTGCTAGCCTGGTCCGCCGATGGCCTGGGCCAGGCGGGTTCCGGTATTCCAACGGCCATGACGCCCGTCCAGGCCCAGGCACTGGTGGAGCGGGCGGTCGCGGCTGAGATGCGCACCGCCCAGGACACCAGCCACCCCATGCGTTACCGGCTGCGCAAATCCAGCCCCCGATTGACCTCGGTGAAAGAAATTCTTGAAACCAGGGATGGCGCCGTGGCCCGCCTGCTGTCGATCGCAGACAGGCCGCTCAGTGCCGAGGACGAGGAGAAGGAACAGGCCCGGCTGGATGGGCTGCTCAGCGACCCGAGCCGCCAGCGGCATCGCAAGCAAAGCCAGGACGACGACACCGGGCGCGCCCTCAAGGTGCTGCGCGCGCTGCCCGAGGCGTTCCTCTACCAGTTTGCCGGCACCGGCTGGGGCCCCGCGGGCAAGGTGGAAAAATTTACCTTCAAGCCCAACCCGCAGTTCAATCCGCCGGACCTGGAGACGCAGGTGCTGACCGCCTTGACCGGCGAGATCTGGATCGATGCCGCGCAGTCGCGCGTGACCCGCCTGGAAGGCCACTTGCGGCAGGATGTGGACTTTGGCTGGGGCATCCTCGGCCGGCTCAACAAGGGTGGGTGGATCGTCATCGACCAGGCGGACGTGGGCGGCCGCCAGTGGCGCATTGTGCGCTTTCAGATGGTGATGAGCGGGCGCGTCCTGTTCAAGAACAAGAGCTTCGACACCGTGGAGGAGCAAACCCAGTTTGCGCCCCTGCCGGCGGCGCTGGGCTACCGGCAGGCCATCCAGATGCTGCGCGCCGCACCAGGCTACACCGTACCGGGAGGGCGCTAGAGGGCCTGGCGTTCGCGCCGGCCTCGACGAACGGATGGGCGCCTCCGCGGGGCCTTCGACTGCCTTTGGCGCAAAACCGCGCGCCCAATTCCGCGCCGGATGACAGCGGAGTTATGGGGTGCCCCAAACAGAAAGCGGCGCTACCCGAAGGGGCAGCGCCGCTTTGTGTTGCCGATCAACTCTTACTTGATCTTGGCGAAAATGACGACCAGGGTGAACAGGGTGAGGGACTCGATGAAGGCCAGGCCGAGAACCAGCAGAAGCTGGATGCCGGCGCGGGTTCCGGGGTTGCGAGCCAGAGCTTCGGTAGCAGAACCGACTGCCCTGCCCTGACCCATGCCGCAGAGACCGGCAGCCAGGCCCATTCCAATGCCGGCGCCGATGGGCGCCATGTCGATGACGCCCGAACCGCCATCCGCGAAGGCCGGAATGGCGAAGCACAATGCCGCCAGGGCCATGAATACATATTGAAGCTTCTTCATAGTTCTCCTGCTTCCTGAAGATTGACCGCGAGTGGGTGGTTGAGGCTCACCGTGCTGGCCCCCTCACGCTTGCGGCCGTCCTTTTACCCGGAGCGGAAGCGCTCTCCGGCGGATTTCTTGCTCGTCGTGGACGAGAATCTTGTTTCCCAGGTCCCAAGAGCGGGACCTGGCCCCCACGGACGAAGACCTGTCCGCGGGGGCCCAGCTGAACTCTAGTGCTCGTGCGAAACTGCCTGGGAGAGATAAATCATGGCCAGCAGCATGAAGACGTAAGCCTGGATGAGCGAAACGGCAAAATGCAGGCCCAGAGGCAGCGCCGGGATGACAAACGGGATCATGGAAAACGCCACCAGGGTGAGCAGATCGCTGGCCAGCATGTTGGCGTAAAGACGGATGGTGAGCGACATGACGCGCGCGAAATGGGAGATGATCTCGATGGGAAACAGCAGCGGCGCCAGCCACCACAAAGGCCCGGCAAAGTGCTTCAGGTAGCCGATGGCTCCCTGCTCGCGAACGCCGTAGAAGTTGTAATAGAGGAACGTCAGCACGGCAATGCCCAGCGGCACCACCGGCTGGGCGGTGGGGGTCTCAATGCCGGGCAGCAGGCCCATCACGTTGTTCAGCACCACAAACAGAGCGATGCAGGTAACAAACGCCTGGAAGCGCTCATGGCCGTGGCCGATGACCTGCTCCCCCTGGCTGCTGGTGAACTCGTGGATCATTTCGGCGATCTGCTGCGCAGGGTTGGGTTTTTCCACCGACAGGGTGAACCGCACCAGGATGAAGAACAGGATGAGAGCCGCCGCAACCAGCAGCTCCATTCCCAATGCTTCATTGACCTTGAGTGCAGTATGAGCGGCCTCGGCCGCGCCTACGCCGACCGATTGAAAAGCCTTGACCTCGATGCCCATGAACAGGGCATTCAGCAAACGGACGAGTGCAAAAGTTTCCGGCATGAAGACTATTATCTTTCTGTTTCCGGCCCTGGCTGCGCCAGCGGCTCTGTTCCGGTTGTCAGTTCTTGAGCAACCTGAACGCCTCCCAGGCCGTGGCAGCCACCGCCAGACCCAGACCGCAAAGAAGCGCTACCACCGAGCCCTGGAAACACTTCAGGCTAACATAAATTGCCCCCCCAAAGACTGTGAGCCGGAGCACAAAGAATGCGACCACCAGGAATGTACTGCGAGGGGGTTTTTGCTTGTCGAGCTTGGCGTTGATGAGGCGGATGAGCCGCTGCCACTCGAGAATGCTGGCGGCGGAGATCAGGGTGCCGGTAACCAGCATGGCGGCATCGCGCCAGTGGCGGCCCAGCAGCATCACCAGTGCGGGAACCATGCCCATCATCAGGGTATCGCGAATGGCCCGCTTGAGCAGGGCCTTCAGAGACTCATCGGTGAGGTCGATAACGGGCTTGTTTTCTTCTGTCATGACTAGCTGCGCGGACTTCCCTTCGTGTCATTGCCGGTTCCCGCTCCGGTCTTGGTCCCAGGGTGGGAATCGCCCCCGCTGGCCACCACCAGGCGGATCACATGCACCAGCCCGGAGATGCCGCCAAACACCATACCCGCCAGCCCGATCCAATGCTGATGGAAATGGTTATCGGCCCAGGCGCCGATCAGCCACCCGATAAAGGCCGCCGAGGGCAGCAGGATGGCGATCTGCATCAGCTTTTCGGCCTCCACCAGGGTGGCTATCCCGCTAGACCACTTGGGCTCTGGCCGGGAGTTCGGGATGGGGCGGTTGAAGGGCATAGGGTCCTCTATCCAGCATACAGGGCAAACCTCTGAACAGGTATACTTCCCTTTTGGGCCAATGCCCCTCCGATGGAAGGATGCAACGTGTTCGATTCAGAATTTGAGCGCAGTCTCTTCGACCTGCGCAAGGCAAAACTGGAAGAGATCGAGAAGCTGGGACAGGAGGCCTATCCCAACCAGTTCCCGACCACGCACACCGTCCCCGCGGTTCGCGCGCGGTGGGGCGAAGCGCAGACCGAGGAGCTGGAAGCCAACCGCGTGACGGTGGCAGTTGCCGGGCGCCTGATGACCATTCGCGCCCAGGGCAAGGCCGGCTTCGCCACTCTCCAGCAAAACGGCGAGAGGCTGCAGATTTACGTCCGTCTGGACGCCGTCGGGGAGCAGGGCTATGCGCTCTACAAGCTGCTGGATCTGGGCGACCACATTGGCGTCACGGGCTACCTGTTCCGCACCCGCACCGGCGAGTTGACCGTCCACGTGGAGCGGCTGACCTTCCTGGCCAAGGCCATGCTCGCTCTGCCGGAGAAGTTTCATGGCCTGGCCGATGTGGAGTTGCGCTACCGCCAGCGCTATGTGGACCTGTTCACCAATCTGGAAGCCCGCAAGGTCTTTGTCAAGCGCGCCAAGGTGCTGCAAGCGCTGCGCCGCTTCTTTGACGAGCGCGGCTATCTGGAAGTGGAAACGCCGATGATGCAGCAGATCGCCGGCGGCGCGGCGGCACGGCCCTTCAAGACCCACCACAACGCCCTCGACGAGGACCTGTTTCTGCGCATTGCGCCGGAGCTTTATCTCAAGCGGCTGGTGGTAGGCGGGCTGGATCGCGTGTACGAGCTCAACCGCAACTTCCGCAATGAGGGGGTGAGCACCCAGCACAATCCCGAGTTCACCATGCTGGAGTTCTACCAGGCCTACGCCAACTACCACGACCTGATGCAACTGACCGAGGAGCTGGTCGAGTTTGTGGCCCGCGCGGTGAACGGCAGCACGATCGTCGAGTTCGACGGGAACACCATCGACCTGGCAAAATGGCGGCGGTTGAGCATGAACGAGGCCATCCGCGAATTCTGGCCGGAAGAAGCGGGCGCCAGGCCGGCACTGACCGCCCTCGAATCCGGCCCGGTGCTCCAGGCCCGCCTTCATGCCGCGATGAGTTCGCTGGAGAAGGCCGTCGGCCAGACCACCCGCCTCAGCCCCGACCGCATTGCGGAGCTGAAGACCATCCACGGCGCCGTAAGCGAGGTCTACTTCGACTCGATGAAGGGCGCGGCGCTGGGCAAGTGTGTCTACAACTTGTTTGAAGCGGTCGTCGAGCCTTTCCTCATCCAGCCGACCATCATTTACGACTACCCGGTGGAGGTTTCACCGCTCTCCAAGGCCAAGCCGGACGATCCGGCGCACGTGGAGCGCTTCGAGTTCTTCTGCGGCGGCTTTGAGCTGGGGAACGCCTTCAGCGAGCTGAACGATCCGGCGGAGCAGCAAAAGCGCTTCGAGCAGCAGCTTGTGCAGCGCCAGCACGGGGACGACGAGGCCCACCAGATGGACGAGGACTATGTGCGCGCCCTGGCCTACGGGTTGCCTCCCACCGGCGGCGAGGGCATGGGCGTGGATCGCCTGGTGATGCTGCTGACCGGCTCCCGTTCCATCCGCGACGTGATTCTGTTCCCGCTGATGAGAAAAGAGCAGGGACTAGGGACCAGGGAACAGAGAACAGAGAACAAGAATCAGGGATCAGAAAAAATTACCCAGTAAAGCTCTGTGCTATCCCACCCTTGCGACAGGAAAAAGTCGCAAGGATGGGGCACGGTAGTGAATCGCCAATCCTTGCTTCCTGTTCCCTGTTCCCTACTCCCTGTTCCCTCGCCTTACTCACCCAGGAGTCTTGATACCCAGTGAACATTCTTTTTGTCGGCGACATCTTTGGCAGCGCGGGACGCAGGATCGTGCGCGAACACATCGGCCATATCCGCGAAGCCAACGCCGTGGACCTGGTGGTGATCAATAGCGAGAACGCCGCCGGCGGCTTTGGCGTGACGCCGCAGATCGCCGAGGACCTGTTCGACCTGGGCGCGGACGTGCTGACCACCGGCAACCATGTGTGGGACAAGCGCGAACTAATCGAGTATCTGAACTCGGCAGCCGCCGACAGCCAGGAGCGCCCCCGCCGCGTGCTGCGCCCGGCCAACCTGCAACCGGGGCTGGCCGGCTACGGCGTCTTCGAGGGCACCACCGAGAGCGGCATTGGCTACGCCGTGATCGACCTGCAAGGCTGCGTCTTCATGAACACCACCAACGACCCTTTCCACGCCGTCAACGCCCTGCTGGCAGGCATCAAGGCCAAGGTGATTGTGGTGGACTTCCACGCCGAGGCGACCAGCGAGAAGGTGGCCATGGGCTGGTACCTGGATGGCCGCGTAACCGCGGTGCTGGGAACCCATACGCACATTCCCACCGCCGACCAGCGCGTGCTGCCGGGCGGCACCGCCTACCAGACCGATGTGGGCATGAGCGGCCCCTACGACAGCGTGATCGGCGTGGAAAAGGAGCTGGTGCTGCACCGCTTCCTCACCGGAATGCCGGCCAAGTTCGAAGCCGCCAAGGGTAATCCCAAGATGTGCGCGTCCCTGGTCGCCTGCGATCCCATGACCGGGCGCGCCACCTCCATTCAGCGGATCATGCTGGGCGAGTAAGCACTGACCCTTCCAGGGCCGGGGAGGCGGGAATCTTATTGCACCGGTGCGGACTGAGCGTTCCCGGTCTGACCTATCACCTTAAACCTGTACGATTCGGAAGCCTGCGGGACCGGCTTAAACCGGTCTTTGCCGTAGTCAGCGGGGACCGGCTTGAACCGGTCTCTGCCATCGCCAGCGGGGACCGGTTTACCCTTCAAGTCAACATCTGCCTCGGGTAAGGGCTTTCCCTTGGCCTCCGCGACCGCGGGCTCGATTGACCTTTCCTTGACCCGCAATGCGGGCTCCTGCGTGGCCCTCAGCAATCTTCCTGCGCCATCGAAGGCCATGGTCCAGCGCGTGGGCCGCGGGGCCTCTGCCACGTTAACAAACGCGATTGTGGTCGCTAGGTGTGTGTCGGGCATAGATTCGTGACGGCGCCTACAGCGCGGGCAGTGGGTTTTGTTTTAAGTTCGAGTCATGGGCCAGAACTTCATTCCTGACACGGTCAACCAGACGCTGCTGTTTCCCCC
>Ga0302279_10000488_pt1 | contig 57569 bp, 52 predicted proteins | sample III_Bog_N3_3_FD_194541 | JGI IMG/M metagenome (GOLD analysis project Ga0302279, IMG submission 194541) | Peat permafrost microbial communities from Stordalen Mire near Abisko, Sweden - III_Bog_N3_3 | ecosystem: Environmental > Terrestrial > Soil > Wetlands > Peat | place: Sweden: Abisko... | reverse complement strand
ACCATCAGGCAGCCGGCGGATGAATTCGCTGGCGTGGGCGAGATCGGCGGCGCGCTCGACCTCGCTGTCGGTGGCGTCGGGCCGGCCGAAGCGGATGTTTTCCCGCGCGCTGGCGGCGAACACGATCGATTCCTGCGCCACCAGCGCGATGCGCGAACGCAGCTCGCGCGGATCGACCGCCTTGATCGGCACGCCGTCGAACGAGATCGTCCCGGAGCGGGGATCGTAGAACCGCAGCAGCAGGTGAAACAGCGTGCTCTTGCCGGCGCCCGATGGCCCGACGATCGCGACTTTTTCGCCCGCTCGCACCGACAGCGAAACGCCGTCGACCGCGGCCGCATCCGGCCTCGTCGGATAGGCGAATCCGACATTGTCGAAATTCACGTCGCCGCGCGCCGGCACCGGCAGGGCCAGCGGCGAGGCCGGCGCCGCGATCTGCGACTTGATCCGCAGGATCTCGAACAGCCGTTCGGCGGCGCCCGACGCCGCCGAAACTTCGCCCCAGACCTCGCTGAGCTGGCCGAGCCCGGCCGCCGCGAACACCGCATACAGCACGAACTGGCCGAGCCGGCCCGGGCTGATGGAACCGGTCAGCACGTCGTGGGATCCGATCCACAGGATCATCACCACGCTGGAGAACACGATGAAGATGATGACGGCGGTCAATACCGAGCGGGCGCGGGTCGAGGTGCGCGCCGCCTCATAGGCCTGCTCGACCTCGCCGCCGAAGCGGGCATTGGCCAGCCGCTCGCTGGTATAGGCCTGCACGGTGCGGATCGCGCCGACCAGTTCGGAAGCATAGGCGGTGGCATCCGCCAGCGTGTCCTGGGCGCCGCGCGACAATCGCCGCACCCAGCGCCCGAACGCCACCAGCGGCACCACGATCAGGGGGATCGCCAGCAGCACGAGACCGGAAAGCCGCGGGCTCGTGATCACCATCATCGCGGTGGCGCCGATGAACAGCATCAGGTTGCGCAGCGCGACCGAGACCGAGGCGCCGACCGCGGATTTGATCTGGGTGGTGTCGGCGGTCAGCCGCGAGACCAGCTCGCCCGAGCGCGCGGAATCGAAGAATGCCGGCGACAGCGACATCAGATGTTCGAACACGTCGCGCCGCAGATCGGCGACGATGCGCTCGCCGATGGTCATCACCAGATAGTAGCGCGAGGCGCTGGCGCCGGCGAGCACCGCGACCACCGCGATCATGACGCTGAAATAGCTGTTGATCAGGGCGATGCCGTCGGGCGTGAATCCGAAATCGATCATCCGCCGCACCGCGACCGGCACCGCCAGCGTGGTGATGGCGGCGACCGTCAGCGCAATGAGGGCCAGAAACGCCCGGCCACGGTAGCGCGCCACATAGGGCGCCAGCGCCAGCAGCGGCCTCAGCCGCTTGCCGCCCTCGGCCGGCAGCTCCGCCTCGATCGGGGAGACCTGCGAAGGCTCCAACTCGCGCCCCGGCGGGGTTTCGCCAGGTCGGTCTTCAAGCCGTTCAACTGCGCTCATGATGTCCTGGACCAATCGATTTGCTGCCCCCAGATAGGCCCCGCCGCCGCCCGAGGCAAATCTGGTCAATACCCCGGTCCGGGAAGATACCGGTCCGGAACGATACTTGGCTTGTTTTGGAGGCTTTGCTGCGTTATAGAGCGGCCCAAATCCGTTCCCGCACAGTTGACAGACAGGCGCCGGCGCGCCGAAGGATATCCCATGAAAGCCGAAATTCACCCGGATTATCATATGATTACGGTCGTGATGACCGATGGTACCGAATACCAGACGCGCTCGACCTGGGGCAAACAGGGCGACAAGCTGAACCTCGACATCGACTCCAAGTCGCATCCGGCATGGACCGGCGGCAGCCAGCAGATGCTGGACCGCGGCGGTCGCGTGTCCCGCTTCAACAGCAAGTTTTCGGGCTTTCTCAAGAAAGATTGAAGGCTTTCGAGCCGCTCTTTCGACGCAGCACAGCAAAACGCCCCGGGAAACCGGGGCGTTTTTTATTTCGGGTGTCATTCCGGGGTGATGCGTAAGCATCGAACCCGGAAATGAAGAATAAGGACTATCGCTCGAACGCCGCCTTCAGGCGGTTGAGCTGCGGCACCAGCGGATTGCCGATCGCGGCGCGTTCGATCGCCGGGGCATGGATGGTGGTGTCGAGACGGCGAACCTTGCTCTGCAGCGCCATCGAGCGCGCGATCAGGTCCTGCAGCTGCTGCGGCAGCTTTTCGATCATGTCGTCGGGACCGGGATCGGCGGCCGAGAGCTTGACCTTGGTCTTTTCGCGATTGGCCTGGCTCAGCGTCATCTCGCCTTCCTTCACCGCGCGGTGCAGCAACAGCCACGAGGCGAGCTGCATCAGGCGGGTGGTCAGCCGCATGCTTTCGGTGGCGTAGGTCAGGCTGACGGAACGGTCGAGCGCCTTGGCCTCGTTGCGGCCGGCGCCGTCGAGATAGGCGGCCGTCTCCTCGACCAGGTCCATGCCTTCCCGGAACAGGGTACCGAACGCCGCGGAATTAGTGAGCCTCTCGCTGAACTGAACGAGCGCTGTTTCGCCTTGCGAACGGTCCGACATGGTTAACGCCTCACGCCACTGGTTACGCTGCCGGCATTGATGCGCGCCGGCTTATAATGAACAAATCATTACGCAGCCATTGAGAGGAGTCCAGCCGCAAGCGCTTTTATGGTTTCCAGCGAGGTACCGGCGACGCGCAAAAAAAGAGCCGCCGTTTCCGGCGGCTTTGAAGTTGATAACAGGGAGGCGTCAAACAGAGTGGACAGGAGCCACTCGGTGTCCAAACCAGGACAAGCAAAGTCATAACTGAGAAAGCTTAATCGATCGTAAATGAACGGCTTTATTCAGGGTTTGTTTGCCATGTCGGCCATTGGCCGAGTGTCCCTCAACACGTCATCCCGGCCTTGTGCCGGGACGACGCGATTGGAGATCGCGCTCGCGCCAACTCACGTCTTGAAAAAACTCTGCGCCGCATCCTTCGACGCGCGCTTTTTGGCCATCGCCGCCTGCAGCCGCTCGATCTCCGAATGCATCAGCGCGATGCGCTCGGCGAGTTCCTCGACCGACAGCAGCGACAGGTCCTGCCCGATCTCGTGGGTGACTTTCTTCCTCGGCTTGTCGTCGTCCTCGATCGCCATGCGCGCTCCTCCTTAGTCGAGGGGGCCCTGAGGCGGTTGCCAGCACCGGCGCGGCTGGCTAAGCAGATGCCGCTTCATTTCCCCGCCTTTCGCAAGGACAAATCATGGAACAGCTGCCCGCGCAAATGACCGTTGTCGGCATCAGCAAGCCCGGCGGCCCCGAGGTGCTGGTGCCCGAGACCCGCGCGGTTCCCGCCCCCGGTCCGGGCGAAATCCTGATCAAGGTCAAGGCGGCCGGCGTCAACCGTCCCGACGTCTCGCAGCGCTCCGGCAGCTACCCGCCGCCGCCCGGCGCCAGCGATCTGCCCGGCCTCGAAGTGGCGGGCGAAGTCGTGGCCCTCGGCGCCGGTGCCGTCAGGCACAAGATCGGCGACAAAGTGATGTCGCTGGTGGCCGGCGGCGGCTATGCGCAATATTGCATCGCGCAGGATGCGCAGGCGATGGCGGTGCCTGCCGACCTGTCGATGCTGGAGGCCGGCGCCATTCCGGAAACGCTGATGACGGTCTGGCACAACGTGTTCGAGCGTGGCGCGCTGCAGCCGGGCGAGACCCTGCTGATCCATGGCGGCTCATCCGGCATCGGCACCATGGCGATCCAGCTCGCCAAGGCGCTGGGTTCCAGGGTGATCGTGACCGTCGGGTCGCAGGACAAGGCCGACGCCTGCCTGAAGCTCGGCGCCGACCGTGCCATTAACTACAAGACCGAGGACTTCGTCGCCGAGGTCAAGACCGCGACCTCGGGCGCCGGCGCCAATGTCATTCTCGACATGGTCGGTGGCGATTACATCGAGCGCAATTACGATGCCGCCGCCATGGACGGCCGCGTGGTCCAGATCGCCTTTCTCGGCGGGCCCAAGGCGAATGTTAATTTTGCCAAGCTGATGGTGAAACGGCTGCATCACACCGGCTCGACGCTGCGGCCCCGTAGTAATGCGGACAAGGCGGCGATGGTCGCGGCGATCGAAGCCAGGGTCATGCCGTTGTTGAGGCAGGGGCGCATCAGACCCCTGATGGACAGCACATTTCCGCTGGAAAAGGCCGCCGACGCGCACCGCCGCATGGAGAGCAGCGAACATATTGGCAAAATTGTGTTGGCGGTTTAACCCTCGCGAGCGAAGCGCGACCGGAAACCCTTTGATTTCCTTCGCTTTCATGTCATTTATCCGGCCACGCCGGGCAGTCGACTTCGCTCGGAACCTTGTGTCGATCGCGGAGAACTGACATTGCGCCTGATCAGGTGCCTTGCGCTAACAGCGCTGGGCCTCGTGATTTTTGCCGCCGCGCAACCGGCGCACGCGATCGACGCCGTCAGCGTCCGCGGTGACGCGCCTGCGATCGACCTCACCGCGGTGCTCGATCATCAGCACAGCGACAGTGACCGCATCCAGGTTTCCACCGCGCCGGGCACCGACGGCATCGTCCGCCGCATCGAGGTCCGCGCCCGCGAGGGCGGCCAGAACTGGGTGGTGTTCGCGCTCGCCAACAACACCGACGACCAACTCGACCGCCTGATCGTCGCCCCGCATTACCGCATCGTGAACTCCGGGCTGCTGTGGCCCGATCTCGGCCTGTCGCGCATCGCCACCATCACGCCGTCGACCGGCGATCGCCCCGAGCGGCAGGAGAGCCCGACCGCGGACATCTTCCGCATCACGCTCGATCCCGGCTCCGTCATTACCTTCGTCGCGGAACTGCGCACCGACAAGCTGCCGCAGCTCTATCTGTGGGAACCCGACGCCTACAAGGACAAGGTCAACTCGTTCACCCTGTACCAGGGCATCGTGATCGGCATTTCCGGCCTGCTGGCGCTGGTCCTGACCATCCTGTTCGTGGTCAAGGGCAGCATCATGTTTCCCGCCGCCGCCGCGCTGGCCTGGGCGGTGCTGGTCTATATCGGCGTCGATTTCGGCTTCTGGGGCAAGGTGCTCGACATGTCGAACAACGCCGAGCGGGTGTGGCGCGCGGCGGGCGAAGCGATCCTGGCCGCGACGCTATTGGTGTTCCTGTTCGCCTATCTCAATCTCAGCCGCTGGCATGTGCGCTATTCCCACATCACCGTCGGCTGGCTCGCCTTCCTCGGCTCGCTGGTGGCGCTGGCGCTGTTCGATCCCGCGGTGGCTTCCGGCATCGCGCGGATGTCGCTGGTTTTGATCGCGTTCGCGGGCTTTGCCCTCATCGTCTATCTTTCGACCCACGGTTTCGACCGCGCGGTGTTGTTGATTCCGACCTGGTTCCTGCTGGTGGTCTGGGTGATCGCCGCCGGCATGACGGTGGCGGGCTCCGTCACCAACGACATCGTCGGTCCGGCGCTGCTCGGCGGCCTCGTGCTGATCGTGATGCTGATCGGATTTACCGTGATGCAGCACGCCTTCGCCGGCGGAGGAGCCACCACCGGCGTGGTCTCCGACGTCGAGCGCCGCGCGCTGGCGCTGACCGGCTCCGGCGACCTGATCTGGGACTGGGACGTCTCCGCCGACAAGGTGTTCACCAGCCCCGAAACCGAGGCCCTGCTCGGCCTCAAGCGCGGCACGCTGGAAGGCCCGGCCGCGAAATGGCTGGAAGTGCTGCATCCGCTCGACCAGGACCGTTTCCGCGCCGCGCTCGACAGCGTGCTCGACCAGCGCCGCGGCCGGCTGGTGCAGGATTTTAGACTCCGCACGCCCGACGGTCACTTCATGTGGTTCGCGCTTAAAGCACGGCCCGTGGTCGGCTCCGACGGCGAGGTCTCCCGCGTGGTCGGCACCCTGACCGACGTCACCGAGGCCAAGAACGCCGAGGAGCGCATGCTGCACGACTCCGTGCACGACAACCTCACCGGCCTGCCGAACCGCAAATTGTTCATCGACCGCCTCGGCGCGGTCGCCAATTTCGCCAAGACCATGCCGAACCTGCGGCCGACCTTGATGGTGATCGATCTCGACCGCTTCAAGCAGGTCAACGATTCCGTCGGCATCGCGGTCGGCGATTCCATCCTGCTGACGCTGGCGCGGCGGCTGACCCGGATCCTGAAACCGCAGGACACGCTGGCGCGGCTCGCCGGCGACCAGTTCGGCCTGATCCTGATGTCGGAACAGGACCCGGCGCGCATCACCGCCTTCGCCGAGACCATCCGCAAGACCATCCGCGCGCCGATCGCCTTCAACGACCGCGAGATATTCCTCACCGCCTCGATCGGTCTGGCGCTGTCCGATCCGCAGACCCAGCTGTCCGACGAGATCATCAAGGACGCCGAACTGGCGATGTATCACTCCAAGCGGATCGGCGGCGACCGCATCGACGTCTACAAGCCGGCGATGCGCGCGCGCAAGAGCGACCGGCTGACCCTGGAGAGCGAACTGCGCCGCGCCATCGAGCGCGAGGAAATCGCCATCCTGTACCAGCCGATCGTGCGGCTGGAAGACCGCTCGATCGCCGGCTTCGAGGCGCTGGCGCGCTGGGACCATCCCAAGCTCGGGCGGATGTCGCCGGTGGAATTCATCTCGATCGCGGAAGAAATCGGCCTGATCGTCGACCTCGGCCTGTTCGTGATGGACCAGACCGCCAAGCAGCTCGCGATCTGGCAGCGCGCGATGCGCTCGCGCGAGCCGATTTTTGCGAGTGTCAATGTCTCGTCCCGTCAGTTGCTGCGGCACGATCTGATCCACGACATCCGCACGGTGCTGTCGCGCTCCTCGGTGGCGCGCGGCACGCTCAAGCTCGAGCTGACCGAATCGCTGGTGATGGAAAACCCGGAACATGCGGCGCAGATGCTGACCCGCATCCGCGAACTCGGCGTCGGCCTGTCGCTGGACGATTTCGGCACCGGCCATTCCTCGCTGGCCTATCTGCAGCGCTTTCCGTTCGACACCATCAAGATCGACCAGTCCTTCGTCCGCACCACCAGCCGCGGCACCCGCCCGGTGATCCTGAAATCGATCATCGCGCTCGCCCACGACCTCGGCATGGACGTGGTCGCCGAAGGCGCCGAGACCGATTCGGACGCGGTCGAGCTCTATCAATTGGGCTGCGAATACGCGCAAGGCTTTGCCTTCGGCGAACCGATGGACGCCGACGCCGCGATGCGGCTTCTGACCGAAGAGCGGCTGGAAGCGGCGAGCTAGCCCCTCGTCGTCCCCGCAAAAGCAGGGCCCCATAACCCGCAGCGGTTATAGTAGCGACAGATAGTCCACAACGACCTTTCAAAACATCAACGGCACGGCGTATGGGTCCCTGCTTTCGCAGGGACGACGTCCAAGATAAATTGCACTACGCCGCTACTTGATCTTCTTGAACCGCACGCTCTTGCCGTCGGCCTGCCGGGTCGCGATGTAGCCGCCGGCGAGGCAGGCCTGGCGCTGCGGCATCTTCTCCTGCGGGCTGCGCAGGGTCTCCCACCACGACGCCCGATGCGCCGCGCGCGGCAGCGCCGCATCGATGATCTCCTCGATCTGCTCGAAGCTGAGCACGAACTCGGCGGTTTTCTGCTTTTTCAGATGGTCGCGCAGCGCATCGTAGCCGCGATCGCTTGCGGATTCATCCAGATAGGCCATGGCTTCGGCGAGACCGGCCTTGATGATCTTGTCGAACGCACCCTTTGCCATGCTGCCTCTGTCAATGTTCGGTCATACCGCCTCGGCCGGAGCATTGATCCAGCCCGAGACTCTCTTCGCGGCGCATTCGCCGCGTTCCGGCAACCAAGCGTTAACGCATTAACGGATTGTTGTCGCCATTTAAGCGGGCGGCAACTACTCAGGGCGCATTGAGAACCTGGGAGCGAATGAATGCGATCCGGACGGCGCAACAGCGTGGCCAGACGACCCTGGCGGCTATCGGCAAAGCTGCTGATCGCCTCCTCGTTGGCCACCGTGATCGGCTTCACCGCGATCTGCGCCAGCGTCATGCTCGACATGCGCCGCGGCGAGGAAGAGCTGGCGCGCCAGACCCTGGAGAACCTCGCATCCTCGATCGACGCCGAAATCAGCCGCAACGTCGAACTCTATGACCTGTCGCTGCGCGCGGTGGCGAGCAACATGGTGATGCCGGAGATCAACCAGGTCAACAAGCCGATCCGGCATCTGATCCTGTTCGACCATGCCGCGACCGCGAAGCATTTCGGCGCGATCCAGGTGTTCGATGCGCAAGGGCGGCTGACCATCGACGCCTCGACGCTGGATCCTGTGCCGGAGGACCGCGCCGACGAGGAGTATTTCAAGGTTCATCGCGACCAGCCCGACGCCGGGCTGTTCATCAGCCGCCCGATGCTGCATCACGGCGCCTACGCCATCGTGCTCAGCCGGCGCGTCACCGGCGCCGACGGCCAGTTTCTCGGCGTGGTCGCGGGCTCGATCCGCTTCAGCTATTTCCACGACCTGTTCAGCCGCCTGCACCTCGGCCCCGACGACACCATCACCGTGCTGCGGCGCGACGGCACGGTGATCATGCGCACGCCGTTCGACCTCGACGTGATCGGCAAGAACCTCAGCTATTTGCCGGGCGTGACCCGGGTGCTGTCCGAACCGAGCGGCTCCTATACCGGGTTCGGCGCGGCCGACCCCGAGCCGCGGCTGTTCATCTGGCGCGACGGCTCCAGGCCGCTGGTGGTCCTGGTCGCCAAGACATGGAACAGCATCCTGAGCCTGTGGCGCACCGAGGCGACCCGGATCGCCGCCATCATGCTGTCGCTGATCGTGTTCGTGGTCGCGGTGACCTTGTTCCTGGCGCGCGAAATCGGCCGCCGCGCGCAGGCCGAGGACAAGCTCGAAGAGCTTGCAACCACCGACGCGCTCACCGGCCTGAAGAACCGTCGCAAGTTCGACGCCGACATCGACTCCGAATGGCGACGCGCGGCGCGCCACGATATGCCGGTCGCGCTGCTGATGATCGACGCCGACCATTTCAAGACCTACAATGACACCCATGGCCACCAGGCCGGCGATCAGATGCTGGTCGGCATCGCCATCTGCATTTCGGATTCGGTCCGGCGGGCCGGCGATTGCGCCGCGCGTTATGGCGGCGAGGAGTTTTCCGTCCTGTTGCCGGGGCTGTCGGCGGCGCAAGCGGTGCGGGTCGCCGAAACCATCCGGCTGAAGGTTCTGCAATGGTCCGAGGGCCCGACGGCCGCCACCGTCAGCATCGGGATCGCGAGCGTGACGCCGTCGACGACCACGGACTGGTCGATCCTGGTGCACGCCGCCGACAAGGCGCTCTACGCCGCCAAGGCGGCCGGCCGCAACCAGTCGGTGCTGGCCAGCTTCGACAGGCTTTCGCTGGCGGCGTGAGGCGAGAGGCCTGACACCGTCATCGCGAGCGAAACGGTCCAGACCTCGTCACTTCGCCAGATACTTCTTCATCTCCTCGCGCAGGCCGTCGCGCAGATCGGCGCGAGCCATGCCGAACGCGATATTGGCGCGCAGGAAGCCCGATTTCGAGCCGCAATCGTGCCGCTCGCCTTCGAACTCGACGCCGTAGAAGGCCTGGGTCCTGGCCAGGCCGATCATGGCGTCGGTGAGCTGGATCTCGCCGCCGGCCCCGCGCTCCTGGGTTTCCAGGATCTTGAAGATTTCCGGCTGCAGGATGTAGCGCCCGGTGATGGAGAGATTCGACGGCGCGGTGCCCTTGGGCGGCTTTTCCACCATACCGTCGACCTCGAACAATTTGCCGTGGCGCTTGCCGACGCCGCAGATGCCGTATTGATGGGTCATGTCCGCCGGCACTTCCTCCACCGCGATCAGATTCGACTTCCCGTCGAGCTTGCTTGCGGCCTCGATCATCTGCGCCAGGCAACCCGGCTTGTTCAGCACCAGCTCGTCCGGCAGCACCACCGCGAACGGCTCGTTGCCGACGATGTCGCGCGCACACCACACCGCGTGGCCGAGACCGAGCGGCGCCTGCTGACGGGTGAAACTCACCGCGCCGGCGTCCGGCTGGTCGCGCGCCAGCACTTCCATTTCGGCCTTCTTGCCGCGGGAGAGCAGCGTGGCGTCCAGTTCGTACATGCGGTCGAAATGATCCTCGATCATGCCCTTGTTGCGGCCAGTGACGAAGATGAAATGCTCGATGCCGGCTTCCTTGGCCTCATCGACCACGTACTGGATCAGCGGCTTGTCGACGATGGTCAGCATTTCCTTCGGCATGGCCTTGGTGGCGGGCAGGACGCGGGTGCCGAGGCCGGCGACGGGAAAGACGGCTTTGCGGATTTTCATGGGCTGTCGGAATGCCTTCGAGGGAGTTTGCGGGTGGATATCTGATCGCTTGTTGGTAACCGTTTTGCGACCGGGAACAAAGACGGATGTGCGAAAGCGCGATGCTTCTCGCTGCCTAGAGTAAACACCCGCGGGTACGTCGGTTCCCCGCCCCCTTGTGGGGAGGCGGGCAGGTTCTTGCGGCCGAAGCGGGATCCCGGCCGCAAAATCCCGCCTGTGTTAATCTATTGGAAACCGTGACAAGGCCTCCTGAAAACCGGATATTTCAGGCAATGCGGGTTTGGACATGAAGCGACGAACGGGAACATCGGCGAACAGGCGAACCGGCGCGGCGCTTCTGGCGGCGGCGCTGATCGTGTGCGGCGGCGCGCGCGCGCAGTCCTCTTCCGGCGGCGGGCCGCTGGGCTTCCTCGACAGCCTCTTCACCGGCTCGCTTTCCAAAAGCGGGCAGGCCTCCCCACCGGCGCCGCGGCCCGGAAATTCGGCGGTAGCCCAGGCCGCGGCCCCCGCCGGCGGCGCGCCGCTGCCCTGGAGCGGCGAGGACGGCGCCTCCGGCCATCCGCTGATGACGGCGTCCGCAATCCGCGAAGCGGCGGCGAATTTCGACAATTGCGTCGCCGCGATGTGGCCGGACGCCGCGCGTCGCGGCATCTCGCAGGCCAGTTTTGAGCGCTTCACCGCAGGGCTGACGCCCGATCTGCGCCTGATGGATCTGATGGATTCGCAGCCGGAATTCACCAAATCGATCTGGGACTATCTCGACATCCTGGTGAACGACAATCGCCTGGCCAAGGGCCGCGAGATCCTGGCCAAATACAAGCCGCAGTTCGATGCGACGGAAAAAGCCTACGGCGTCGACCGCTATGCGATCGCCGCGATCTGGGGGATCGAGTCGAACTATTCGACCCAGATGGGCGACCGCAACGTCGTGCAATCCACCGCGACGCTCGCCTGCGTCGGCCGCCGCCAGAAATACTTCAAGGACGAGTTCCTCTCGGCGCTGGAAATCCTGCACCGTGGCGACCTGCGCCCGGAACAGATGCGCGGCTCCTGGGCCGGTGCGTTCGGCCCGACCCAATTCATGCCGACCGCGTTCAAGCGCTATGCGGTGGATGCCGACGGCGACGGCCGCCGCGACGTGGTCGACGATGCCGCCGACCTGATCGCCTCGACCGCCAACAATCTGAAAAAGGACGGCTGGCAGACCGGCCAGAGCTGGGGCTACGAGGTGGTGGTGCCGCAGGGCTTCAATTACATGCTGGCGGACCGCGCCAAGGCGATGACGATTGCGCAGTGGGAACATCTCGGGCTCGCCCGCCCAGGTAAGCAGCCGTTCCCGCACCCCACCGAGAAGGCCTATCTGCTGGCACCGGCGGGTGCCGAGGGGCCGGGCTTCCTGATGCTGCAGAACTTCCGGGTGATCATGAAATACAATCCGGCGGAAGCCTATGCGCTGGCGATCGGCCATTTCGCCGACCGGCTGCGCGGCGGCGCGCCGTTCGTGCAGCCCTGGCCGCGCCAGGAACGGGAATTATCGCGGACCGAGCGGCTGGAACTGCAGCAGTTGCTGGCCCAGCGCGGCTTCTACCGTGGCACCCCGGACGGCCAGTTCGGCGGCGAGACCCGGGAGGCCTTGCGCGGCTTCCAGGCCTCGATCGGGGCGCCTGCAGACGGATTTGCCTCTTCCGACATGCTGGAACGGCTGCGCGGGCACTGAAACGGCGGATTCGGCCCCGAAAGTAACCCTGTGGGCGACATTTGCGCCGCGCCCTTGACGGGGCCGCCCGATGACCGGTTTATGGCGTCGGAATCTGCCCGCTTGCGGCCTGATTCCGCTATTATAGCCATTGCCAAGCGATCCATTGCGACCGAGCCGCATGTCAAAGCCAAGATCCTTTTTCCGGGTGTTCACCGAGACCGACCCGCTGATCGCGCTGGCGGTGGCGCTGGCGCTGCTCGTCGGGATCGCGGGGCCTGCCTCGGCGCAATTCTTCAATTTCGGCGGTCCGCCGCGGCCTCAGCCGCAGCCGCAGCCGCGCAGCGGCGGAATTGGCGGCTGGTTCGGCGGCGACCTGTTCGCGCCCTTCCAGCAGCAGCAGGCGCCGAAGCGCGTCGAAAATTATTCCAAGGCGCCGCCGCCGGAGAAGCGCGAAACCGTGCCGGATCGCAACGTGCTCGTGCTCGGCGACGGCATGGCGGACTGGCTCGCTTATGGCCTGGAGGATGCCTATGCCGATCAGCCCGACATGGGCGTGATCCGCAGGCACAAGACCGTCTCCGGCCTGATCAAATATCAGCCCAAGGGCGATCCGGCCGACTGGGCCGCCGCGGCGAAAGGCATCCTTGCCACGGAAAAACCCGACGCCATCGTCGTCATGCTCGGACTCGACGACCGCCAGGCGATGCGGGAGCCGGCGGCGGATAAATCCGACAAGCCGTCCGACAAGAAGGGCGACAAGAAAGATGCCCGCGCCAAGCCCGACGACGCGAAAGCCGGCGCCAAACCCGACAGCGCCGATGCCCCGGCGAAGCCGGATGACAAGATCGTCGACACGGAATTGTCACCGGACGATGCCCCCGACAGCGACACGCCGATCATCGCTCCGGAAAAGAGCGCGCGATCGCCGAACGGCGTCTATCAATTCCGCGAGGATCGCTGGGTCGAGCTCTACACCAAGAAGATCGAGGAGATGATCGCCGTCCTGAAGACCAAGGGCGTGCCGGTGCTCTGGGTCGGGCTCCCCGCCGTGCGCGGCCCCAAGGCGACGGCGGACATGCTGTTCCTGGATTCGCTCTATCGCGACGCCGCCGGCAAGGCCGGCATCACCTATGTCGATGTCTGGGACGGCTTCGTCGACGAGGCCGGCCGCTTCCTGCAGAAGGGCCCCGACTTCGAAGGCCAGATTCGGCAGTTGCGTTCCTATGACGGCGTGTATTTCACCCGGCCCGGCGCGCGCAAGCTCGCCCATTATGTCGAGCGCGAGATCACCCGGCTGATGGCGGGGCGTTCCGCGCCGATCGAACTGCCGAGCGAACCGGCCACACCCGACGCCAACGCGCAACCCGGCCAGCCGGCGCCGCGTCCGCTGGCAGGCCCGATCCTGCCGCTGGTGGCGTCTTCGGTCGGCACCGATCAATTGCTCGGCGGCCCCGGCTCGCGCCCGGCCGCGGTCGATGCGCTAGCGGCCCGGACGCTGGTCAAGGGCGAGCCGCTGGCGCCGCCGGCCGGCCGCGCCGACGATTTCGCCTGGCCGCGCCGCGAGGTCGGACGCGAGCAGGCCAAGGGCGAAACGCCGATGGCCTCGGTTTCACCTGACGGAACGGTGGCCACACCGGGCGCCGCGCCGAAACCGAAGAAGCCGCTTCCGCCTCCGGTTCAATCGGCCACGCCGTCCCTGCGGGACTTTTTCGGTTTCGGCAACACGGCGAAGAAGCCGGCGCCGGCGCCGGCGCCGCGCGCGCCCGGCGTTCCCCGCCCGCCCGGCAGCGTCGGGCGATCGGCCTCGGTACCGGGCTTCTTCACGCGCTGAGCGGCGACCTCGTCATTCCGGGACACGCGTCTTCGCGTGGACCCGGAATCCAGAGGTTATACGCCCGAGATTCCGGTTTCGCGCTTCGCGCGCTCCGGAATGACGAACGCTGACAATCACAGAATCAACCCGCCATCGACCACCAGCGTCTGGCCGACGATGTAGGACGCCAGCGGCGAAGCCAGGAAAAGCGCGGCGCCGGCCATGTCGGCGGGCGTGCCCAGGCGCTTCAGCGGGATCCGCTCGATCGCGCCTTCCAGCCGCTTCGGATTGGCCGTCGTGACTTTTGTCATCTTGGTATCGACCAGGCCCGGCGCGATGCCGTTGACGCGGATGCCGTGCTCGGCCCAGGCTTCGCCCAAGGTCCGCGTCAGTCCCATGGCGCCGGTCTTGGAGGCATTGTAGGCCGGATTGCCCTTGGTCGAATGGTAGGCCGCGGTCGAGCTGACGATGATCAGCGAGCCCTTCGCGACACTCAACATGTCCAGGAATTTGCCGGCGCAGGCCATCAGGCTCATCAGATTGACCTCGAGCACCTTGCGAAAGCCGGCCATTTCGAATTCGCCGCGCCGGTAGATCACCGCGCCCTGCGCCAGCACCAGCACATCGAGCCGCTCGAACGCCGGCTCGAACTTCTCGATCGCGCCGGGATCGCCGACATCGAGCTGTGCATAGTCGAGGCCCTCGAGATGCGATCCCTCGCTCGCCAGGTAATCGGCGGCGCGAGCCCGCGTGCCGCAGACCTGCACGCGCGCGCCCCTGGCGCGAAAACCCTGCGCGATGCCGTTGCCGATGCCGCTCGAGCCACCGACCACCAGAACCTGCTTGCCGCTGAAATCCAGTTCGTTCATCGTCGCCCTCGAATTGCTTGCGCGTGAAAGCATAGCAGCGAAACTTTCGGGGAAGAAACACATGTCCGATTTCAGACAGCTCAGCCGCTCGGTCGCGGGATCGACGGTGCTCGTCACCGGTGCGGCCAGCGGCATGGGCCGCGCCACCGCGCGCGTGTTCGCAGCCGAGGGCGCTCATGTCGCCGTCACCGACTTTGCGGCCGAGGGCGCCGGGAAAGTGGCCGCCGAAATCGCGGCCGGCGGCGGCACCGCAAAGGCCTGGCGGCTCGACGTCGCCGATGGCGATGAGATCAAGGCCGTCGTTGGCGACATCGCCGGGCATTTCGGCTGCCTCGATATCGTGATCAACAATGCCGGCCTTTCGGTGCGCGTGGCGATCGACGACGACGGCTATGACGAAGCCTGGGTGAAGGGACTGGCGGTGCTGTTGACCGCGCAGCAGCGTGTCATCCGGGCCGCCCTGCCCTATTTGCGGAAGTCGAAATCGCCGCGCATCGTCAACATCGCCTCCACCGAGGCGCTCGGCGCTACCGCCCTGCACAGCCCGTATGCGGCGGCGAAGGCCGGCGTGACCGGGCTGACACGTGCGCTTGCGGTCGAGCTCGGCCGCGACGGCATCACCGTGAACTGCATCTGTCCGGGGCCGATCGAGACCGCGATGACGGCGCGGATCAGCGACGAACACAAGGCGACCTACGCCAGACGCCGGACCGCGCTCGGCCGCTACGGCTGCCCGGAGGAAGTCGCCCACATGACGCTGAGCCTGTGCCTGCCCGCCGCCTCGTTCCTGACCGGCGCGGTGATTCCGGTCGACGGCGGCCTGATGGCGCGGAACGCCTGAGCCCGGGCATGATAGACGTGCGCGGTCCCTGGCCTGCAAAGCGTTGACATCGCGCGATCGGAGAGTAGTTTTTTGGCCAAACGGAGCGCGGGACAACCGTCTCCGCTCGATCAGGAGAAACGCCATGACGGTCACGATCCGGCAGCTTCACCCGCATTTTTTCGGCGAAGTTTCCGGCGTCGACCTGCGCAAGGCCCTGACGCCGCAGGAGGCCCGCGACATCGAGGCCGGCATGGACAAATATGCCGTGCTGCTGTTCCGCGATCAGGACATCACCGACGAACAGCAACTGGCCTTCGCGCGGAATTTCGGCGAGCGCGAGAACGCCCGCGGCGGCACCGTCACCAAAAAAGAGGATTACCGCCTCACCTCCGGGCTGAACGACGTCTCCAATCTCGGCAAGGACGGCAAGCCGCTGCCGAGGGATCACCGCACCCATCTGTTCAACCTCGGCAACTGCCTGTGGCATTCCGACTCGTCGTTCCGCCCGATCCCGGCGAAATTCTCGCTGTTGTCGGCGCGCGTGGTCAACCCGAAGGGCGGCAACACCGAATTCGCCGACATGCGCGCCGCCTATGACGCGCTCGACAACGACACCAAGGCCGAAATCGAGGACATGATCTGCGAACATTCGCTGATGTATTCGCGCGGCTCGCTCGGATTCCTCGACTATACCGAGGAGGAAAAGCAGATGTTCAAGCCGGTGCTGCAGCGGTTGGTGCGCACCCACCCCGCGCACGGCCGCAAGTCGCTGTATCTATCGTCGCATGCCGGCGCGATTCTCGGCATGAGCGTGCCGGAAGCGCGGCTGCTGCTGCGCGATCTCACCGAGCACGCCACAGGTGCGGAATTCGTCCACGTCCACAAATGGACGCTGCATGATCTCGTGATGTGGGACAACCGCCAGACCATGCACCGCGTCCGCCGCTACGACCAGTCGCAGCCGCGCGACATGCGCCGCGCCACGGTGGCCGGCACCGAACCGACGGTCGCACAGCAGGCGGCGGAGTAGGTTACAGCACATCTCGTCATGCGCGGACTTGACCCCGCGCATCCATCAATCTTCGTGAAATGCTTTTTTCTTAGGGGATGGGTTGCCGGGTCAAGCCCGGCAACGACGGAACATGCTTACGCATGCCCGGCTTCGTTCGACAGCATGCCGGGATCGACCCCGATCTTGCGCAGCGCGCGCAGGTATTTTTCCTCGACGTCGCCGCCGAAGATCAGGTCCGCGTCGGCGTCGCAATGCAGCCAGCCATTGTCCTGGATTTCGGTTTCCAGCTGCCCCGGCGCCCAGCCGGCATAGCCGAGTGCGAGGATGGCATGCTTGGGACCCGCGCCCCGCGCGATCGCCTTGAGGATATCGACGGTCGCGGTCAGGCAGATGCCCTCGTCGATCCGCAAGGTCGCATCCTGGATGAAGAAATCGCTGGAATGCAGCACGAAGCCGCGACCGGTATCGACCGGGCCGCCCTTCAGCACCTTCATGCTTTCGGCGTTTTCCGGCAGCTTGATCTGGTCGGCCTTCTTGATGATGTCGAGCTGCACCAGCAGTTCGGGAAAGTCGATGCTGCCCGCCGGGCGGTTGACGATGATGCCCATGGCGCCCTCGGACGAATGCGCGCACAGATAGATCACCGAACGCTCGAAGCGAGGATCGCCCATCACGGGCATCGCGATCAAGAGGCGGCCGTCGAGATAGCCGCGATCGGTCGAATGGTCGCCGAGGCTGGCGGCTTCGCGGCGAACTATCCTCGGTCTTTTGCCTTCAGGGTCCATCCGCGAAGCACTCTCATGCTGCCACCCATCCTGATATTGGGTTGCGGTTCTGTCAATCAAGCTTCGTTCCGGGATTTGAAATACATCACAAGCAATTCAATGGTTTGCGGCGGTACTTGCCTGTAAAGAGGTCCCATGACCGTCATAGTTCCCATGCGGGCCGCGCTCGGCTTCGCAGCAATCATCCTTGTGTCGTCGCCGGCGATCGAGGCGAGAGCCGAGGATGCCTCGCCGTGGCAACGCGACGGGCATTCGGCGGTCCGGCTTCTGGCGGGATCGCGCAGCGGCTCGGTGCTGCTCGGCGGCATTGCCTTTCAGCTGCAGCCGGGCTGGAAGACCTACTGGCGCACGCCCGGCGATTCCGGCGTGCCACCGCGGTTCGACTTCTCCAAATCGGACAATGTCGAGGCCGTGACGGTATTGTGGCCGGCGCCGACCAAATTCGACGACGGCGCCGGCGGCCATTCGCTGGGCTATCACGACACCATCGTGCTGCCGCTGCGCATCGTGGCGAAAAACCTCGACAAGCCGGTGACGCTGCGGGCCGACGTCAACTACGCGGTGTGCGAAAAAATCTGCATTCCGGTTCAAGCCGAGGCCGAACTGCCTTTCACCAGCGTGGCCAGTACCGAGGACAGCGCGCTGTTCGCCGCCCTCGACACCGTGCCGAAGCCGGCCAATGTCGGCGATCCGAACCCGCTGACCATCCGTGACGTCAAGCGCGAAGGCAAATCCACCGTCCTGGTCGACGTGGTCAGTCCCGACGCCCGCGGGCTCAACCTGTTCGTCGAGGGGCCGACGCCGGACTGGGGACTTCCGGTTCCGAAGCTGCTCGAATCGAGCCCGCCCGGGGTCAAGCGCTTCGCCTTCGAACTCGACGGCGTGCCTCCGGGTGTCAGCCCCGAGGGCGCCGCGCTGAAACTGACGCTGGTCGGCGGCGACCGCGCCTATGAATTCAACATCAATCTGGAATGAGCGCGCGTCGCCCCGGCGGACGCCGGGACGACGACGAGGCCACCGAATCTTAACGAATAGTTGATAGGCGGAATGGTCGCCGCGTTCCTGCGGCGCTTCGGGAATTTCCGCTTGGCCGTGATGGACGCAGAATCCGCAACCGTGCCGCCTGCCGGCCTGATCGCGCGGCTGCGCGCGCTGCTCGGCGGCATGCTGGGCGGCTCCAGCGAAGCCTCGCTGACCAGGCGGCTGGCCGGCACCATCTTCCTGATCCGCGTCATCAGCGCCGCGCTCGCCTATCTGTCGCAGATCCTGCTGGCGCGCTGGATGGGCGGTTCGGATTACGGTGTCTACGTCTATGTCTGGACCTGGGTACTGCTGCTCGGCAGCATGATGGATTTCGGGATTTCGGCGTCAGCGCAGAAAATCATTCCGGAATATCGTACCGCCGGCGAGCAGGCGCTGCTGCGCGGCTTCCTCTCCGGCAGCCGCTGGATGACTTTTGCGGTTTCAACCGCGGTCTCGCTGCTGCTGGCGGGCGTGATAAAATTGCTGGCGCCGCGGATCGACGCCAGCGAGATCGTTCCGCTCTACATCGGCTGCCTGACATTACCGGCCTTCGTGGTCGCCAATACCCAGGACGGCATCGCGCGCTCGCACGACTGGATGCGGCTCGGGCTGATGCCGCAGTTCATCGTGCGGCAGTCGCTGATCATCGGCCTGACCGCCGGCGCGTTTGCGCTCGGCTTCCATCTCGGCGCCACCGCCGCGATGCTCGCCAGCGCCGCGGCGGTGTGGATCGCCATGATCGGGCAGATGCTGGTGCTGAACCGCAGGCTCGACGGCCACATCGAACCCGGCCCCAGGGCCTATGATTTCCGCGGCTGGCTGGCGATCTCGCTGCCGATCCTGATGGTGGAGGGCTTCTACCTGCTGCTGTCCTACACCGACGTGCTGGTGCTGCAGCAATTCCGCTCCTCCGAGGAGGTCGGCGTCTATTTCGCCGTGGTGAAGACGCTGGCGCTGGTGTCGTTCATTCACTACGCGATGTCGGCGACCACCGCGCACCGCTTCGCCGAATATCACGCGCTTGGCGACAAGGACCGGCTATCGGCCTATGTCGCGCACGCGATCAAGTGGACGTTCTGGCCGTCGCTGGCCGCGACCGTGCTGCTTCTGGCGATGGGCAAGCCGCTGTTGTGGCTGTTCGGGCCGCAATTCGTGATCGGCTACGACATCATGTTCATCGCCGCTGCCGGCCTGGTGGTGCGCTCGGCGATCGGTCCGGTCGAGCGGCTGCTCAACATGCTCGGCCACCAGCATATCTGCGCGCTGGCTTATGCGCTGTCCTTCGTCATGAACGTGGTGCTCTGCGTCGCGCTGGTGCCAAAATTCGGCGGCCACGGCGCCGCGGCGGCGACCTCGATCTCGCTGGTGTTCGAGACGGTGATTCTGTTCTGGATCGTGCGGCAGCGGCTCGGCCTGCACGTGCTGGCGTTCGGCAAGCGCGCCGTATAATTCGCCGAACTACTGCAGCATCCCGATCTTGGGATCGGTTTCCAAGAGGGCGTCGAGCAGTTTCCGGCCGGATGCGTCGGCCTGCATCATCGGGTCGGCCTTGAAGACCGCCTTGAGAAAGCTGGTCACGGCGCGGATCCGCGGCACGAATTGCAGATCGCCGTGGACGTTGATCCAGACTTCCCGCACCGTCGATGCCCTGTCGTGAAGAACCGGCACCAGATCGTCGCGGCCTACGACGGCGAAACTCGGCAGCAGCACCAGGCCGAGCCCGCCCGCCGCCGCGTTCATCTGCGCGATCATGCTGTTCGAATGGAAGCTGACGGGCGGATTCTTGATGACGTCGTCGAGCCAACGCACGGAGTTCAGCTGGATGAGATCATCGATGTAGGTGACGAAGCTGTGCCGCGCCAAATCCGCCGGGCTCGCGGGCGTGCCCTTCTGGTCGAGATAGCCCGGCGATCCATAGAGCCCGAGTTGAAAGCAGCCCAGCCGTTCGGACACCATGCCCTGACCGGCGGGCTGGAAGAAGCTGAGGAAAAGATCGGCTTCGCGTCGGTTGACCGAGACGGTCTGCGGCGATGTCAGCAATTCGACGGTCAGGTTCGGGTGCTGCTGTCGCAGCCGCGAGAAGCGCGACGCGAGGTAGAGCGAGGCGATGCCTTCCATGGTGGCGAGCCGGACCCGGCCGGCCATCCGGCTGCCGCCACATTGCACGTCCTCGTGCATCGCGATCACGGCGCTCTCGATCCGCTCGGCGTGGCAAAGCAGGCGGTCGCCGGCCTCGTTCACCCGCAGGCCCGAGGGCAGACGTTCGAACAGCGCCACCCCGAGCGTGCTCTCGAGGTGCGCGATCCGGCGGCTGATGGTGGATTGATCGACGCGTAGCCGCTTGGCCGCGCTGCCGAGGCTTCCGCCACGGGCGGCATGAAGGAAGACCTTGAGATCGTCCCAATCGAGGGAGTTGAAGTCTTGCATACCGCGTTCCTGCATACCCCGTCCTGACGCAAGAGCTGTGCCAACGCCGGCCCCAGGGGGGCGGATCGCCGCCGCCTGCAAGCCGGGTTGCAGTATTCCCTATACCCACGGCGAACGGAACCAAATTAGCCTGTCCGCAACAGAGGATGGACCTATGCTTCCCCGCTTCAAGGCCGCGGCAATCCATGCGGCGCCGGTATTTCTCGACAAGCAGGCGACCACCAAAAAGGCGATCTCGCTCATCCGCGAGGCAGCCGCAGCCGGCGCCGGGATCGTCGCGTTTCCCGAAACCTTCATCCCCGCCTTTCCGGTCTGGGCCGCCTTGTGGGCGCCGATCGACAATCACGACCTGTTCGTCCGCATGGCCGATCAGTCGGTCCTGGTCGATGGCCCCGAGGTCAAGGCGATCCGGGACGAGGCGCGGTCGCTCGGAATCATCGTGTCGATCGGCATCAGCGAGAAATCACCGGCCAGCGTCGGCGCCATCTGGAACTCCAATCTGCTGATCGGCGAGGATGGCGCGATCCTCAACCACCATCGCAAACTGGTGCCTACCTTCTACGAAAAACTGATCTGGAGCACCGGCGACGGCGCCGGCCTGCGCGTGATCGACACCAAATGCGGGAAGATCGGGCAGTTGATCTGCGGCGAGAACACCAACCCGCTGGCGCGTTACGCGTTGATGGCGCAGGGCGAGCAGTTTCACATTTCGAGCTGGCCGCCGGTGTGGCCGACCCGCCGCCCGACCGACGGCGTCAATTACCATATCGCGGCAGCGACCCGGATACGCGCGAGCGCCCATTGTTTCGAGGCCAAGGTGTTCGGCCTCGTCACCGCCGGCGTGCTCGACAAGGCAGCGCGGGACCTGCTGGTGGCGCGCGATCCCGCGGCTGCGGCCGTGCTCGATGCCACGCCGCGCGCCGCTTCGTTCTTCCTCGATCCGACTGGGGAACAGATCGGCGAGTCCCTGTGCGACGATGAGGGAATCCTTTACGCCGAGATCGATCTCAACCGCTGCGTCGAACCCAAGCAGTTTCACGACGTGGTCGGCTACTACAATCGCTTCGACATTTTCGACCTCCGCGTCAATCGCCGCCGGCTCAACCCGGTCTCCTTCAGCGACGATCCTGCGCCGGTTTCGGAAGCGGTCGAATGGGGTGACGACGACGGACGCACGACGACGCGTATCGGGTTCTGATGGTGTTTCGCCGGGGCTCGTCCCCGATCGCAGGTCACCTGCCAATGACGGCGGTGATTGAACTTAACAGGAGGTGTCATGAAACTTGACCGTCGTCAGCTCTTGCTCGGGGGCGCCGGCACCGCCGCCGGTCTCATGTTTCCAGGCGCCGGCGCCATGGCGCAGTCGCCGGCCAGCATCGGCACCTTTCCGGAGGGCGTCTCCGCCGATTCGGTGTTCGTCGGACTGACCATCCCGCTGACCGGTGTCTTCTCCGGAGACGGGGGCGACCTGAAGCTCGGCTACGAACTGGCGATCGCGCAGATCAACGCTGGCGGCGAGGTGGCCCAGAAGTGGGGCCTGAAGGGCAAGGGCGTTCTCGGCCGGCAGATCCGCTACAAGGTGTCCGATACCGAGGGCAAGCCCAATCTGGACGTGCAGAGCGCGACCCAGTTCATCCAGCGCGACAAGGCGATCATGGTGGCAGGCTCGGTCTCGAGCGCGAGCGCGATCGCCCTCGAGGAGCTCGGCTCCCGCGAAAAGGTGCTCTACATGGTCGGCATCGCCGGCTCCAACGACATCACCGGCAAGAACTGCCAGCGCTACGGCTTCCGCTCGCAACAGAACGCCTATATGGCCGCCAAGGCGCTGGCGCCGGTCGTCGCCAAGGCGCTCGGCAAGAACATCAAGACCGCCTTCCTGGTGCCGGACTACACCTATGGACACACGGTTTACGACAGCTTCGCCAAGTTTTCCGCCGAACAGGGCTGGCAGCAGGTCGCCAAGGAAGTCGTGCCGCTCGGCACCACCGATTACAGTTCGGCCCTGCTCAACATCGCCAACAGCGGCGCCGACGTGTTCGTCAATATCGCCTTCGGCGCCGACGCCGTCGCCTCGACCAAGCAGGCCGAACAATTCGGCGTGCTGAAGCGGATGAAGCTGGTGGTGCCCAACTTGTCGTCGTTCCAGGACAAGGAGCTCGGCGCCGAGATCATGCAGGGCGTCTATGGCAGCTGCGATTTCTGGTGGGGCCTGCAGGACCGCTACGCGCTGGCCAGGACCTTCGTCGAAGGCTTCGTTGCGCAGAACAAATACTATCCGCGCTGGGGCGCCCATATCGGCTACATGCAGACCTATCTCTGGGCCCTGACGGTAGAGCGCGCCAATACCTTCCATCCGGTCGAGCTGATCAAGGCGATGGAGAATTCGAAATCGCAGCCTTATGACACCACCATCGGCAAGGTCTATTACCGCGCCGAGGACCATCAGATGGTGCGCCCGATTCCGATCCTGCGCGGCAAGGCGCCGGGCGCGATGACCAATCCGGAAGACTTCTACGATATCGTCGAGGTCGTCGACGGCGAGAGCGTGATGAATACGCCGGAGTTCTTTGGCTGCAAGCTCGGCCCCTACACCTGAGTGCTGTCATGCCAAGCTGGCCGGTCCTCATCTCACAGGCGTTCAACGGCCTGGCCCTTGGCGCGCTGCTGGCGCTCGTCAGCAGCGGGCTGACGATCATCCTCGGCACGCTCGGCGTGCTCAATTTCGCCCACGGCGCGTTGTTCGCCGTCGGCGCCTACGCCGCCTTCGTCATGCTGCAATACACCCAGTCGTTCGTATTGGCCCTGGTCGCCGGCTGCGGCTGCATGCTAGCGCTCGGCTTCCTGCTCGAGCGCCTCATCATCCGCTTCTTCTACGACCGGCCGCATGAAGACCAGATCCTCGTCACCTACGGTGTCGGCATCGTGCTCGTGGAGAGCCTCCGTGCGGCCTTTGGCGGCAATGCCCAGCGCGTGCCGACGCCGTCCTGGGGACAGGGCGCCACCCAGCTCGGCTTCCTGATCTACCCGACCTATCGCCTGCAGCTGATCGCGATCATCGCCATGCTGCTGTTCGGTCTGTATCTGGTGCTGTATCGCACCGCGATGGGCCTCGTCGTCCGCGCCGGTATCGAGAACCCCCTGATGGTCGGCATCCTCGGCATCAATGTGCGGCGCGCATTCCTGGCGGTGTTCGCGATCGGCGTGGTCGCCGTTGGCCTGGCCGGAATGCTCTATGCGCCGGTGGTGGCGGTGACGCCCGACATGGGCGCTAATTTCATGGTGCAATCCTTTGTCGTGATCGTGCTCGGCGGGCTCGGTTCCTTCCCCGGCGCCGTGGTCGGCGGCCTGATCGCCGGCGAGATCATCAGCCTGACCAGCGCGTTCAACTCCACCTATTCCGAGGTGACGCTGTATGCGCTGATGGCGCTGCTGCTGGTGCTGCGCCCGCAGGGCCTGTTCGGCTCGGAAGGCCGGGTATGAAGGCCGTTCGATCCGACAGCGTGCGGGCGTACCTTCCGGAGTTCGCGGTCCTCGTCACGCTGATCGCGGCCCCCCTGGTGCTGCCGCGCTTCGGCTTTTCCACCGACGTGCTGACGCGGATATTGAACTGGGGGCTGTTCGGCCTCGGCTTCGATATCCTGTTCGGACTGACCGGGCTGTTGTCGTTCGGACAAGCCGCATTCTACGGCGCCGGCGGCTTCGTCACGGCCTATCTCCTGGTCTCGGGCACGTTGAGCAGCGCGTGGCTGGCGCTGGCTGCGGGCACGGCGGTCGCCGGTGTGTTCGGGCTTCTGGTTGGCTGGCTCGCGGTGCGACGAATCGGCATCTATTTCACGATGATCACCCTGGCTTTCGGCCAGATGGCCTATTTCATGGAGAACTCGCCGCTGTCGCATTACACCGGCGGCGAGAACGGCATCCCCGGCGTGCCGGTGCCGGTGCTCGGCTTCGGCGAGCACGCGATCCGCATCAGCGCCGGCCCGCCGATGTACGTGCTGTTCGCGAGCGTGTTCTTCGCCGGCTATGTGCTGGCCCGGCGCGTCGTCCATTCGCCGGTGGGGGCGGTGCTGCTCGCCATCAAGGAGAATACCGGCCGAGTCGCGATGCTCGGCCATAACGTGCCGGCCTACAAGCTGACCGCCTTCGTCATCGCGGCACTCTATGCCGGGCTTGCCGGCGGCCTGCTGGGGTCATTTCAAAGCTACATGCCGCCCGACGCGTTTTCGCTGGAGACCTCCGGCCAGCTCGTGGTGCAGACCATCGTCGGCGGCGCCGGCACCCTGATCGGGCCGCTGGCGGGCGCCGCGGTCTGGCTGTGGCTGCGCGACAATCTGCAGGCCATCCCCGGCCTTGCCACGCTGTGGAAGCTGGTGCTCGGGATCGCCTTCATCGTGCTCGTGATCGGCCTGCGCCGGGGCATCTGCGGCGAGATCGCGCATGGGTGGAACGAGCGGCGCAATCTCGCAGCCCTGCGCGCCGCCACGGCCGCAACGGAAGCGATCGAGGCAACCGGCAAAGGCGTGGTGACCGCGCCGGCGCGCGGCGCCGTCGACGTCGTGCTGCCGCTGCCGCCGGCTGCAACCGCGGCGAACGAGATCGCGCTCGAGGCCTGTTCGCTGGCGCGCCACTATGGTGGACTGAAGGCCGTCGACGGCGTGTCCTTCAAGGTGCGGCGCGGCTCCATTCATGCCGTGATCGGCCCCAACGGGGCCGGCAAGAGCACGCTGTTCAAGATGCTGCTCGACGAGGTCCGCCCGTCCTCCGGGGAGGTACTGCTGTTCGGCGCCAAGGTGACCGGATCCGGCGTCAGCCAAGCCGCCCAGCTCGGCATCGCCAAGAGCAACCAGCTCAACCAGTTGTTTCCCAATTTATCGGTGCGCAAGAACCTGCGGATTGCGGCGCTGGCGCGCCGCCGCGGCCCGCTGCGCTTCGATCTGCTGCGGCGTGCCGACAGCCTGCCCGACGTGGAACAGCAGATCAATTCGGTGCTGTCGCTGCTCGGCCTCGTCGAACGCGCCGACACGCCGGCGCACATCCTGGCCTATGGAGAAAAGCGGCGGCTGGAGATCGGCATGGCACTCGCCACCAGCCCCAGCGTGCTGCTGCTCGACGAACCGCTGGCGGGCATGAGCCCGGCGGAGCGCGCCGCCACCTGCGGCTTCATTCGCGACATCGCGCGCACGCGCACGATCGTGATCGTCGAGCACGACCTCGACGCCATCTTCGAATTGGCCGAACGCATTACGGTGCTCTACGAGGGCCGGTTGCTGGCGGACGGCTCGCCCGACGAGATCCGTCGCAACCCCGCCGTCCAGGACGCCTATCTCGGAGGACTGCACGCCCATGAGCCTGCTTGAGGTCGACCGCATCAACGCGCTGTATGGCGATTCCCACGTGCTGTTCGACCTGTCGATCCGCGTCGAAGAGGGCGAGGTGGTGGCGCTGCTCGGCCGCAACGGCGCCGGCAAGACCACGACGCTGCGCACCATCATGGGCGTGCTGGCGCCCAGGAGCGGACAGATCCGGCTGGACGGCAAGCCGATCGGCGGCCTGCCACCTTCCGCCATCGCCGGCATGGGCGTGCAGCTGGTTCCCGAGGAACGCGCCATCTTCGGCGGCCTGACCGTCGAGGAAAACCTGCGCATCGCCGCGCTGACCGCGCCGAACGCCTGGTCGTTCGAGCGGATCTATCAGGTATTTCCGAGACTGAAGGAGCGGCGCAAATCGCCCGGCCGCACGCTGTCCGGCGGCGAGCAGCAGATGCTTGCGATCGCCCGCGCGCTGATCCGCGATGCCCGCATCATTCTGCTCGACGAGCCGTTCGAGGGCCTCGCGCCGCTGATCGTGCGCGATCTGGTCGCGGTCGCCCGCAACCTCGCCGCCGAGGGCCGCACCATCGTCGTCGTGGAACAGAATATCGCGGCGGCGCTCAGTTTTGCCAACCGCGTCTACGGCCTCAACAACGGCCATGTCGTGTTCGAGGGCACCGCGGCGGATCTCGCCGCCAGCCCGGAGCTGGCGCGCGATTTTCTCGGCTTCAGCGCCTGAATCTGGCGGGGGCCTCGCGGTCCCGGCCGCTACGCCGCGGTCCAGCCGCCGTCGATCGACAGGTTGGCGCCGGTGATCTGGGCGGCATCGTCGCCGCACAGGAACAGCGCCAGGGCTGCGACCTGCTCGGAGGTTACGAACTCCTTGGTCGGCTGCGCTTCCAGCAGCACGTCGTGGATGACCTGCTCCTTGGTCAGGTTGCGCGCCTTCATGGTATCGGGAATCTGCTTCTCGACCAGCGGCGTCCAGACGTAACCCGGAGAAATGCAGTTGCAGGTGATCTTGAAGGTGGCGAGTTCCAGCGCCACGGTCTTGGTGAGGCCGGCGATGCCGTGCTTGGCCGAGACATAGGCCGACTTGAACGGCGAGGCCACCAGCGAGTGCGCCGAGGCGGTGTTGATGATGCGGCCCCAGCCGCGCTTCTTCATGCCGGGCACCGCGGCGCGGATGCCGTAGAATGCCGAAGACAGGTTGATGGCGATGATGGCCTCCCACTTCTCTGGCGGGAAATCCTCGACCGGCGAGACGAACTGGATGCCGGCATTGTTGACGAGGATGTCGACCGCGCCGAAGGTCTTCTCGCCGAGTGCGACCATGTCGGCGATCTCGGCGGGTTTTGTCATGTCGGCGGGCGAATGCACCGCCTTGACCTTGAAATCGGTCTCGATGCCGGACCGCTCTTTCTCGATGTCGGCAGGCGCGCCCATGCCGTTGAGCACGATATTGGCGCCGGCGCCGGCGAACGCCCGCGCATATGCCAAACCGATGCCGCTGGTCGAGCCGGTCACCACTGCGGTCTTGCCTGTCAACGTACCCATTTCATTTGCTCCTGTTTTCGTCGGGGACCCCAGCGGAATCGCCCGTGAGATCGTAGGTCACCATGGTCTCGCCGGATTGCGGCCGCTCGAGCCAATCCTTGTGCCGCATCGACATATGCACGTCGCGTTCGCCCGCGCCCCAGTGCTCGACCATGCCGATACGCGAGAAATCATAATCCTTGGACGAAGATTCGTAGTTCTTGCTGCGGTAGATCAGGTGCACCACCGTGACGGTGTTCTCCTGCGCGGCCTTGCACAGAATCTCCACCGAGGGATCGTTCCTGAGATAATCCGGCAATTTGCCGATCAGATCGCGCAGCGCCTTGCGGATGTTGTGGATCTGCCTGTTCTTGTCCGTATTCATCCGGGTGCGGCTGGAAAAGCGGATGTCCTTCTCGCGCTCGGCGGCTTCCAGCAACGAGACCGGCAGGAGCCCGCGGGCGCTGAACAGGTCGACCTGGAAGATCAGCAGGTCGTTGGCAATCTCGGCGTCCAGCACATAATCGAGCGGGGTGTTGGAGGCGATGCCGCCGTCCCAGTAATGCTCGCCCTCGATCTCGATCGACGGAAAGCCCGGCGGCAGCGCACCGGACGCCATGATGTGCTCCGGCCCGATTTTCTTGCCCTGCTTCTTGAATTCGAAATTGTCGAAATACCGGAAATTGCCTGAGGTGACGCCCACCGCACCGATGCTGAGCCTCGTCTCCAGCGCGTTGATGCGGTCGAAATCGACCAGACGCTCCAGCGTGGCGCGCAGCGGGCCGGTATCGTAATAACTCTGCGCTTGCGGGGTGCCCTGCGGCCACAGCGGGGCTGGCGGAATTCGCGGCCTGAAGAAGCCGGGAACGCCGAAGGTCGCGATCAGGGCGGCGCTGGTTTCGTTGAACAGGGAACGGCCGCCATCGCCCGAGGGGACCGGCCGCCAGGGCACCGGGGCGGACACCATCTCCCAGAATTCCTTGAGCCGCCCGACGCGCTTGTCACGCGGGTTGCCGGCGATGATCGCGGCATTGACGGCGCCGATCGAGATGCCGGCGACCCAATCCGGCTCGAAATCATGGTGGCAAAGCGCCTGGTAGGCGCCGGCCTGGTAGGAACCGAGCGCGCCGCCGCCCTGCAGGACCAGCACCCGCTGCGCCTTGGCAGGCGTGCTCGCTGGCGCTGGGCTGGAATGATCGGTCATATCGGGTCAATCAACACTCGGGATGCGATCGCACCGTGGCGTCCGTTCGCGGTGGCGTCAATCGCCAGGGTCGGGAACGGCGATCACGCCGGGTTTATCGCGGGTCCGATGAGGCGAGAATCAGCGCCCAGAACACCTTGTATTTGGTATTCGGAGCATAACTCGCCGCGATGCCTAATTTTGTGACACCGCTTTTCAGCATGTTGGCCTTGTGCGGCGGCGAGTCGCGCCAGCCCGAAAAGGCCTCCGCGAGGGTATGGTATCCGGCCGACACGTTCTCCACCGCCAGGGTCGCGGGATAGCCGGAGGCATTGAGGCGCTGGGCCAGCGGCGCCTTGACGTCGTGGTCGAGCTTGTTGTGGCTGGCCATCGCCTGCGACTGCGCTTCCGCGAGCTTCATCAGTTCGGGATCGACCACTACCGCTCCGAGGCCGTTGTTCTCCCGGTACAGCGAAATCATCGAGGCCGCCGCCTGCGGATCGAGCTTGGCGCCGCCATTGGCCATGCTGAGATACATGCTCGGCTGCTCGGTCGAGGGAATATCCGCCGCGCAGCCGCAAAGCGCCAGCAGCCCGGCAATGGCGAAAATCGCCCGCATGATTCGAAATTCCCCCAGATGGCTTGCCGGGGGTTGTTGCATACCAACCGTGGCCGAATGGTGAACGTTTTCAGTCCTGGGCGGCGAAAATCCGGTAACGCCGGGGCTGCAGACTGACAAAGTCGCCCGGTTTGAGGTCGCGGTCGCGCGGGGCATCGATTTCGATCAGGGTCTCCTGGCCGGCGGTATTGAGCAGGATGTCGGCCCGATGCGTCGGCCCGAAGGCGCGGACATGGGTGACGGCGCCTTCCAGGGCGCCGCTGCCGGCCGGGCCGAGCGCGAAGTCATGACGCCGGATGAACAGTTTCGAAGGCCCGGGCCGCGCGTTCTGCGATTCCAGATCCAGCAGTCTGTCGCCGAACTGGATCCGGCCATCGCGGACCTCGACCGGCAGCATGATCGATTCGCCGATGAAGCCGTGCACGAAGGCGGTCGCCGGATCCTCGTAGACGTCGCCCGGGGCGCCGATCTGCTCGATGCGGCCCTTGTCCATCACCACCACGCGATTGGCGACTTCGAGCGCCTCCTCCTGGTCGTGGGTGACAAAGATCGACGTCACATGGATTTCCTCATGCAGCGTGCGCAGCCACTTGCGCAGCTCCTTGCGCACTTTCGCGTCCAGCGCGCCGAACGGCTCGTCCAGCAACAGTATCCTTGGCTCGATCGCCAGCGCCCGGGCCAGCGCGATCCGCTGCCTCTGGCCGCCCGACAACTGGCTCGGATAGCGATCCGCCAGCCAGTCGAGCTGCACGAGGTCCAGCAGTTCCCTGACCCGCCTGCGGATCGCGGCCTCGTCGCGGCGAACCGCGCGCGGCTGCACCCGCAGGCCGAACGCAACGTTTTCGAATACGCTCATGTGGCGGAACAGCGCGTAGTGCTGGAACACGAAGCCGACATGGCGCTCGCCGGCGCCACGCGACAGCGCGTTCTCGCCGTCGAACGACACCGAACCGGTATCCGGCCAGTCGAGACCGGCGATGATGCGCAGCAGCGTGGTCTTTCCCGAGCCCGACGGGCCGAGCAGCGCCAGCAACTCGCCGGTTTCGACCTTGAGGTCGACATTGTCGAGCGCCTTGAAGGCGCCGAACTGCTTGGTGATGTTGCGAACCTCAATCGTCACTGACGTGCCGTCCTTCCTCGATCTGAGCTTCCAAGATGGTCTTTGCAATGAGCGTGACCAGCGCCAGAAGCGCCAGCAGCGACGCGACCGCGAACGACGCCACCATCTGGTACTCGTTGTAGAGAATCTCGACCAACAGCGGCATCGTGTTGGTTTCGCCGCGGATGTGGCCGGACACCACCGAGACAGCGCCGAATTCGCCCATCGCCCGCGCGTTGCACAATAGCACGCCGTACAGCAGGCCCCATTTGATGTTCGGCAGCGTCACCCGCAGGAAGGTTTGCCAGCCGCCCGCGCCGAGCGAAATCGCCGCTTCTTCCTCGAGCGAGCCCTGTTCCTGCATCAATGGAATCAATTCCCGCACCACGAAGGGGAAGGTGACGAAGCTGGTCGCGAGCACGATCGCGGGTACCGCGAACAGGATGTGGACGCCGTGGACCATCAGCCACGGTCCGAAAAAGCCCTGCGCGCCGAACAGCAGCACGAACACCAGTCCGGAGATCACCGGGCTGACCGAGAACGGCAGATCGATCAGGGTCGTCAGAAACGTCTTGCCCCTGAATTCGAATTTGGCGATCGCCCATGCCGCAATGATGCCGAACACCAGGTTGAGCGTGACCGAGATCGCGGCCGTGAACAGCGTCAGGCGGATCGCCGCCAGCGCCTCCGGATCGCCCAGCGCCGCGAGGTAGAAGCCCACCCCCCTGGAGAACGCCTCTGAAAACACCAGGACCAGCGGCAGCACCACGAAAACCGAGAGAAACGTCAGCGCGAAACCGATGACGAGAAAGCGGACCAGACGCGGCTCGGTACGCGAATCGCGCCGCGCTAGCGGGGCGATGCTGGCGTCGGCGGCCAAGGCCGGATCTGCGGTGGCGATGGTCATGTCAGTTCACGGCCAGGCTGCGGGTTTGCGCCCAGCGCTGCAGGCGGTTGAGAACGAAAATAATCAGAAACGAGACGACCAGCATGACCACCGCGATCGCGGTGGCGTCGGCGTAGCGGAACTCCGACAGCCTGATCACGATCAGGAGTGGCGCGATCTCCGAGACGTTCGGCAAATTGCCGGCGATGAAGATCACCGAGCCGTATTCGCCGACCGCGCGGGCGAACGCCAGCGCAAATCCGGTCAGGATCGCCGGCGTCAGGCTCGGCAGGATGACGCGGACGATGGTCTGCCATCGCGACGCGCCGAGGCACGCCGCCGCCTCCTCGACCTCGACGTCGAGATCGATCAGCACCGGCTGCACGGTGCGGACCACGAAGGGAATGCCGATGAAGATCATGGCAAAGAAGATGCCGAGCGGCGTGAACGCCACCTTGATGCCGAGCGCCGCGAGCGGTGCGCCGAGCCAGCCGCTCTGCGCAAACAGCGTGGTCAGGGCGATGCCGGCGACCGCCGTCGGCAACGCGAAGGGGATATCGACGATGGCATCGAAAATCCGCCGCCCCGGAAATCGATAGCGCACCAGCGCCCAGACGATGATCAGGCCGGCGGCCAAGTTGACCAGCGCCGCGGCGAACGCCAACCCGAACGAGATTTTCAGGGCATGCAGCGTTCGCGGACTGGTGACGGTATCGAAGAACTGCGCGGGGCTGAGTTCGGCGGTCTTGACGAACAAGCCCGCGAGCGGAATCAGGATCAGCAGCGAAAGCCATGTCAGCGTCAGGCCCATGGTCAGGCCAAACCCCGGCAACGCCGTTCGTCTTGATGCCCCGCTCACGATTTCCCTTGCGTCATTTTGGGTCCGAAGGCCGGCGATCCCGCCCGGGAACCGGTTTCCGGACCACGATCAGTTCTTGTAGATCTCGTCGAAAATTCCGCCGTCCGCAAAGTGCGCGCTCTGCGCCTTGGTCCAGCCGCCGAACAATTCGTCGATGGTGAACAGCTCAACCTTGGCGAACGAGCCTTCGAACTTCCTGGCCGTGTCGGCGTCGCGCGGACGGTAGAAGTTGCGCGCGGCGATCTCCTGGCCTTCGCTGGTGTACCAGTATTTCAGGTAGGCCTCGGCGGCCGCCCTGGTGCCCTTCTTGTCGGCCACGGTATCGACCACCGCGACCGGCGGCTCGGCGAGGATCGAAACCGAGGGTGCGACGATTTCGAACTTGTCCTTGCCGAATTCCTTGACCGCGAGGAACGCCTCGTTTTCCCAGGCCAGCAGCACGTCGCCGACGCCGCGCTCGACGAAGGTGATCGTGGAGCCGCGCGCGCCGGTGTCGAGCACCGGAACGTTCTTGTAGATATTGCCGACGAATTCGCGGGCCTTGTCCGCCGATCCGTATTTCTTCAAGCCATAGCCCCACGCCGCGAGATAGTTCCAGCGTGCGCCGCCCGAGGTCTTCGGATTGGGCGTGATGACGCTGACGCCGCTCTTGATCAGGTCATCCCAATCCTTGATGCCCTTCGGGTTGCCCTTGCGCACCAGGAACACGATCGTCGAGGTATAGGGCGACGAATTCTGCGGCAGCCGGGTCTGCCAGTCCTTGGCCAGCAACCCCTTCGCGGCGATGGCGTCGATGTCATAGGCGAGCGCGAGCGTGACCGCATCGGCCTGCAGGCCGTCGATCACGGCGCGCGCCTGAGAACCGGAGCCGCCATGCGACTGCTTGATCTCGACGCTCTTGCCGGTTTCCGCCCGATAGGCGGACGCGAACGCCTTGTTGAAATCCACATAGAGTTCCCTGGTCGGATCGTAGGAAACGTTGAGCAGCGTCACGTCCGCGGCGAACGCCGAACCTGCCCAGAGCAGCCCCGCGACGACAGGCAAAATACGACGTAACATCCGCAATCTCCTTCGGCGTGATGACGACATTGTCATCGAAAGCACGCCGACATAACTCCGGATCAACCGGCACCAAGTCAACGAAACAGCTTTTCAATGTTTGCGCCCGCGCAGCGTCCCTGTGCTACGAGGTCTTCATCGTATGGATGCCGCATTCCGTCTTGGGCCTGCCGCGCCAGCGGCCGGCGCGCGCCTCTTCGTCCGGCGAGGTCCGGCTGGTGCAGGGCATGCACCCGACCGACAGGAAGCCCGACGCGGCGAGCGGATGCGGCGGCAGCTTGGCCAGCTTGTAGATCGCCTCGATCGTCTCGCGCGAGACGTTGGCAAAGGGATTGAATTTCAGCCTGATGCCATCGGCCTCGACCACCGGGATATCGGCACGCAGCCCGCCCTGGAACCGCTTGCGGCCGTTGATCCAGGCGCTGAACGGTTTTAGCGCGCGCGACAGCGGCTCCACTTTCCGGATGCGGCAGCAGGCATCGGGATCGGAGAACCACAATTCGCGATCGGGATCCTGGCGCGACAGCGCCTCCTCCAGCGGCTTGACCGAGCGGACGTCGCGCAGGCCGAGCGTCTCGATCAGCGTGTCGCGAAAGGCGAGCGTCTCCTCGAACAGCCATCCGGTGTCGAGAAAGATCACGGGGATCGCCGGATCGACATCGGCCATCACCTTCAGCAACGCCGCCGATTCGGTGCCGAACGACGACACCACGGCGAGCCGCTCGCGGCCGACCGTCCGCAACGCGGCGGCGATCACTTCCGAGGGCGATGCGTCGCGAAGCGCGCGGTCGAGCGTCTCGGCCGGCGACAATCCGGTTTCCGCAGGCTCGCCGGACGCCTGATGTGCGAACGCATTCACTGGCCGGCGCTTTCCGAATGACGCAGCATCATCCGCTGATGCAGCGCCGTGAGCCGGCCGTCGCCGGTCGGCTGGTAGAACACCGAGTAACGCTTGACCGTACCGGCGAAGGCTTCCGCGTCGCACTGCTTCTTCACTTCGAACGCGTCGAAGCCGGCGCGCAGCATGAACAGGAACTGGTCGCGCAGCACCTGGCCGGTGGCGCGCAACTGGCCGCGATAACCGTAGCGTTCGCGCAGCAGCCGAGCCTGGCTGTAGGCGCGGCCGTCGCGAAAACTCGGAAACGCCAGGGCGACCACCGCGAGACGGTCGAGCCAGGGCACGAGATCATCGAGGTCGCGATTGTTCGGCCAGACCACGCCGGTCGGCGCGGTGCGGCGCGCCAGCGCCTCGGCATCGCCGAGAAAGCGTGCCGCCGAAACCAGGATGGCGCCGTCGCCGGGGATCTCGGCATCGTCGGCCAGATGGACGAAGGCGTCGCCGGTGATCTTTCCGTTCTTAACGAGTGGCATAAACACGCTCCCTGAAAGGTTCGACGCCGAGCCGCTTCACCGCGTCGACGAATAGCTCGTCGGGACGTTCGCGCAAGGCCAGATAGGCCTCCACGATATCCTCGATCACGTCGGCGACATCGCCATAGGGCACCGCGGGTCCGATCAGGGTGCCGACCTCGGCATCCTCGTCGGCGCGCCCGCCGATCGTGATCTGGTAAAACTCCTCGCCGTTCTTCTCGACTCCGAGAATGCCGATATGGCCGACATGGTGATGGCCGCAGGCGTTGATGCAGCCGGAGATGTTGATATGCAGCCGCCCGATCAGTTCGGCGGTGTCGTGGTTGGCAAAACGCCGCGTCAGTTCCTGCGCGATCGGGATCGAGCGCGCATTGGCCAGCGAGCAGTAGTCCAGCCCCGGGCAGGCGATGATGTCGGAGACCAGGTTGACGTTCGGCGTCGCCAGCCCGATGGCGTCGAGCGCCTTCCACAGCGCCGGCAGGTCGCGCCTGGCGACATGGGGCAGCGCCAGATTCTGCTCGTGGCCGACACGGATCTCGCCGAACGAATATTTGTCGGCGAGATCGGCGACCGCGTCCATCTGCGCGGCGGTGGCGTCGCCCGGAGGCCCGCCCACCGGCTTCAGCGACAGCGTCACGATCGCGTAGCCCTGCACCTTGTGCGTGAAGGTCGAATTCTTCCGCCACCGCTCGAACTGCGGATCATGCGCCGCCTTCTTCAGTTCCTCGGGCATATGCGGCAGTTTTTCGTAAGCGGGATAGGTGAAGCGCGAACGAATGTCCTCGATGACGGCATCGTCCACCGTCAGCGCGCTGCCGCGCATCTGCTGCCATTCGTCCTCGACTTCCGCAGCGAATTTCTCGATGCCGAGCTCGTGCACCAGGATCTTGATGCGCGCCTTGTAGATGTTGTCGCGGCGGCCATACTGGTTGTAGACGCGCAGGATCGCCTCGACATAGCTCAGGAGATCATGGCCGTGCACGAACGGCTTGATCGTCTTGCCGATGAAAGGCGTGCGGCCGAGGCCGCCGCCGACCAGCACCTCGAAGCCGGTCTCACCGGCTTCGTTCTTGTGCAGCCGCAGCCCGATATCGTGGACCTTGATCGCGGCGCGATCATGCGCGGAGGCGGTGATCGCGAACTTGAACTTGCGCGGCAGGAACGAGAATTCCGGGTGCAGCGTGGTGTATTGCCGCAACAGTTCGGACCAGATCCGGGGATCCTCGATCTCGCCCGGCGCCACGCCGGCCCACTGGTCCGAGGTGACGTTGCGGGTGTTGTTGCCCGAGGTCTGCATGGCGTGGATGCCGACCTCGGCGAGGTCGGCCAGCGCATCCGGCAATTCGGCGAGCTTGATCCAGTTGAACTGGATGTTCTGCCGGGTGGTGAAATGCCCGTAGCCGCGGTCGTAGCGCCGCGCCACATGCGCGAACCGCCGCAATTGCGCCGACGACAGCGTGCCGTAGGGGATCGCCACCCGGAACATGTAGGCATGCAGTTGCAGATAGACGCCGTTCTGCAGCCGCAGCATCTTGAATTCGTCCTCGGTGAGTTCGCCGGACAGCCGGCGCTTCACCTGGTCGCGAAACTCCTCAACGCGTTCGTTGATCAGCGTGCGGTCGAGTTCGTCATATGTGTACATCTGGGAAGGCCTTATGCCGGAACCGGAAGCTCGATGGTGACGCCCTGGAGCCGGATATGTTCACGCAGGTTGCCGGGTTCGATCCTGCCGCTCTCCTTGAGTTCGACCGGCGCGATATAGGGCCCGACCGCGCCGACGTCGTCGGCCACGGATTCGGCGAGCAGCGCCCGCGCTTCGTCGGCGGTGCGGACCACGGCGGCGTGGGCCAGATCGATCGACCAGCCGTGCGCGGCGGTGCGATAGATCACCGCGCCATCCCAGGTGCGGTTGGCGGTGACGATGGAGGGACCGGTGATCTTGATCTTTTGTTGCAGCGGAGAGGTCATTCGGCGGCCACCTGAAAATATGAGACGAGTTGATGGAGATTTGAATCGCGCCACGGCGCGGAATGCGCGACCACGTCGCCGATGATGAGGATGGCGGGACCGCCGTCGATCCTGTCGACCAGTGCCGGCAATTCATCGAGCCTGCCGACCACGGCTTGCGCGTCCGGCCGCGTCACCCTTGCGAACACGCCGACCGGCGTCTGCGGCGAGCGTCCCGCGGCCAGCAGGCCGGCGCGGACCGACGACGCCGCGGTCATGCCCATATAGACGACGACCGTCATCTTCTTGTCGGTCAGAGTGGACCAGTCGACGTTTTCGGCGTCGCTGGCCTTGTGCGCGGTGAGGAAAGTGATGCGCAGCGCCTCGTGCCGGAAGGTGAGCGGCAGTTCGAATTGCGCCGCGGCGCCGAGGCCTGCGGTGATGCCCGGAATGATCGAATAGGCGACGCCGGCCTGCCGCAGGGCCTCGACTTCCTCGCCGCCGCGGCCGAACACGAGGGGATCACCACCCTTCAGCCGCACCGCGCGCTGGCCCGACCGTGCGGCCTCGATCATCAGGGCGTTGATGGCGTCCTGGCCGATGCCGGGCTTTCCGACGCGACGGCCCACGGCAACCCGCGCCGCATCGCGGCGGGCGCGATCGAGCACCTCAGGCGAGACCAGTTCGTCGTAGAAAACGATATCGGCGTCCTGCAGCGCGCGCAGCGCCTTGACGGTGAGCAGGTCCGGATCACCCGGGCCGGCGCCGACCAGCGTCACCCTGCCCTCGGCGGCGCCTGACGGCCGGGCGCCGGCGAACGCGCTGGGATCGACAATGTCTTTCAGCGCCGCCTCGGCCTGGTCCGGACGGCCGGCGAGAACCATCGCACCGATCGGACCATCGACGATCCGCTCCCAGAAGCGGCGGCGCAGCGGGAATTCTGGAATCCGGCCATTGATCGTCTTGCGCCAGCGCCCGATGAAGCCGGCGAGATCGCCGATCCGGGCCGGCAGCACGGCCTCGATGCGCTCGCGCACGCGGCGCGCCACCACCGGCGACGATCCGCCGGTGCCGACCGCCACCACCACGTCGCCGCGATCGACGATGGCCGGAAAGATAAAGGTCGAATGCGCAAGGTCGTCCATCACGTTGACGGGCAAACCGACCGCCCGGGCCCGCGCCGACATCGCCGGACCGACATCGCCGGCCCCGGCGCAGAGGACCGCAATGACGCCGGCGAGGTCGGCTGTCAGCGGATCGTCACTCGCAATCTCGATTCTCGACGCGTCCGCAGGCCCAAGACTGCTTACATCGTGATCGCCGTCGGTCGCGTACCAGCGGATGCGCGCGCCGGCCGCCGCCAGCAGGCGCAATTTGGCGCGCGCCAGATCGCCCGCACCAACAAGAAGTACGGGACCGGCTTGCAAATCAAGAAATACCGGCAGAAATCGCATACGACACTCGCTTCCCCGACTTGCGGGGTTGACTAGAATTATTTTCTATATATGTCTCATTCAACGCCCGCAAAGAGAAAATTATATCTTCTCTACTGCGGTGCAACTATAGAATTTTTGCCTCCAGAGGCCAAGGTCCAGAGATGCATCTTCTCGATAACGATTCCGCCGCAGACCGGTTGCCCTGGACCAATGCGCCCGACGGCGCCCGGGTCCCACCAGTTTCAACCGATCGGCGCTTCGATCAGCCCACGATGGATCACCTCGACGCGCTCGAGGCGCAGAGCATCTACATCTTCCGGGAGGCCTTTGCGCGGCTGAAGAAGCTCGCGCTGCTGTGGTCGCTCGGCAAGGATTCCAACGTGATGATCTGGCTGGCGCGCAAGGCCTTCTTCGGCCGCGTGCCATTCCCCGCGCTTCACGTCGATACCGGCAAGAAATTCCCCGAGATGTACGCGTTTCGCGACCGCTACGGCAAGGAGTGGGAGCTCGATCTCAAAATAGAGCCCTGCCCGGCGCTGGAGACCATCGATCCGACCCTGCCGCCCGCCGCCCGATCGGCCGCGCGCAAGACCGAAGGACTAAAGCTCGCACTCGCCAAATTCGGCTTCGACGGATTGATCGCCGGCATCCGCCGCGACGAAGAGGCGACGCGCGCCAAGGAACGGGTGTTCTCGCCGCGCGGCACCGAGGGCGGGTGGGACGTACGCGACCAGCCGCCGGAATTCTGGGACCAGTTCAACGCCTCGCCGCCGCCGGGCGCGCATTTGCGCATCCACCCGATCCTGCACTGGACCGAGGCCGACATCTGGGCCTACACCCAGCGCGAAAACATTCCGATCATTCCGCTCTATCTGGCGAAGGACGGCAAGCGCTACCGCTCGCTCGGCGATCAGGACATCACCAATCCCGTGAGTTCGAATGCGTCGAGCATCGAGGAAATCCTGATCGAGCTCGACAGCACCAGGGTGCCGGAACGCTCGGGGCGCGCGCTCGACCACGAAACCGAAGATGCCTTCGAGCGGCTGCGCGTCGCCGGCTATCTGTAGAACCGCACCGATTTGAGTGACCAGATGAACATGAATGTCTCAAGCGCGATATCGGCGACGCCGAACGGCACCACGCGCCCGCAGGTCCGCATCGTCATTGTCGGCCATGTCGATCACGGCAAGTCGACGCTGGTCGGGCGGCTGCTGCACGAAACCGGCAGCCTGCCCGAGGGCAAGCTCGAGATGCTGAAGGAAGTCAGCGCCCGACGCGGCATGCCGTTCGAATGGTCGTTCCTGCTCGATGCGCTGCAGACCGAGCGCGACCAGGGCATCACCATCGACACCACGCAGATCCGCTTCCGCACGGGATCGCGCGACATCGTGCTGATCGACGCGCCCGGCCACGCCGAATTCCTGCGCAACATGATCACCGGCGCTTCGCAGGCCGACGGCGCGGTGCTGATCATCGACGCGCTGGAAGGTGTGCGCGACCAGACAAGACGCCATGGCTATCTGCTGCATCTGCTCGGCGTCAAACAGGTCGCCGTCGTCGTCAACAAGATGGACCGGGTCGATTTCAGCGCTGATCGTTTCAAGGAGATCAGCGACGAGATTTCCGCGCACCTGATCGGCCTCGGCGTGACGCCGGCGGCGGTGATCCCGATTTCAGCGCGCGACGGCGACGGCGTCGCCGAGCGGACGCCGCGGATCTCCTGGTACGATGGGCCGACCGTGGTCGAGGCGCTCGATGCGCTTGAGCCCGCCCGTCCCCTGGAGCTGTTGCCGCTGAGGCTGCCGGTGCAGGCGATCTATAAATTCGACGACCGCCGCATTGTGGCCGGTCGAATCGAGTCCGGCAGTCTCGCCGCCGGCGACGAAATCGTGATCATGCCCGCGGCCAAGATCGCCAGGATCAAAAGCGTCGAGGGCTGGCCGGTGACGCCGGTCACGGGCAGCCAGAGCGCCGGACGTTCGGTCGGCGTCACGCTCGACCGCGAATTGTTCATCGAACGCGGCGACGTCATCGGCCATGTCGGTCAGAGCCCGCGCGACACCCGCCGGCTCCGTGCCCGGATTTTCTGGCTGCATGACAAGGCCCTGACCACCGGCGCCTCGATCCTGGTCCGGCTCGGCACGCGCGAAGCCCGCGCCACCGTGGTCGCGATCGAAAAGGCGGTCGATCCCGGCGACCTCGCCAGCGTCGAGAACACGTCGATCGCGCGCAATCACGTCGGCGAGATCGACATTTCGCTGGCTCAGGCGGTCGCCGCCGATCCCTACACCGACAATCCCCGCACCGGACGGCTGGTGATCGAAGTCAACGGCCGCATCGCCGGCGGCGGCCTCGTCCTGTCGGTGGACGCCGGCCAACGCGCCATTCCCGTCGATATCGTGCCGGTGGAATCCGCCCTGCGACCCGACGAGCGCTCGGCGCGTTACCGCCATGGCGGCGCGGTGCTCTGGCTGACCGGCCTGCCCGGTTCCGGAAAATCGACCATCGCGCTGGCGCTGGAACGCCGGCTGTTCAGCCATGGCGGCTCGCCGGTGCTGCTCGATGGCGACACCTTGCGCGCCGGGCTCAACAGCGATCTCGGTTTCTCCGCCGAGGACCGCAGCGAGAACATCCGGCGGCTGGCCGAAATCGCCACCCATCTCGCCCGTAACGGTCACATCGCCATTGTGGCCGCGGTCTCGCCGTCCCGCGAGGATCGCGCCGCGGCGCGGCGCATCGCCGACGCCGCGTTCCGCGAGATCTACGTCGCGACCTCGGCCGAAGTCTGCGAGAGCCGCGACCCCAAGGGGCACTACGCCAAAGCGCGGGCCGGCTCGCTGCATGCGTTCACCGGCATCGGCAACGACTACCAGCCGCCGGCCGCCTGCGAGCTGACGATCGACACCGCGAGCCGCTCGGTTGCGGAGGCGACCGAGGAGATTGAGCGCATGCTGGCGACGTCAGGCATCCTGTTCGACGAACTCGCCGACCTCGCCGCCAATATCTGAGCCTTTCGGCAGCCCCAGAGCCTTTTCCGCTTCGATGGAATCGAAGCGGGACTCTGGTTGCTTGATTTGGCGCGTCTTCTTGACGCGAACCGGTTTCCACTTCGCTTGAAAACGCCCTGGTCAGGGGCTACCGGGGCTGCCAAGGGCCTTCTCATGAGCCCGGCTTTGGCGCTAAAAGGGCTCCGAACAAGGCCCTTTACGGGGCCGTTTTGCCGTTTGTCCCCCTGGAAGCCGCCGCCGGTTGCGGTTTCGCTTGAGAAAAATCCCATCATGAACCGTATCGACGCCCACGGATTGAAGATCGCCCCCGTTTTGTTCGACTTCATCGCCAAGGAAGCGACCCCCAGGACCGGGATTACCCCGGACGCGTTCTGGGCCGGGCTTGCCGCGATTCTTCGCGACCTCGCCCCCAGGAACCGCGAGCTTCTGGCGGTCCGCGACACTCTGCAGGCCAAGATCGACGGCTGGCATCGCGCCAACAAGGGCAAGCCGTTCGACATGAACGCGTATACGGCGTTTCTCAAGGAGATCGGCTATCTGTTGCCAGAGCCCCCGACCCGGAAGGTCGAGACCGCCGACGTCGACGACGAGATCGGCAAGATCTGCGGGCCGCAGCTGGTGGTGCCGCTGACCAACGCACGCTATGCGCTGAACGCCGCCAATGCGCGCTGGGGCAGCCTTTACGACGCCTTCTACGGCACCGACGCGATCCCGCATGATCCGAGCGAAGGCGGCAAGGGCTACAACAAGGCACGCGGCGACAAGGTCATCGCCAAGGCCAAGGCATTTCTGGATTCCGCCGTGCCGCTCGCCACCGGCAGCCACACCGACGTGACCGCCTACAGCGTCATCGCCGGGCAGCTTTCGGTCAAGCTGAAGAGCGGCAACGCCACCGCGCTGAAGACTTCGGCGCAGTTCGCCGGCTTCCAGGGCGAGCCTGCCGCGCCATCCGCGATCCTGCTCGTCAACAACGGCATGCACATCGAGGTCAGGATCGACCGCGGCCACATCATCGGCAAGGACGATCCGGCCGGCGTCGCCGACATGATCCTGGAATCGGCGGTCTCCACCATCCTCGACATGGAAGACAGCGTCGCGGCGGTCGATGCCGAGGACAAGGTACTGGTCTATCGCAATACGCTCGGGCTCATGGACGGCACGCTGTCGGCGGATTTCGAGAAGGGCGGCAAGACGCTCAAGCGCGCACTCAACTCCGACCGCGTCTACAAGACAGCCAGTGGCAAGGACCTGACGCTGCACGGCCGCAGCCTGCTGCTGATGCGCAATGTCGGCCATCACATGTTCACCGACGCGGTGCTCGACTCCAGTGGCGCCGAGATTCCGGAAGGTATTCTGGACGCCGCCGTTGCCGGCCTGCTGGCGATCCACGATCTCAAGGGCAACTCGAAGACCAGGAACAGCCGCACCGGCTCGGTCTATATCGTCAAGCCAAAGATGCACGGCCCCGACGAGGTCGCGCTGACCTGCGAGTTGTTCGGTCGGGTCGAGCAGCTGCTCGGACTGCGCGAGAACACCATGAAGGTCGGCATCATGGACGAGGAGCGGCGCACCACGGTCAACCTCAAGGCCTGCATCCAGAACGCCTCGAAGCGCATCATGTTCATCAACACCGGCTTCCTCGACCGCACCGGCGACGAGATCCATACCTCGATGGAAGCGGGGCCGATGATCCGCAAGAACGACATGAAGGCGCAGCCCTGGATCAAGGCCTATGAGGACTGGAACGTCGACGTCGGCCTGATCGACGGCCTGCCCGGCCATGCCCAGATCGGCAAGGGCATGTGGGCCGCGCCCGACAAGATGGCGGACATGCTGGCGCAGAAGGTCGCGCATCCGCAGGCCGGCGCCACCACCGCCTGGGTGCCCTCACCGACCGCGGCGACCCTGCACGCGCTGCACTATCACCAGGTCAACGTGCTGGCGCGCCAGCAGGAACTCGCCAAGGGCGGCCCGCGTGCCAAACTGTCGGACATCCTCACCATTCCGGTGTCGCAGTCGAACTGGGCGCCCGACGACGTCAAGCAGGAGATCGACAACAACTGCCAGGGCATCCTCGGCTATGTCGTGCGCTGGATCGATCAGGGCGTTGGCTGCTCCAAGGTGCCGGACATCCACGATGTCGGCTTGATGGAGGACCGCGCCACGTTGCGGATCTCGAGCCAGCATCTGGCGAACTGGCTGCATCAGGGCGTCATCACCAAAGAGCAGGTGATGGAGTCACTGAAGCGGATGGCGGTCGTGGTCGACGGCCAGAACAAGGGGGACTCCCTGTACCGACCGATGGCGCCCGGTTTCGACGGGACGGCCTTCAAGGCAGCCTGCGACCTTATCTTCAAGGGCCGCGAGCAGCCGAACGGCTACACCGAATTCATCCTGACCGCGCGGCGCCGCGAGGCCAAGGCGGCGGGCTGACGCCAACGCCAGCCGGCCCGGCCGAAAGAAAATCAACGCAGCAAAAGCCCCGGCAACCGCCGGGGCTTTTTCGTTGCCGCACCATGTGCGCTAGAACACCGCGAGATATCTTAGGAGCGAGATCACCCCGAGGATGATCACGATGACGCGCGCGATCTGCTTGGCACGGCCGTCGATCGGCAGCAGGTTGATCAGGTACAAAACGAGAATGACGACGAGAAACGTGACGAGTGCGCTGACAATCATCCGAAAATCCCCTGAAGGCCCGCGGGAGGCGAATTGGACATTTTGCTAACGTGCAAGGGAGGCTGCGGTTCCATCCCGGGAACCGCGGCAGCTGGTCATTTACCGCCTCCACCGTACAAATACGGCAGCAAAGCTGTCTAAATGTTTACTTTTGTTAGCCCTAATACCGGCGACTGGGGGGTCTCATGCTCAATCGCCTAACCGTATCCGCGCTGCTCAAGGCCGTTATCCTGGCCACCGCGCTCTGCATCGTGATCGGCTTCTCGCTCAACGCATGGGATTCGTGGAACCGGGTGCAGGCGACCAGCCGCATCGCGGTGATCGCCGAGACCTCGGCCGACCTGTTCAAGGCCATGCACAATCTGCGCACCGATCAGTCCACGACCTTTCGCCTGCTGAACGCCGACGCTCCTGTCGCCAGCGATATCGACAAATACCTGCGGGACCTTCGCGATTCGCAAATGCCCGCCATGGCCAACGCGCTGGTGCTGCTGCCGTCGATCGAATTTCCGCAGCAGGGCACGCTGGTGCCGGAACTCGATCGCCTGTTCAAGCGCCTGACCGCGCTGCAGAAGGAATTCTGGGACGAAGTCGCCAAGCCGAAGGCCTCGCGCCGGGCGTCGATGCCGCAGGAATATTTCGATACGACGGCCGGATTGCTGACGACCCTGGACAAGCTGTCCGGCGCGCTCGCCGCCGCCATCAACCATCAGGACGCCGCCATCGACCAATTGCTGGCGATCAAGCAGACCGCCTGGCTGCTGCGCAACACCGCCGGCGAGGCCTCGCTGATCATTTCCAAGGGGCTTGCCGCCGGACGCATCGCGCCGGAAGTTCGCACCGCCTACATCAAGTTCCTCGGCGGCACCGATATCGCCTTCACCGCGATGGAAACGGCGGCCTCCGGCATGCAGCTGCCTCCGCAGCTTGCCGCCGCCATCGCCGCGACCAAGACCGCTTATTTCGAGCCGGACTATCTCGCCTTGCGCGACCGTCTGCTGACAGCCTTGATTGCCGGCGAGAAGCCCGAATTGACCGCGAACGCCTGGAGCCCGATCACCGTCGGCCGCATGGGCTCGGCGGTCACGGTCGCCGAACGCGCGCTCGAGGCCGCCAAGGACCACACCGCGCTCCAGCACGCGGCGGCGCTGCGCTCGCTGGTGCTGCAGCTTTCGCTGCTCGCCGGAGCACTGGTGCTGACCTTCGGCGCCATGACGGCGGTCGGCCGCCGCGTCATCACCCCGCTGCACAACATGCGCGACGCCATGCTGAAAGTGGCCGCGGGCGATCTCACCATCGATACCGGCTACACCGAGCGCCGCGACGAGATCGGCGCGCTGGCCGGCGCGCTGGAAACCTTCAAGCAGCAGGCGGTCGACAAGCTGCGGATTGAGCAGCAGGAACGCGAACGCAACGCCGGCGCCGCCGCCCGCCAGAAAGCTATCGATAGCTATGTCGGCGAGTTCGAAGGCGTGGTGCGCCAGACCCTGCAGCAGCTCGGCGACGCTTCCAGCCAGATGCGGACCACCTCCTCCGGCCTGTCGGCGGTTTCCCGCCAGACCAACCAGCGGGTCCAGGTCGCCGAAAAGGCGTCGGGCGAGGCCTCGATGAGCGTCGAGAGCGTCGCTGCCGCCTCCGAGCAGCTGAGCGCGTCGATCAACGACATCAGCCGGCAGGCCGCGCATGCCGCCGGGATCGCCGGCCGCGCCGTCGGCCAGGCGCGGGAAACCGACGGCACGGTGCAGGGCCTGGCGAAATCGGCGGGCCGGATCGGCGAAGTGGTCGGCCTGATCAATACCATCGCGGCCCAGACCAACCTGTTGGCGCTGAACGCCACCATCGAGGCGGCGCGCGCCGGTGAGGCCGGCCGGGGCTTTGCCGTGGTGGCGTCGGAGGTCAAATCGCTGGCCAGTCAGACCGCGAAGGCGACCGAGGAAATCTCCGAGCAGATCGCCGACATCCAAAGAGTGGCAGGCGACGCCATCGATGCCATCAAGGCCATCGGCGGCATCATCGGCGAGGTCAACGAGGTCGCCACCGCGATCGCCGCCGCGGTCCAGGAGCAGGGCGCCGCGACCCAGGAGATCACCCGCAGCACGCAGTATGCGTCGCAGGGCACCAAGAATGTTTCCGACAATATCGCTGGCGTCAAAACCGACGCCGATGCCTCAGCGGCCGCAGCCGAGGACGTCAAGCACGCCTCCGAGACGCTGGAAACCCAGAGCCAGGAACTCGGCAGCCAGGTGACAAACTTCCTTGGCAAGATCCGCGCCGCCTGAGCGAGAAGCTTGCGAGGAAGATGGATTGCCGGGTCAAGCCCGGCAATGGCGCCCTCACTCCCGGGCCAGCACCGGCAACCGCCCGTAGTGCGCCAGGACCGATTTCGAGGCCGGGGTGAAATTGAGCGACGCGCTGCGTCCCTCGGCGCCGCGACTCGCCACCAGCAACCCGTTGGCGCCAGCCACCAGGTCGCCCTTGCGCAACGTCGGGTCGTCCTCGATCCGGACCGGCGCCAGCCCGAACTGGTCCTTGCCGTTGCAGGTGCATCCCGCCACGATCTCGTTGCGATAGCGGAACGCGTTGGGCAATTCCGAATACGGCTTTCCATTCCCGGTGGCGGCTTCGTCGATGGTACCGCCATAAACCACCTCGGTCTTGCTGGCCGGGCAGAAGCTGTTGCAGGAGGCCGCCCGGCTCTCTTTGTCGGAAGCGGGGAGAGGGAAATAGCGGCCGTCGCAGGTTCGCACGCAGTAGGCCTGGCCGCCGCCATACGTGATGACGCGCGGCCGCGCTGCATCCGGCTGCGGCGCGAACAAGGGATTGCCCTCGTTCGCATAGGGCATCCGTTCGACCGGCGCCTGCTGCGGCGGCCGGGCGCCGAACGCACCGAACAGGGCGGAGAGGAAGTCTTCGGCCCGCGCCGCCGGAGCCAGCGCCATGGCGAACGCCGCGATCGTCACGCCCAACGCCGCCTGTCTCGCCGATGTCTTCGACATGATGTTACCTCCGCGATGCGGGCTGCGGTCAGTCCTTTGCGGTCAGTACAGCGACGAGGTCGAAAGGTTCATGGCCTGGCGGCCGGTGGACACCGTCCAGACCCGCGGGCGCGCCCCTTCCGGACGCGCGGGTGACGTTGCCGCTGCCGACACTCCAGCCGACACTCCAGGCGCCTTGGCTTCGAGGTGCGGCCCGTTCTTGGGCAGCACCACGACCCTGGCGCCGACCGCGACGCGGCTGAACAGGTCGCTGACGTCTTCATTGGTCAGGCGAATGCAGCCCGAGGAGACGAACTTGCCGATGGTGGAGGGATCGTTGGTGCCGTGGATGCGATAGTCGCTGGAGCCGAGATACATTGCGCGGGCGCCGAGCGGATTGCCGGGGCCGCCGGCCATGAAACGCGGCAGGTAGGGCTGGCGCGCGATCATCTGCGCCGGCGGATGCCAGTCCGGCCATTCCGCCTTGTGGCTGATGGTCTGCACGCCGGACCAGGTGAACCCCTCGCGGCCGACGCCGACGCCGTAACGGATGGCACGGCCCTGGCCGAGCACATAGTACAGCGCGGTGTTGCCGGTATCGATGATGATGGTGCCGGGCGCCTCACCGGTGTCGAGCGATACGATGGTCCGCCGCAGCCGCTCCGGCAGCGCGACGCCATCGCCCTCGTCGCTCGCGGCGGGCTCGTTCGGCGCCAGCATGATGTTGTCGGAGGGAAACGCGCTGGGCGGCGCGGCGGCATAGCCGAGCGCCTGCGCATTCGCGTTGCCCGAGAGCAGCACGGGCGACAAAATCAGCGCCGCGCCGAACATCAGCGCGCCGGTCGCGCGCGGGAAACGCCTGCGATTGCCTGTGAATGTCTGTGTCATGATCCGCCCCAATGCGATCCGCATCAGTCTGATGCCTCTGCAGGATCCAACGTCGCCGAGGCTCCGCGGTTCCGCCGCGAATCGAATTGAGCCTCATGCTGTCAAGAAGACCGCGCCTCATTTGTGCGTGATGGAACCTTCGCGTGTGCCGCCGATTGTTACGCCCGAGTCCGTTGGTCGCGCGACACCGCGGCTCGCCAGCCTGATTTTACCCAAAAGCCCGGGGAGAGCCTGTTGCGTGTCCTTCCCAATGAACGTGCGTCTGGCCGGGAGGCCGCGGGCACGCCGATGCCGGAGGCAAGGAACGAACTGCCGCCGGTGATCCGCCGCGCCGAGGTCGTCGCGTTTGCGCTGGTGGCACTCTTGATCATCTGCATCATCGCCGTGCTCTATGCCGCGAAGGCCTTCTTCCTTCCGGTCGTCATGGCCTTCGTGGTCGGCACCATGCTGTCGCCGGCCGCCGGATACCTGGAGCGGCACCGGATTCCACGCGCCGTTTCCGCGGTGCTGATCGTCGGCGCGGTGACCGCCGCCGTCGCCTTCATGGTCGGCCTGATCTCTTCTCCCCTGATGCAATGGAGCACGCGGCTGCCGGAGCTCGGCTCGCAGCTGAAGGACAAGATGCATGTGTTCGACCGGCCGCTGGCGCTCTGGCAGGAGCTGCAGACCATGCTCGGCGGAACGGACACGCTCCCGGGCGCGCCGTTCCAGCTGCCTAAATTCGACTGGGTGCAGCCGACCATCGAATTCCTGTCGCCGACCTTCACCGAGTTCCTGCTGTTCTTCGCGACCCTGATATTGTTCATCGCGAGTTGGCGCGACCTGCGCCGCGCGCTGATCATGACCTTCGGTGATCATGACGCCCGGCTGCGGATGCTGCGCATCCTCAACGAGATCGAGGGCCAGCTCGGCGGCTATCTCCTGACCGTGACTTTGATCAATCTCGGCGTCGGCACCGCCACCGGCATCATCTGCGCGGTCACCGGCATGCCCAACCCGGCCGGGCTCGGCGCGCTGGCCGCGACGTTGAACTACTTTCCGATCATCGGCCCGATCGCGATGTTCGCGATCCTGACGGTGGTCGGCGCGGTAGCGTTCCCTACGCTCGGAGCCGGCTTGATCGCGCCGCTGGCTTTTGTCGGGGTGACCTTCATCGAGGGCCATTTCGTCACCCCCACCATCATCGGCCGGAGGCTCGAGCTCAACGCGCTGGCGGTATTCATCGCGCTGGCGTTCTGGACCTGGCTGTGGGGACCGATGGGCGGCTTTCTGTCCTCGCCGCTACTCATCGTCGGCCTCATTCTCAAGGAGCATCTGATGCCGGTCGACACGCCGCAACTGCCGCAGGGATGATGATTTCGTTGTCGGGAACTTTCCGCATCACGCCGCGTTCCCTAGTCCTGACTTCAGGTCGTTCGGGAGGTTTTGATGTCGAGCACAGATGGTGAAATCGGAATGAGAGACCTGACGGACAAAGCCGACCGGGAACGCCTCGAAAAGGATGTAGCAGCCGTGAAGAACGATATCGCAGCCCTGACCGACCAGATCACTGACGCGCTCAACAATTTTGCCGGCGCGGCCGGCAAGCAGGCGCGGCGCGGCTACAAGCAGGCCCGCGCCAATGTCGATTCCGCGGTCGACGACATTTCGGAGCGCGGCAACGCCATGATGGGTGCGGCGCAGGACGCGGCCGTCTCGATCGAGGAGACGCTGGAAGACGTGATTACGCAGCGCCCGCTCGCGACCGTGGGCCTCGCGATCGGCCTCGGCTTCCTGATCGGCGCGACCTGGCGACGCTAGGCCGGCTCGGGGCCTCTTCATTTCGGGCTTTCATCCTTCGCGCGCAAGAGCGCGCTGCTCAGGATGAGGTCTGCGAGCGGATGAGGTCTGAGGTTCAGCTCCCTCATGGTGAGGAGCGCGGCGGGGCCGCGCGTCCCGAACCATCGGGCACGTAGTCTTGTTGTTGAGCGAGGCGGCAAATGTTCCAGCGCATGATCGATGATTTCAAGGAGTCCGCCGGCGGCACGCTGCGGCTGACGTCGCTGGCGGCCGCAGCGGCGGTCGCGCTGTTCGTCACCACCTCGTTTCTGTGTGCCGCCGCCTTCGTGTTCGTGCTGCAAAGCTACGGGCTGATCCAGGCCTGCCTCACGGGCGCCGGCATCTTCGCGGCGATCGCGCTGATCGCGGCCGGCTGCTACATGGTCCGGAAAAACGCGATCGAGGCCCGGGCCGCCCGCGCGGCGCAGAGCGCGAAATCGGCCATGCACACCGCGCTCGCCGATCCGATGCTGGTGGCCGCCGGTCTCCAGGTGATCCGCGCCATCGGCGTCAAGCGGCTGATTCCGATTTTGGCTGTCGGCGGACTGGCGCTTGGGATTTTCGCCAGCCGCAACGCCTCAGGCGCGAGCGACCAGGCCCCGGCAGAGTGAGCGACGCGCCCCGGAACGACGAAATCCCGGAACCAATTTGTCGATGATCCGCTCAGGTCACGCAGCGGCCGGGCTGGAGCAGCTTGGCGGCGTCGATCAGCACGCTGACGACGGGCTCGCATCCCACAGCGCGATCACCGGATTGGGTCCAGGAGGGTGGCGCGGAATTCGCCCGCGCGGCTTGCGCAACGGGCATGCGGACCAGCACCGAAGTGTCGGTAAATCCGTTCAGTTGCAGGGAAATCGTCTGCGTCGGCGCTTCGGACCGGGCGACGCCTGGGGCGCGATCGGCCTTGGCGGCGCGGTTGACGGCGTCGGCGGACGTTCCAGTGATGGCCTGCGTTCCGGTCAACTCGTCTGCCGAAGAATCGCGATCGCGTCCGGCAGCCAGCGGCACGGCGCCCAGCGTCAAGGCAATGGCGGCCGCGCCGAAAATTCCTCGTGAAAAATGTGACATGTTGGTCGGTCCCTCGCCCCACGGCGATGCTTATGAGAACGCAAGGGAACCGGCCCGGTTCAGAGCAACGCCATCACTTAACCGTGTGCAAATTTTTTGGAGCCCGCCTGGAACGACTCCGGGCCCCTGGGAGTCATCCCGGCAGCCGGTTATCCCCCTGCCCCAACGACCGGCGATGCAGGGCGCGGTTGTGGTGATGCCAGCCGCGCCCTGCTTTTATGCCGACATCCCCCCAATGCGCGATCCTTGATTCAAATCAAAGCGAAGCCGTTGACGCCGACGATGATGTTGGTACGCAAGTGCTTGAAGGGTGCGTGCGAGTTCTTTCCAGATTGGAAAACTGGCATGCACGCGCCTTCTCTCGATCCCCTGAGAAACCATCTGCTTGCGGCCTTGCCCGAGCCCGATTTCGCCTTGGTCGCAACGCATCTCGCCACCGCTTCGATGCCGGCCGGCAAAATCTTGAATGAGGCCGACGACAGCATGCAGCAGGTGTACTTTCCGCTGAAGGGGATGCTTTCACTGCTCGCCGTTCTGAAGAACGGCAAAGCCATCGAAACCGCCACCGTCGGTCGCGAGGGCGTCGTCAATGCGATGGCCGGACTGGGCCTGCGCACATCCGGCGTCCGCGTCGTCGTTCAATTGCCGCTGGACGTTGCCATGATATCCGCCCCGCATTTCGCGGACGCGGCGGCCCGGAGCGACGGAATCCGGAACATGTGCATCCGCTACAACGAGATCCTGCTGACGCAGGCGCGGGTCACGGCCCTCTGCAATGCCATTCACCCCGTCGAGGAACGGTTTTGCCGCTGGCTGCTGCAATCCTCCGACAGGGCGGAAAGCAGCACCGTCCATCTGACCCAGGAACTGCTGTCGGAAATGCTCGGCGTGCGGCGAACGTCGATTACCCAGGTGGCGCAAAAAATCCAGGATACCGGGGCCATCGCCTACTCGCGCGGCGTCATCGAGATCCTGAACCGGCCTTTGCTGATGAAGCTTTGCTGCGAATGCTACCAGACGCTCTCGGACAGGACCGCGGCCCTCGCCGAACCGCTGCAACGTCCCCCCGGCGTCGACTTCGGCCGCCCGGCAGCGCCGGCGGTGCACTTCGACGCGCAGTGAAGCGCGCCGGATTCAATCGGCTTGGCCGAATTAAACCACCCGCGGCGCGTTTGCGCTGGAACGGCTTGGAAATCAGGAACGCCGGTTCGGGACGCTCGCCGGTGGGCAAGCGCTCGGGATAGGCGGTGATGACCACCACCGGCACCTCGAAGGTGCGCGGCAGTTCGTTGACGGCTATCCCGCGCGAAGCCGGAAATCGGCGAGATCATCGCTCAGGTGGGGATCGCGGAACTAATCGCCGAACCGGGCTGCACGCCACCTTGCAATCAACCGGACCGCGAGTACGATCAGCGGCATATTGGAATTGGAATCAATGTTCCATGCGGCGAAGGGTCGGCCTTATCTGTCTTATGATTGCCGTGGCGATGCCTTGTCGGGCCGAGTCGGATGCCGTCAGTGCATGGAAGAAGCAGATCGCCAGTCGGTTGAGCGCGAGCTTTCCGCCCCAAGCGACTAAGCAAAGCGGCAAGGCGACGGTAGGCTTTATCCTGGACCGCTCCGGAAAGCTGATTTCGAATGAGATTCGGGAAAGTTCGGGCTCCAAAGAGTTTGATTTGGAAGCCGTGGTGATTGTCGACCGCGCCCAGCCGTTTCCAGCACCGCCCCCGGAAATCCAGGACGGAAAGCTGAAAATCGAAGCAGAGTTGAATTTTCCGCCGCCCCGCGATCTCTTCAAGGAAGATGCCGCGCTCCACGCCAAGCTGCACGGCATCTGTCGCGGTTGCTGATCGTCCGGCGATACCGGCGCGCTCCATTCGAAACCCGAAAACTGGTCAGCAATTCGAGACTTTGCGAGTCGCAAAAAATCCGGCGCGCCATCAGCGCGCCGGATTTGTTTCAAAACATGGTGCCGAGCTTGCGGCTCACGCCACCCTTATGCAACTCGCGGCGTGCGGTTGCGCGAGTTGCGCTGGAAGAACAGCGCCTGGCTGGCGACCGCGGAAACCATCGCGGGCTGGAACGGTTTGGAGATCAGGAACGCCGGTTCGGGACGCTCGCCGGTGAGGAAGCGCTCGGGATAGGCGGTGATGAACACCACCGGCACCTCGAAGGTGCGCAGCAATTCGTTGACGGCATCCAGGCCAGAGGAGCCGTCGGCGAGCTGGATGTCGGCGAGGATCAGGCCGGGCTTCCTGTTCTTGGCGAGCGCTACCGCGTCGGAATGGGTACGCGCGACGCCGATCACGCGATGACCGAGGTTCTTCACGAGGCTCTCGAGGTCCATCGCGATGAAGGTCTCGTCCTCGATGATCAGCACGTCGGTGGCGATCTCCGCCGCCATCTCGCGACCGGCGGTATCGGCGAGTTTTCGGGTCTCGACGACGTCGATGGCGAGAATGAAGGCCACTTCCTCCTCGGAAAAACCTTCCAGCGACAGCAACAGGAAGGCCTGTCGCGGTAGCGGGGTAATGTTGGACAAGAGGCGCTCCGGCGGCAGCGGCAGTGCCGCCACGTCGCTATCGCCGTTGAGCGCGACCGAATTCCAGATCTGGGTGAACAGCTTGAACAGCGCGACGCGCGGCCCGTGCTGCTCGTCGAGCAGCGACGGATCCTGCAGCAGGGCTTCGAGCATGGCCCCGACATAGGCATCGCCCGACGCCTGATTACCCGTCAATGCCCGGGCATAGCGCCTCAGCAACGGTAAATGTTCAGCAACGAGCTGTGATCGGGACATCCCCACTCCATCTTTTGTTGGGTCAACGCATGCTAGCGGGGTGACCCGGTTCCCCTGAGTGAATGATTACGCCCCAGTCCGAGTAAAGTTCCATAGCCCCGGGAACTTTTAGGTCAGCTTCGCATTAGGCTCTCGGTAAGGCCTCGAAATCAAGGATAAATTCTTGAAGCTACAGGGACTTAACTCTCGGGGAAGCGTGGAACAGGTCATGAAGGATGTAAAGTCTCAAGCCAACAAGAATGCGGCACCGGGCAAGCCAAGCGGGCTCAATGCCGAGATCCAGTCGAGGATCGGACATCAACTTCGCGCGATGTACGACGATGTCGTGCGCCAGGGGGTGCCGGACCGGTTTGCCGAACTGGTCCGCAAACTTGATGTTCCCAAGCCCGATCCCCAATTGGGAAATGCGGGCGATCCCGAAGACGGGAGAAGCTAATGCCTCTCACAGATGCCCTTCGCGACGATATCCTGGCGTCGGTCCCGAGCCTGCGCGCCTTTGCGATCTCGCTTTCCGGCAATGGCGACCGCGCCGACGATCTGGTGCAGGAGACCCTGCTGCGCGCGCTCGCCAATATCGACTCGTTCCAGCCCGGCTCCAACCTGCCGGCGTGGCTGTTCACGATCCTGCGCAATCTGTTCCGCTCCGACTACCGCAAGCGGCGGCGCGAGGTGGAGGACGCCGACGGCAGCTATGCCAAGACGCTGAAGACCCAGCCGGCCCAAGGCGCGCACCTGGAGTTCGAGGAGTTTCGTGCGGCGCTTGAAAAGCTGCCGCAGGACCAACGCGAGGCGCTGATCCTGGTCGGCGCCTCCGGCTTCTCCTATGAGGACGCCGCCGCGATCTGCGGCTGCGCGGTCGGCACCATCAAGAGCCGGGTCAACCGCGCGCGCTCGAAGCTGTCGGCACTGCTCTATGTCGACGGCGCCGAGGATTTCGGCCCCGACAACACCGTGCGCGCCGTGATCGGTGGCAGCGGAGGCTGACGACGGCCGAGATCCCACGTCTTGCATCAACGTCGTCCCGGCCTCGAGCCGGGACAACGGCTTTTCGTCGAACTACCGTTTTGCCCGCGGCGACATTGCAAACTGTTCGGTGCGGTCGCGCTCGGTCATGTCGACCACGGTCTCCATCGGCGCCGTGAGTTCGTAGACGTAGCTGACATCGGTGAAGTAGCGCTTGGAGACGCCGCCGAGCGCTTCGGGCGCGACGCGGTCGAGCAGGATCAGACCGAAATCGCTGTCCGGCCGGCGTGTCGCGTCGCTGGTGTTGAACTCCTCCCAGCGGAACTGGAACACCGTATCCGGCTCCTCGCCGGTGACCTGCCAATTGGCGACGATGTGCGGATGCTTGCCGACCAGCGAAAGCCCCTCGTCAGAATGCGACGCGAGCTCGAAGAACAGCAACGACAGGCTCTGCGCCGCGCGGGCGCTGACGGCGATGTCGGGACCTGAGACCGCGATCCGCTCCGCATGCGGGATCGCGCGGGCCTCGAACAGGCCCTTCAGCTTGACGCCCTGCCACTGGCTTTCACTGAGCAGCGAGACCACGTTCGACATCGCATGGATGCGGCCGATCAGGAGATCGCGGGCGACATCGATGTCGGAGCCGTGGCGCAGCGTGCGCGTCACGATCGACTGGATCACCGCGAGGATGTTCTTGACCCGGTGATTGAGCTCGTCGATCACGGCGGTGAGCCGGCGCTCGAAGCCGATCCTGACCTGGATTTCGCGGCTGAGCCGCAGATTGTTGTAGGCGACGTAGCCGAACAGCCCGCAGACGATGCCGGTCAGCGCGAGGCCGATGGCGGCGGCGATGGCGGCGGTCTGCCGGGCCCGGTTCACCGCGTTGGTCTTGGCGTAATAGCCGAGCGACCAGTCACGGCCACCGAACGTCACCGTCCGGATCATCGAGGGCGCGACTCCGGCATCGGAAACCTTTCGCGCCTCGACGGTGCCCTGCTGATCCGCGATCAGCTCGCCATCGACATCGCGCGGATCCCTCAGCACCACCGAAAACAGCGAAAGGTCGTCATTGGTCAGCATCAGCGACGCCAGATCGTAGGAGAAGGTGACAAAACCCGCTGGCTGGGCCTCTCCCTCCTGCAGCACCGGCGCCGCGAGCACCAGGCCGATCGGCCCGTCGGGGCGCAACAGCCGGATCGGATCGGAGGCCACCGGCTTGCCGCCCGCCATGGCGCGCGCCAGCATCGACCCAAGCACCGGCTCCCGGTCCAGCGCGCGACCGGCGAAGGCCATGGTCTCGGCGTTGCGGGGCTCGACGTCCATCAGCACGTCGACCGGCTGGTCGAGCGCGCGCGCATCCAGCGGCTTGTCGTCGAAATCCCGGATCGCCGGAATGGGAAATCCGGCGCGCTTGAGTTCGTCCCGCGCCGCGTCCAGTTCGCCAGGCTTGAGCCGGGCGACCCAGCCGGCCACCACGAAATCGGTCTTGAAGGCATAGATCGAGGCGCGCAGCGGCTGCAGCATGTTGGCCTTGATCACCGAGGGCGCGCGGAACAGGCCGGAGGCGACCCGCGCAAGCAGCTCGCGCTCGGTCAGCCGATCCTGCACAAGGCTGGCGTGCACGTCGATCGCGCGCGCCAACGCGATGCCGTCGAGCGCCAATTCCTGGTCATGTACGCGATAAGCCGCCAGCCCGGAGAGCAGGACCCCGATCAGCGCGATGAAACCGATGATGAAACCCAGTCGGACCACTCGCTTACTCAGGCAATGAGACGTTGGCGAAAGACGCGGGAAACATCGGAAGGTCCGCCGGGGCGGCGAAACGGGACGCAATGAAATCCAGTCGGCGGGAATAATGGAGCAGCGATCATCGGTACGCAACTATGAGGGGCGGAATGAATGAATGAAGGGGCCGCCATTGGTGTCGTCCTGACGCGCGGTCGTTACAGAGCCAAGGATGGTCAATCGCGAGGCAGCGGCTTTGTTCCAGGGCTTGCGAAAGATTTTTTCCCGCAATTGATGCTTCGTCACATGGGTTAACGAACTCGCTTAGCCCGCCTTGGCCTGCGCCGGCTTCAGGCCGCCCTTGGCCTCGATGAAATCGATGATGCGGTCCAGTCCCTCGCTCTTCTTGAGGTTGGTCATCACGAACGGCCGCTCGCCGCGCATTCGTCTGGCGTCGGTATCCATCTTCTCCAGCGAGGCGCCGACATGGGGCGCGAGATCGATCTTGTTGATGACGAGCAGGTCCGAGCGGGTGATGCCGGGGCCGCCCTTGGAAGGGATCTTGTCGCCTGCGGCGACGTCGATCACATAGATCGTCAGATCGGCCAGTTCCGGCGAGAAGGTGGCGGCGAGATTGTCGCCGCCGGATTCGATCAGCACCAGGTCGAGCCCGGGAAATTTCGCGCGCATGTCGGCGACCGCGGCGAGATTCATCGAGGCATCCTCGCGGATCGCGGTATGCGGGCAGCCTCCGGTCTCGACCCCGGCGATGCGGTCCGGCGTCAGCGACCCCGAGCGCACCAGGAATTCCGCATCCCATTTGGTGTAGATGTCGTTGGTGATCGCGGCGATGTCGTAGCGCTGGCGCATCGACTTGCAGAGCAGGTCCATCAGCGCGGTCTTGCCCGATCCGACCGGACCCCCGATGCCGATGCGAAGCGGGCCGTGCGATTTAGCCATTTCTCTCTCCACGTCGTCCCGGCGGACGCCGGGACCCATAACCACCGAAGTTCATGACAGAAGAAGGTCTCGCCCACCGTGCCCCAACGAAAAGGCACGGAGCCGCGATGAGCGCTGCTGCGCTCACGTCCGGGGTTCCGGCGTTCGCCGGGACGACGCTGTTGAATGGCGTGGCGATCAACCTCATGACCGGAACAACCTCGTATATTGTGTCTCATGTCGCAGGCAGGCGAGATCGGCGCGGAAGGTGGCGCTGCCGAGATCGTCGAGCGAGGCGCCCAGCGCCCGGCCGGCGGTGGCTACGACGACGGGCTCGAGCCGCGCCAACACCCGCTGGCTGTCGGTCTGCCCGAGCGGAACCAGGCGGGCGCCGGCGGAAATCCAGTTCGATGCCAGGGCGTGAAGGAAAGCGTGCATCGTGGCGGGAAGCGGGATGGCATGCGCCGCGCTGACGACGCCGACCGCGACGGGATAGACGATCGCACCGCCGCAAGCCGAAACCATCCCGGCGAGCCCGTCGCAGTTCCAGGCCGCGCGCGCGATGTCGATGAAGGCGCGGCCCTGCGACGAGGTTTCCAGCTGCCGCTCGCGAGAAGGCACGA